>JAABUK010003312.1_pt1 | contig 27470 bp, 24 predicted proteins | sample 5559141 | NCBI WGS metagenome assembly JAABUK01 (sample SAMN10711869, study PRJNA513367) | rock metagenome | isolation source: Antarctica rocks | place: Antarctica: Victoria Land, Pudding Butte nord | collected 2016-01-03
AACGGCTATGGCAGGCGAGAAAGGGACGCCCCTGCCAGCGCCGCGGCAACTCGCGTGGCTGCTGGTCCAGCCCGTCACGGGCGTGAAGGCAGCCGATGCTGCCGCAGTGGCCCGGGTCGAACAGGACCCCGGGTCGAACAGGACAAGGAGGCAGGGATCGTGGCGGGGCTGGCACGCCGGTTCACCGCCCTCGTGCGCGCCTGCGGCGTCAAAGGCCGGCAAGGAGGCGACGTCCCGACCGAACCCGCGGTCGAGTTGGATCGCTGGCTGGCCGAAGCGCGTGCGTGCGGCGTCGGCGCGATCGAGACATTCGCCGCCGGGCTGGACATGGACGGGGCCGCGGTGCGCGCCGCCCTGACAGAACCCTGGAGCAGCGGCCAGGCCGAGGGTCAGGTCAACCGGCTCAAGCTGCTGAAGCGGCAAAGCTACGGCCGGGCCAGCTTCGACCTGCTGCGACGGCGCGTTCTGATGGCAGCATGATCCACGCAAAGTGCGGGAGAACCGTTATGGTGGACACGGGTTACGGCCTACGCGGCACCTTAACCATCAGCCTGGCAACGCCGCTGTGGTACTAGAAACCAAGTTGAAGGTACCGCTCACTATCCTGGCCTCGTGATGTGGGCCATGCCGCGCTATGGTTCCGGCGTTCGAAGCCGCTGCCGCCAAGCTGGAGCCGCACATGCGCCGTCAATCCCATGGCATCAAGCTCCCTACTTGGCGCCTTGAGCACGGTATGAACGGATGATGCAGGACCCAGGGAACGCCCTCACCGAGGACGACGGGATCGCGACGTTCCTGGAACATCGGCTTGGTCGCTTGCATGCCCGCCAGCGCCTCGGCATCGAGGCTGACCACGAGGCACAGGCGTTTGGCCAAGGTCTCAACTTCTTTCACGTCGAGAACTGGTACTCGATCCATTCCGTGATCCGCTCCGTGCTGACGCTCGCCGGGCTGTATGGACGCGGTGGGCGCAATGCTCAGGACGTGCAGGTCCGGCACAACCATGTGTCCTTTGGGCGATTGCCGAGCGCATTCGAGGGCTTCAAGATCCTGCAGATCAGCGACATGCACGCGGACATCAGCGAGGGTGCGATGCGGCGGGTCATCAAGCTGCTAGCTGGCATGGAATACGACATCTGCGTTTTGACCGGCGACTTCCGGGGCAAGACCTTCGGGCCGTTCTCCCGGGCGATGGAGGGTGTCGAGCGGGTTCGGCTGCATCTGCGCGGTTCCGTTTACGGCGTTCTGGGCAACCACGACACGATACGGATGGTGCCGGGGCTGGAGGCGATCGGTATCAGGATGCTGCTCAACGAATGCGTCGCAATCGAGCGCGGCGGTGCGCGCATCCATTTGGCCGGCATTGACGATGCGCATTTCTTCCGCGCGGACAACATCGAGAAGGCAGGCGATCCTATACCGCAGGGCGAGTTCGCCGTGCTGCTGTCGCACACCCCGGAGATCTACCGGCAGGCCGCCCACGCGGATTTTGACATGATGCTGAGCGGGCATACCCATGGCGGGCAGATCTGCCTGCCGGGCGGGATCCCAATTACGCTGGACTCGGCCCTGCCACGTCGTTTCGGCGCAGGCGCGTGGACCTATCATGCGATGGCCGGATACACCTCGGTCGGCGCCGGGTCGTCGATCGTTGCGGTGCGGCTCAACTGCCCGCCTGAGATAACGCTGCATCACCTTCACTGCACATAGATGCGCCATGGCTCAGTAAGGCTGGTCGCGCACATGCATCCAGAAGAGCAGGCGAGAGACCAGGAGCTCTCCGACAAAGAAGATCACGACTCCGGCGGCGATGTCTGGGAGCGTCAGGCCAAGCGGGCCGATGCAGGAGAGCAGGGGAAGCAGCGACTCCGGGACCTGGTCGAGACCAAGCGCCTGGCTGCTCGGCGGCCGGTTCAGGCGTCGTTTGACGAAGCTGGATATGAGGTCGCCGGCCATGGCCAGCGCCCCGACCTGCAGGCCAAGGGTCGCCGGCAGGCCGATGAGCGGTGCGGCGATCCAACAGGCACCGACCGCGAGCACGACGCCACGGATGGTCTTCGAAGCGCCGAACAGTCGCCGCCCGTCAGGCAGGTCGAAACCGAAGTCGAGCGGCCAGGCGGAACGGACGCCGAACGCCTTCTTTGCCAGCACCGGTATGCCGTTCGCCACCGCCAGCAGAGTCATCACCTGCGCAAGCGCCATCGCGTGCATGGCATCTGGTAGCGCAAAAGCGTTCCATATGGAACGGCGGCGGCTGGTTGCCGCTGGCCTTGGGCCGCTGCCTGGGGGCACCGAGCTATGTCCGGATCTGGGTGACGACGGTTTGAGAAGGGCGGCATATCGAGGCGGGTGAAAGCCTGCCTGAACTCCCGAAGAAGCCGAGGCGGACTCAACTGGTTGTCGCAACACGTCCTGTTTGCGTCGCTTTCAGGAACTGGTCCAGCATCTCGGCGGGTGTTTTCCATCGGAGGGTCTTGCGCGGCCTGGCGTTGAGGGCCAGCCCGCCGCAATCTCCGCCCAGAACCGACGCCGATTCTCACGCTGCGCCACCGGTGGCCGGCCAGGCGACCGCAACATGCCGCGCTTAGACCGATCCGAGCGCCGCTTCGTATGCCTATCGCAAACACCTCCGCAGGGGTGTTGCGATAACCAGTGAATCCGCCGGCCCAGAGCTGCGCGTTACGCCGCGGGACGGCCGGCACCGACGCAGTTCGTTCACCGGGCGCGCGCGAAAGACTGCCAAGGTTGCCGGCGAAGGCTGGTGCCCGAATCAATGCATGCGCTCAGCGCTTCGCCGCCTTGTTCGAGCCGACGTTCTCGTGCCACTCGACCGGCAGGCCGTCCCAGGTGGCCAACTGCTTGCCAGGCCACTTCCTGCGGACGTGGACGAGGAAGCCGGTCGCTGTAGCCTCGACGTATCCCGACTTCCCGTCCGTCAGCTTGAGATGCTGGGCCAATGCCTCGCCCTGGTCCCTCATGTAGCTGTCGCTCATCGTAAGTCCTCCTTTTAACGCCGCTGCCCGGCCGAACCCCGGTGCATGTCAGGCTCAGCCATTTGGGCCGGGAGCGGTCCAGTGTGACCTATCCCTGCCTTGTCACCGTTTCAGCCGGTAGCCGGTCTTGAAGATCCACCAGATGCCAAGCAGGCACGCCGCCATGAACACGAACGTCATGGCGAGGCTGGTGCCCGGGCTGATGTCCGACACGCCGAAGAAGCTCCAGCGGAAGCCGCTGACCAGATAGACCACCGGGTTGAATAGGGTGACGGTCTGCCAGAACGGCGGCAGCATGCCGACCGAGTAGAAGCTGCCGCCGAGGAAGGTCAGCGGCGTCACGATCAGCAGCGGCACCAGGTTCAGCTTCTCGAAGCTGTCGGCCCAAATGCCGATGATGAAGCCGAACAGGCTGAATGTGACCGAGGTCAGCAGCAGGAACGCCAGCATCCATACGGGATGCACGATGCCGAACGGCACGAACAGCCGTGCGGTGGCGAGGATGATCAGGCCGAGAGCGACTGACTTGCTGGCGGCAGCGCCGACGTAGCCCAGCACGATCTCGAATGCCGACACCGGCGCCGACAGCAACTCGTAGATCGTGCCCACGAACTTCGGGAAGTAGATACCGAACGAGGCGTTGGAGATGCTCTGCGTCAACAGCGACAGCATGACCAGGCCCGGGACGATGAACGCGCCGTAGCCGATGCCGTCCACCTGCGCCATGCGCGACCCGATCGCGGCGCCGAACACGACGAAGTACAGCGACGTCGAGATCACTGGCGACACGACGCTTTGCAGCAGGGTGCGCCAGGTGCGGCTCACCTCGAACATGTAGATGGCCCGGACGGCGTAGAGGTTCATGGAATGTTCATTCCTGGGCGTGCACCAGGCCGACGAAGATGTCCTCCAGTGAGCTTTGCCGGGTCTGCAGGGTCTTCACGTCCAGACCCAGCGCGTCGAGTTGCCGCAGCAGGGCGGTGATCCCGCTGTTCTCGGCTTGGGCGTCGTAGCTGTAGATCAGCTCGGTCCCACCCTTTGCCAGCTCGAGCGGCCACGGCGCCAAGCCGTCGGGGATGGCGGCGAGCGGCGGCTGCAAGTGCAGCAGCAGCTGCGTCTTGCCGAGCTTGCGCATCAGGGCAGCCTTCTCCTCGACCAGGATGAGACGCCCCTTGCTGATCACGCCCACCCGGTCGGCCATCTCCTCGGCCTCCTCGATGTAGTGGGTGGTCAGCACGATCGTCACGCCGCTGGCGCGCAGCCCGCGCACCATCGCCCACATGTCCCGCCGCAGCTCGACGTCCACGCCGGCGCTCGGCTCGTCCAGGAACAGGATGCGCGGCTCGTGGGCAAGCGCCTTGGCGATCATCACCCGGCGCTTCATCCCGCCCGACAGCGTGATGATCTTGCTGTCCCGCTTGTCCCACAGGGACAGGTCCTGGAGCACCTTCTCGACGTAGGCAGGATTGGCGCGCTTGCCGAACAGCCCGCGGCTGAAGCTGACGGTCGCGAGCACGGTCTCGAACGCGTCCGTGCTCAGCTCCTGCGGTACCAGCCCGATGGCGCTGCGGGCTGCGCGGTAGTCGGCGACGTGGTCGTGGCCACTGGCCAGCACGGTCCCGGCCGTCGCGTTCACGATGCCGCAGACGATGCTGATCAGGGTGGTCTTGCCGGCTCCGTTCGGACCCAGGAGCGCGAAGATCTCGCCTGCCTGGATATCGAGGTCAATGCCGGCAAGCGCCTGGAAGCCGGAGGGGTAGGTCTTCGTCAGGCCCCTAATGGAGATCGCGGGCTGCCCTCCGGATGCAGCGTTGCGGGCGAGATGCGGGGCTGAGTCGGGCGGTTCCATTGGGTTCCCATTGTAGTGCCAGGGGAGAGGCTCTGAGAAGGCCAGCGCTTACGAGAGAGTAGAAAACGTCATGATCTTGCCTCCGTATGCCATTCTGCGCTGCGCCCGCGTGGTCGTGGCGCTCCTCAAGGCTGGGCGGGTTCTCCAGGGCGCGGCACCTGTCTGCCGTGCCGTCACACCCTTTTGCCGCCCGGCCCTCTGTGCAGATGAGCCTGGGGCCGGGTCATAGCGTGCGCAACTGGGGGCAGGGGGCACCTGTCCAGCCAGCCCCAGACGACTTGGGCGTCTGCGTTAGTTCTGGGTTCAAGGCCGCACGGCAAGCCTCCGCTTGGAGTCTATCAACCTGGGGAACCGGGCAGGGACCAGAACCTGGTCTTGCGCGGGTGCTCCTGCCGGAGCCGGGCCATGAACACGCCCTTGTCCAGGCTGAGCAGCAGGCGCATCTGCGCCACGACCGCCTCCGGGTCCGCTGCGGCGAGCGGCCCGGCGATGGTGTCGCGCAGGCTGTCCAGCTCGCGTGCGAGGGGCCGCACCTTGTCCCACTCGATGAACCCCCGCGAGCGCCCGATATTGCGCAGGCGCTTCTCCACCTCCGCCGCAAGCCGGCCGCGGCCGTCGGTGCCTGCGAGGACGAGGCGCAGCGACCGGGCCAGTGCGGGGTCGGCTTGGGCGGCGTCCATCAGCAATTCGGCCAGCCTGCGCGCGCCCAAGCCTTCCAGCGTGTCCGCGCTGAGCGCCCGCGAGCGGGAGGCGGTCTTCCTTGCCGGCTTCACGCGTGGCTGGAGAGGCGGTTCGGGTGCCTCGCCGGCCGGCGGTGGGGTCAGGCGGGTGCGGGACACGCGGGCGCGCAGCATGTCAGGCCCTTCTTGTTCGCGGTGTGACTGATCCTGTTGGACTCTCGCCGGGCTGCGTGGCGCTGCCGCGTGCCGGCGCAAGCCACTCCCGCAGCTTGGACCATCTGCGCCGCGCCCCGGCGTTGCGGACCGCCATGGACAGCGCCTTGCGGCTGCCTACCAGCACGACGAGCCGCTTGCCGCGGGTCACGCCGGTGTAGAGCAGGTTGCGCGCCAGCATGGCGTAGTGCTGGGTGGCGAGCGGGATTACCACGGCCGGATACTCGGACCCCTGCGCCTTGTGGATCGTGGTCGCATAGGCCAGCGCCAACTCGTCCAGCTCGCCGAAGCCATACTCCACCTCGCGTCCCTCGAAGCTGACCAGGAGCGTGCCCTCCTCCATGTCCAGGCCGGTAACGATGCCGAGGTCGCCGTTGAACACGTCGCGCTCGTAATCGTTGGTCACCTGCATGACCTTGTCGCCAGGGCCATAGGTCCAGCCGAACCGCTCCACCCGCTGCTCGCCTGGCGGGTTCAGCACCCGTTGCAGCTCGATGTTCAGCATTCGCGCACCCAAACTGCCCCGGTTCATCGGGCATAGCACCTGCACGTCGCGCACCGGGTCCAGCCCGAACCGCGCCGGCACGCGGTCGCGCACCACGGCCAGCAGCTTGCGGGCGGCATCCTCCGGCTCGGCGGCCTTGATGAAGTAGAAGTCCGACCCGTCCGGGGCAGTCAGCTCCGGCATCCGGCCCCCGTTGATGCGGTGCGCGTTGGTGATGATCCGGCTTTGCGCCGCCTGGCGGAACACCTCGGTCAGCCGGACCACCGGCACGGCGGCGGATGCGATCACGTCCGCCAGCACCTGGCCCGGCCCGACGCTCGGAAGCTGGTCCACGTCGCCGACCAGCAGCAGAGCCGATGCGTCCGGCAGCGCCATGAGCAGCGCGCGCATGAGCGGCACGTCCACCATGCTGGCCTCGTCCACCACCAATAGGTCGCAGTCGAGCGGATGCGCCTCGCCGCGCTTGAACCCGCCCGTCCCCGGGTCAGCCTCCAGCAGGCGATGGATGGTGCGGGCCTCAAGCCCGGTGCTCTCGGCCAGCCTCTTGGCGGCCCGGCCGGTAGGCGCACACAGCGCCACCCGGACGCCCTTGGCGCCGAGTACCTGCAGGACCGAGCGCACCAGCGTGGTCTTGCCCACGCCGGGGCCGCCGGTGATCACCAGCACCTTCGCGTCCACCGCCAGGCGCAGCGCCTCCTGCTGGCTCGGCGCCAGGGCCAGCCCCGTCCTGGCCTCCACCCATGGCAGGGCACGGGAGGCGTCAATCACCGGCCAGGGCGGACGGCCCCGGGACAGCAGGCGCAGCCGCTCGGCGATGGCCTGTTCGGAGCGGTAGAGGCCGGCCAGGAACACGCAGGCCTCGCCGTCCACGATGTCGGCCACGAGCTCGCCGTCCCCAAGCTCAAGTCGAAGGGCGTCGCCGATCAGCCCGGCCCCGACCTCGATCAGATCGGACGTTGACCGGGTCAGCTCGGCCACGGGTAGCCCGCAGTGCCCCTGCCCCGTCGCCTCGGCCAGCCCGAAGGACAGGCCGGCGCGCACCCGGATCATCGCTTCCTTCTCGATGCCCAGCTTGGCCGCGACCTGGTCGGCGGTGCGGAAGCCGATGCCGCGGATGTCGCGTGCGAGCCGGTACGGGTTCTCGCTGATGAGCGCGATCGCGTCCTGGCCATAGGTCTTGTAGATGCGGACGGCCCGGGACGTGCCGACGCCGTGGGCGTGCAGGAACAGCATGATCTCGCGGATCGCCTTCTGGTCGGCCCAGCCCGCGACGATGCGCGCGGCCCGCTTCTTGCCGATGCCGGTCACCTCGCGCAAGCGGTGCGGCTCTTGCTCGATCAGGTCGAACACGCCCTCGCCGAAGCCGGTGACCAGTGCGTGGGCATAGACCGGGCCGATGCCGCGGATCATGCCGGAGCCCAAGTACTTCTCGATCCCCTCCAGCGTAGTCGGCTGCGTGGTGGTGATGCTTGCCGCCTTGAACTGCAAGCCGTGGTCGCGGTCGGTGGTCCACCAGCCCGTGGCGCTGACGAACTCGCCGGCGTTGATGGTTGCCGCGTGCCCGACGACGGCCACGAGGTCGCGCTGCCCGCGTGCCTTCACGCACAGGACGCAGAACCCGTTGTCGGGGTTGTGGTAGGTCACGCGCTCGACCAGGCCGGACAGCGTCTCCGTTGGTGTCGTCGCCGCACTTGCACGCGAAGCCGATGCCTGTCCCAGAACTGCTAACCCCCATCCCTCAACGAAGTTAGGGGCTGCATGGCCGGCGCTCAACTCCGCTGGGGCCGTCCGGCACTACGGTTTCCAAACTGTCCGGCAGCCGACGCACGCAGGGCAGGACATGGCGCCGAACGCCCGGCATGGCCGAGGCCGCCGTGCCGGGGGGAGATCAATAGCCGTGCCTTCAGCACCGACTGTGTCGGACTCTCCTCGCGCCCATACAGCGGACGCAGCAGCTCGCCGGCTGCTACGGCCTCGCGCCCGGCACTCGTCTCGAAGGCGTAGGTCGAGGTCATGTGGACCGGCGGGATCAGCGCGCCCATTGCGCCGCTGCGGTCTTAGCCGTGATGGATGGTGCGGGTCATGAAGCCGCGCGGGCGGTTGCTCAACGAATAGTCGTTCACGGGATCGTCGTTTATGCCGCGGCTGCCTGCCGCCAGCGCGGCGCGGTGATCCGGCCCGCCGCAAGCTCCGTCACCTCGGACGCCGGCATCTCGCCGGTGATCGCCCGGCCCACCAGCTCGCCCATCAGCGCCCCCAGCTTGAAGCCGTGGCCGGAGCAGGCGCTGACCAGCCATCCCGCGGCCCCGACCGGATGCACCAGGAACTCCTCGTGCTCGGTGACGGTGTAGAAGCACGCCTTGGGTTCGAGCACGCCGTAGCGGTCCAGGTCCCGATAGGCAGCCCGCGCCGCCGGCCACAGCCGCGCCAAGTCATGCGCGTTGGCAACCCGGTCGCCGTCGGGGTCGCCAGTGCGGGAGAACACGTGGTCGCCGACCTTCAGGCGCGTGCCGCGGCGGGGAGGCAGGGTGTACAGCCCGCCCTCGGGCCGCACTTCCAGCATCACCGGCGCATTGGCCCAGGCCTCTGCCAGGTCGGCGGGCGGCGACAGGTATAGGACCGCTTGCCGCGACGGCACCCCGACGCCGCGCAGGCTGGGAACCAGCCGGTCCGCCCAAGCCCCGGCGGCGACGACTGCAACATCGCCGTCATGCGCCACCCCGTCCGCCACCACCCGCCCGCGCTCCGGATCAACCTCGCTGACCCGGACGCCGGTCCGCAGCGTCACGCCGAGCCGGCCCAGCAGCACGACCAGGTCCGTCAGGATGCGGACGGGAAACAACATCCCTGCGCCGTCGGTGCTGACGACGCGCTGCAACCCCTGTGGCTGAACCATCGGAAAGCGCCGTTCCACGTCGTCCAGCGGGATGTCGCGGTAGCCGACGCCCATAGCATCCAATTAGCCCGACATGCCGGCATACCAGCCGTCGTCATGGCGAAGGAAGTAAACGGCGCCGCAAGGCTCGTAATGCGACGTGCCCGTTGCCCGCCACAGGCTGTCCCACACCCGGAACGCCTCGGGCATCAGGTGCGAGTAGCCCTCCATGGCGCCGTAGGCATGGCGGGTGATGCGGTGCTCGTCATAGGAGGAGGAGCGCGGGTTCGGCAGCGGCCCCTGCTCGAACAGCTCGACCTGCACGCCGCGCCGGGCCAGCGCCCAGGCGGTGGACAGGCCGGCGATGCCGCCGCCGACGATCAGTGCTTTCACGACAGGACTCTCCTCGGCATCAGTTGGGCGCCCCTCGTCAGACCGAGTGCAGGCGGAGAGCGGACGCTTGCCGGCCCGCGCCGGCCTCCTCCGCAGCCGCGAACCGCTGGATGACCCAGGACCGGAACGAGGCTACTGCGGGGTCGGCAAGGTCCTCGGGATGGACGTTCAGGAAGTAGCCGTAGCCGTCCTCGACGGCGACATCGAACGGCGCGGCCAGCCTGCCCTCAGCAAGCTCCCGCGCATACAGCCTCGTGTCGAGCAACGCGACCCCCGCGCCTGACTGCGCATACTGCGCTGCGAGGCTGGCGGTGTCGAAGGCGAGGCCGCGGTTCAGGTCGATCCGCACGCCGGTCTGCCGGGCGAAGCTCTCCCATAGCAGGTGGCGCGGCTCGCGCTCCAGCTTAACGTGCAGCAGGTCCGCCGTCGCCAGGAACTCCGCCAGCCCGGCGGCGCGGGCCTGGGCGGCCAGCGCCGGGTGGCACATCGGCGTGACCCGGACCATCCACAGCAGATCCGACACGTGCGTCCCGCCGGCAGGCCGGTCATAGACCACGGCGGCATCAACGTCCTGCGGCGGCGCGCCCACGGTCCCGGGGGTGGAGATGTCCAGCGCGATCCCAGGATACTCGCGCCGTAAGTCCTGCAGCATGGGCACCGCCAGAAGTTGGGCGAAGGTGGGCGGCAGGTGCAGGCGGAACGTGCGCTGGCCCGATCCGTCGCTGACGATGGCGTTCAGCGACTGTTCCATCCGGTCGAACGACTTCGCGACGACCGGCAGCAGCGCCGCCCCGGCGGCCGTGAGCGCCAGGCCCTGCGGCCGCCGCTCGAAGAGCTGGTTGCCCAGCAGGGCCTCCAAGCTGATAACGTGGCGGCTGATGGCGCTCTGCGACACGCCAAGCGACTGCGCGGCGCCGGTGAAGTTGAGCCGCTGCCCAACCGCCTCGAACGCACGCAGCGCGTTCAGCGGCAGCCAGCGCCGGTCTATCGGCGGACGTTGCGGCTTCATTGGGCGGCCCTCACGCAGTCTCCCCTGGCTTCGGCGGGCGCTTGCCCGCATGAGATTTCGGCGGGCGCATGCCCGCAGGGGCGATCATCCCGGCAACCCGCCCCGTCCGCAAAGGACAAAATCAGATCGGCCCATCCGAAAATACGATGCGCCAGGCAGCGCGGATTCAGGCAAGTTACTCTTACCTCATTAATCCGTTGAGTCCCAGGAGCCACATGGCCGACCTCGCCCGCATCCGCGCCCTGCTTGACCAGCGGCGTCCCGGCCACGCGCTGCCGCGCGAGTTCTACAGTGATCCCGAGGTGTTCGCCTTCGATCTCGAGGCCATACACCAGCAATCCTGGATCATGGCCGGCTTCGAGGCCGAGCTGCCCTCGGCGGGCTGCACGCTGGCGCTGACCGTCGGCCAGTCGCCGGTCGTCGTGGTGCGCGGGCGTGATGGCGTGCTGCGGGCCTTCTTCAACTCCTGCCGCCACCGCGGGGCGCAGATTTGCGCGGATGGCCTGTCGAAGCGTCCGCGCCTGGTGTGCCCCTATCACCAGTGGTCCTATGACCTGCAGGGAAACCTGGTCAACGCCTCCCGGATGGCCCCGGACTTCAACCCGGCGGACCACAGCCTGCGCCCTGTGGCGCTCCGCACGGTCGCCGGCACGATCTATGTGTGCCTATCCGAGGCGCCGCCGGCGTTCGACGACTTCCACGACCAGTTCGCGCCGATGCTGGAGCCGCACCAGCTGCACCTGGGCAAGGTCGCGTTCGAGGCCACGCTGGTCGAGAAGGCGAACTGGAAGCTCGTGATGGAGAATGCGCGCGAGTGCTACCACTGCGCCGTCAACCACCCCGAGCTGTCCCTGACCTTCCCGGTCGGGCGCCGGACCCTGACCGCGGAGGAGCAGCAGGACGCAGCCGAAAGCTTCGGCGCGCGCATGGCGGAGCGGGGCTTGCTGACCGGACCCGTCGAGGGGACATGGTGGCAGGCCGGGCGCTTTCCGCTCAATGCGGGCACGCAATCCCTGACGATGGACGGGCGCCCCTGCGTGGACCGCACCATCGGCCGGGTCGGCAACGGCGACGTGGGATCGCTGCGCTGGGCGCTGGAGCCGCACAGCTTCGCCCACGCCCTCGGCGATTATGTGTTCATGTTCAGCGCCATGCCAACGGCGCCAGAGGAGACGGTGGTGACGGCGAAGTGGCTGGTCAGCGCCGATGCGGTGGAGGGCGTGGACTACACCATCCCGCGCCTGACCGAGCTGTGGGACAGGACCAACCTGCAGGACCGCGCCCTTGCCGAGAACAACCAGCGTGGCGTGTGCTCGTCGGGCTTCATCCCAGGCCCCTATTCGCCCGACGCCGAATCCCTGGTGCTGCGGTTCGTGGAATGGTACTGCGCGAAGGCCGGCGAATACATCGCGCAGCACAGCCAACCCGAAGCCAGGACACGCAACGCGGCTTGACCGGACGGCGGCTCATCCCGAATTAACGCTTGCGAACGCCGGGGCAGCGAAGCACTGTTTTTGCATGACGCGGCCATGTGGCCGCGCTGGCGCTTGCTCGATGCGCGCGCCGCGCAAATCTCAGGGAGCTTGCAATGCGCCAGACGCCCAAATTCCTGGACGCCCTTCGCCGCAGCGCGGGCCAGCTTGAGAATCAGGTGGTTGACGAGTTCCTGGCCGGACGCCTGGACCGGCGGGGCCTGCTGCGCGAGGGCAGCCGGTTCGGCCTGGCGCTGCCGCTGATCGGCGGCCTGCTCGGCATCGCCGACCCGTTCGGCATCAGCCGCGCGCTGGCGCAGGCCGGGCAGCCCGGCGCAACCATCCGCGTCGCCTCGCCCACCCCGGCCGGCGCGGTCGAGCCAGTGAGCGTGGCCAATACCGGCGGGCTGGTCCTGCTCATGCAAACCGGCGAGTTCCTGATTTTCGACCAGCCTGACCTGGTGCTGCGCCCGATGCTGGCGCTGTCCTGGAAGCCCAACGAGGACGGCAGCGTCTGGACCTTCAAGCTGCGCCCTGATGTCAAGTTCCACAACGGCAAGGTCATGACCGCCGCCGACGTCACCGCGACCATGGACCGGCTGTGCGACCCCAAGAACGGCTCCAACGCGCTGTCGGCGTTCCGCGGCGTGCTGTCGGTGGGCGGCACGCGCAAGGTGGACGACCTGACGGTGGAGTTCCACCTGGACGCGCCGAACGGCAACTTCCCTTACATCGTGTCCTCGGACAACTACAACGCGATTATCCTGCCGGCCGACTACGCCGGGGATTTCGAGAAGACGTTCGTCGGCACTGGCCCGTTCAAGCTGGAGAAATACACGGCGAAAGTGGGCGCGAGCTTCGTCCGCAACCCCGACTACTGGGGCACGAAGGCGCTGCCCGCCCGCACCGAGTTCACCTTTTTTGCCGACCAGCAGCCGCAGATCCTTGCCCTGCAAGGCGGCCAGGTGGACGTCATCCTGCATATCGCCGTGCAGGGCGCGCAGGGGCTGCTGAACAGCCCAGACGTCAAGCTGCTCAAGCTGCGCTCCTCCGCGCACCGGCAACTGCATATGCGGACGGACGTGCCGAAGTTCGCCGACAAGCGGGTGCGGCAGGCGATTGCGCTGACGCTCGACCGTCCTGCCCTTGCCGCCGGGCTGTTCCGCGGGCTGGCCGAACCTGGCAACGACTCGCCGTTCGCACCGGTCTTTCCCTCGACCGACAAGACGGTGCCGCAACGCAAGAAGGACATCGGCCAGGCCAAGGCGCTGCTGGCCGCGGCCGGCGTGCCCAACGGGTTCGAGGCGACGCTGACGACCGAACGGGTGCAGGAAATCCCCGACTACGCGGTCCTGGTGCAGAACGCCTGCCGCGAGGTCGGCATCAAGCTGAACCTGAAGATCGAGACGGACAGCGCCTATTACGGCAAGGCGCAGCCGGGGCAGTCCGACTGGCTGGATTCCGAGATGGGCATCACGGACTACGGCCACCGCGGCGTGCCGAACGTGCTGCTCGGCGCCCCGCTGCTCAGCACCGGCGCCTGGAACGCCGCGCATTTCAAGAACCCGGAGTATGACGGTCTCGTGGCGAAGTATGTGGCCACGACCGACCTCGGCGCGCAGCGCGAGCTGGCCGGCAAGATACAGGCGCTCCTGCTCGACGAGACCCCGGTCATCTTCGCCTACTTCTACGACTACCTGTCGGCGACGGCCACGAACGTCGGCGGCGTGACGGTCACCGCGATCTCGCAGCTGTTCCTCGCGAACGCGACGGTCACCTGATGGCGCCGTCCTAGCCCGGTGCGGGACGCGGGATGCTAGGCCGCTTAGCCCGGCAGGCCGGGGGCAGGCTGGCCCTCAGCCTGCTGACCCTGGCCCTGCTCAGCGTCGTGGTGTTCGCTGGCGCGCAGGTGCTGCCCGGCGACGTGGGGCGGGCGATCCTGGGACCGCTCGCCGATCCTGAGGCGGTCGCGGCGATAAACCGGGACGTTGGCGCCGACCGTCCGGCTGTCGAAATCTATTTTACCTGGATCGGCCACTTCTTGGCAGGCGACATGGGGCAGTCCTATACCTTCCGCACCCCCGTGGGGCCGTTTGTCGGTGCTGCGCTGGTCAACTCGCTGAAGCTGGCGGCGGTCGCCTTCGTGATCGTCGTGCCGCTCTCTATCGGGGCCGGCGTGTATGCGGCGATGCACGCCGGGCGCTGGCCGGACCGGGTCATCAGCGTCGCCGGCCTGTCGCTGACCGTGATCCCGGAGTTCGTGTCCTCCATCGCGCTGATCCTGGTGCTCGGGGTCTGGCTGCGCTGGCTGCCGATCTCGGCGGCGACCCGTCCGGGCACGCCGGTGCTGGAGCAGTTGCGCCACCTGATCTTGCCCGCGCTGCCGCTGGTGATCGTGCTGTTCGGCTACATCGCGCGCATGGCGCGGGCGGGCACACTGGAAGCGCTGGAGTCCGACTACGCCCGTACCGCGGTCCTCAAGGGGCTGCCGCAGCGCACCGTAATTTTCCGTCACGTCCTTGGCAACGCCCTGCTGCCGACGATCACGGTGATCGCCTCGCAGGTCGGCTACATGATCGGCGGCCTCGTGGTGGTCGAGTCCCTGTTTCGCTACCAGGGGATCGGCAGCCTGATCCTGACCGCGGCGCGCGGCAAGGACTTCCCCATGATGGAGGCCGGCATCCTGACGGTCGGCGCGGTGTTCGTCGTCGCCACGCTGGTCGCTGATGGCCTCTACACGGTGCTCGACCCGCGGCTGCGCGACGGAGGAGGCCGGTGACGTCCGCCACTGCTGCGCCGGCGGCAGAGGCCGACCTGCACACTACAGGCGCTGCCCTTGCCAGCCCGGCGGAGCGCCCTGCCGCGGTGCCTAGCCGCGCCGGACGGCTGCTGCGGTCCGGCGCCTTCGTGTCCGGCGGCGTCATCGTGCTGTTCTGGGTGTGCTGCGCGCTGTTCGGCCCGTTCCTGGTCCCGTACGACCCGTACGGCGACGACTTGATGAACACCCTGGCGGCGCCGTCCGCCGCCCACTGGTTCGGCACCGACCAGCTTGGGCGCGACATCCTGTCGCGCGTCGTCGCCGGAGCGCGCCCCATCCTGTCGGTTGCCCCCCTGGCCACCTTGCTGGCGACGGCGGCGGGCACGACGCTTGGCCTGCTGACCGGATATAGTGGCGGCTGGCTCGACAGGCTGGTTGGACGGCTGATCGAGGTGCTGCTGGCGCTGCCGCTCATCGTCGTGGCGCTGCTGGTGCTGGTGGCGCTCGGGCCGTCCTCCACCACGGTCATCGGGGTGATCGGGCTTGTCTTTACCCCGCTGATCGCCCGCACCGTGCGTGCGGCGGTGCTGTCCGAATGCTCGCTTGACTACGTCGCCGCCGCCGAGCTGCGCGGCGAGGGCAGGCTGCACATCATGTTCGCCGAGATCCTGCCGAACGTGCTGCCGCCGGTTCTGGTCGAGACGACGGTGCGGCTCGGCTACGCCATCTTCACCGTGGCGTCGCTCAGCTTTCTCGGCTTCGGTATCCAGCCGCCCTCGGCGGACTGGGGCCTCGCCATCTCGGAGAACTACGGGATGATGACTGGCGGCTACTGGTGGACCGTGAGCTTCGCCGCCGGCGCCACGGCGTCGCTGGTCGTCGGCGTGAACCTGATGGCGGACGGCATCCAGCAGGTGCTGGAATGATGCCAGCCGTCACTTGGCCTGACCGTCTTTCGTCGTTGCGAGGCGTTGCGCGGCCTGCAACGACAGTGCGGGTGCATGAGGGTCGGAGCGGATGACGCTTGGAACGACTACCCCGGCGCTTGAGCTGCGCAACCTCAGCGTCGGCTACCGGGCCAAGGGCGCCGAGCAGCTTGTGCTGCGTGGGGTGTCGTTCGCCATTGCGCCGGGCGAGACCTATGGGCTGGTGGGCGAAAGCGGCTGCGGCAAGTCCACCGCCGCCTTTGCCGTCATGCGCGCCCTGCCGCGCAACGGCTTTGTCCGCGGCGGGCAGGTGCTGGTGGATGGCCAGGATGTCGCCGAGCTGGACGCGGCCGGGCTGCGGCGGCTGCGCGCGGGCAAGGTCTCGATGGTCTATCAGGACCCTGGACGCGCGCTGAATCCGTCCATGACGATTGGGCGCCAGGTCGCCGAAACGTTCGGGGTATCCGGCATTGCGCGGGGCGAGGCGATGCAGCGGGCGGAGGCGATGCTCGTGAAGGTACGCATCCCCGGCACGGGCCGCGTCATGGCGGCCTTCCCGCACCAGCTTTCCGGCGGGATGCAGCAGCGCGTGGTCATCGCGATGGCGCTGGCCAAGAACCCGAAGCTGCTGGTGCTTGACGAACCCACGACCGGGCTGGACGCCACGGTCGAGGCCGAAGTGCTGGATCTTATCGAGTCGCTCAAGCAGGATTTCGCCACCTCCGTCCTTTTTATCAGCCACAACCTCGCCATCATCGAGCGGATGTGCCGCCGGATCGGCGTGCTGTATGCTGGCAGCCTGGTCGAGGAGGGCGCCGCTGCCGACCTGATTGCCCGTCCGCTCCACCCCTACACCATGCGGCTGCTGCGCTGCCTGCCCGCCGCGGGGCGCCGCAAGTCCGATGGGCAGCTTGAAACGATTCCCGGCTTCCTGCCGGCGCTGGGCAGCATCCCGGTCGGCTGCGTGTTCGCGCCGCGCTGCGGCTTCGCCGATGCGACGTGCCGCGCCAAGGCGCCGCCGCCGGTCAGGGCCGGCAGCCAGACCGCGTTTTGCCATCATGCGGATGTGGCCGCCGCGTCTGACCGGGATGCCGAGGCGGCGCCCCCCGCCATGCCGGCGGCGCCTGGCCCTGGACGGACGGCGTTAAAGTTGACCGGCGTGTCAAAGACGTTCCGCACCGGGCCGCACGTCCTGCGCGCAGTCAGCGATGTATCCCTGAGCCTGCAGGCCGGCGAGACGCTGGGGCTGGTGGGCGAGTCCGGCAGCGGAAAGACGACGCTGGCCCGGCTTCTGCTGGGGCTGACCGTGCCCGACGAGGGCAGCAGGATCGAGATGGACGGGCAGCCGGTGGCGGGCCAGGCGAGCCGCCGGTCCCGGAACGCCCAGAAGGCGTTGCAGATCGTGTTCCAGAACCCGGATTCCGCGCTCAATCGGTCGCACACCGTGCGGTACCTGATTGAGCGGTCGCTGTCCCGTCTCGGCGGGCTGTCCGGGCGGCGCCGGACGGAGCGGCTGGGCGAGCTGCTGGCTGCGGTGCGGCTGAGCGAGCGGCACCTGCCGATGCGCCCGCGCCAACTGTCCGGCGGCCTGAAGCAGCGCGTCGCCATCGCCCGCGCCTTCGCCGGGGATCCGCGCGTGGTCGTCTGCGACGAGCCGACCTCCGCCCTCGACGTGTCGGTGCAGGCGGCGATCCTGAACCTGCTGGCCGACCTGCAGGCGGGCGCCGGCGTCAGCTACGTGTTCATCAGCCATGACCTGGGCGTGGTCCGCTACCTGTCTGACCGCATCGCCGTGCTTTATCTCGGACGCATCATGGAGATCGGCCCGGCGGAGGAGGTGTTCAACGGCCCGCACCACCCCTACACGGAGGCGCTGTTGTCGGCCGTTGCGGAGATGCCGGGCCTGCATGGCGATGGCGTGCCAGCGGCGCGCATTCGGCTGCAGGGAGAGATGCCAAGCCCGGCCGCGCCGCCACTGGGCTGCGTGTTCAACACCCGGTGCCCGCGCAAGATCGGGGCGATCTGCGAGACGGCCGAGCCGCTCTTGGCTACCGATGCCGTCCATGCCATCCGGTGCCATCTTCCGCGTGACGCGCTGGGCCGGCGCGGTGGTCCGCCGCCGTTCGCAAGCTCGGACGCGCGCGGCCGCGTCGCCGTGTCTGCTTAGGTACATGCATGATCCTGGAGCCAAACCTATGACGCCGCCCGTGACCGATCCGCGTTCCACCGCCAGCAGCCAGGTCGTGGTCGCCGGGACCACGGACCTTCTGGTCGTCGGCGCCGGCCCGTCCGGACTTGCTGCGGCCATCGCCGCCGCCGGGCACGGACTGCAGGTGGTGCTGGTGGATGAGAACCCGGTCCCGCCGGAAACCATGGGCGACGACGTGCCGCTGCACTTCGGCCAGCGCATGGGCGGCGCGGCCCGCAACCGGACCGCCATGACCGAGGCGATGCTGGTCAGCGAGCCGGCGCTGGCCGACGCCGTGGAGGCTGGCGTGGACGTCCGGCTGGGCACGTCGGCATGGGGCCTCTATGCGAACGGCCCGAGCGTCGGCTGGCTGCCGGGCATGGTGGCCGGGCTGTCGGACGGCGTGACGTCGGGGATGCTCGGGTTCAGGGCAGCCATCGTGGCCGCCGGGCGGCGCGACATGGGATTAGCCTTCCCCGGATGGCAGCTCCCCGGCGTGATGGGGGGGACGGCTGCCGAACGGCTCGCCTCGCGCTACGGCGTGCTCGACGCACGCCGGGCCTTGGTGCTGGGCACGTCGGCTGAGGCCTTGCTGTGCGTCCTCGCGCTGCGCCGTGCCGGGGTGGAGGTGGCCGCGGTCGTGGAGCAGGCAGCCGAGCCGGTTGGCCCGGCGGCGCTGCTGGATGAGGTCGCAGCCGGCGGCATCCCCGTGCTGATACGGCACGTGATCGCCGCAGCGGAGGGGGATGTGGCCGGCGTGACCGGCGCCGTTGTGGTGCGGCTGGATGAGGATGGAGGGCGCATGGCTGGGACCACCATCGTCTTCGCCTGCGACACGGTCGTGCTCGGGATCGGCACGGTCCCGGTCATCGAGCTGCTGGATGCCGTCGGCTGCCGCACCGAGTTCTCGCCTGCACGCGGCGGGCACGTGCCGGTGACGGATGATTGGCATCGGACATCGCTGCCGGGGGTTTATGCGGTAGGCGACTGCGCCGGCGTCTGGGCAGCCAAGTCAACCGACCCGGCCGTTGCCGAGGCGGAGGGCCGCCGCGCTGCCGGGGCCGCCGCACGGTTCCTGTCCGGCGCCCCATCCATGCCCGGCGGCGCCGAATCGCCGCCGGAGCCGGGTGTGGACCTGTCCAGTTACCGCCTCGCCTGGGTGCGGAGCGCCGTCGTCGGGGCGGAGCCGGGCGCCACCGAGGCGCATGTCTGCCAGTGCGAGGAGGTCACGGCCCGCGAGATCCTGGAGGTTCGCCCGCCGCGCTACCTCGGCTGGCCGAATCCGCTGCGGAACAGCGCCGACCTGACGGCCCTGCTTGGCAACGGGCCGCCGAACGCCGATCAGGTGAAGCGGCTGACCCGCGCCGGCATGGGCGTGTGCCAGGGCCGCCGCTGCCGCGAGCAGGTCGCGGCCCTGCTGGCGCTGGGCGCCGGCGTGGGCCTCGGCGAGGTGCCGCTCGCCACCTACCGCGCGCCTGTCCGTCCGCTTGCGCTCGGCGTGGCGGGAAGCCTGCCGGAGCCGGCGGAGATGGCCCGGTATTGGGACGTCTGGTTCGGCATCCCCGGCCAGGTGGCGACGCCGTGGGAGTTGGCTGACCCGTCTCAAGCTGGGCGGGAGCCGTGATGGATTCCGTGGCCGCCGGGTCCGGGGAGGTCAGGGGCGCCAGCGTCATCATTGTCGGTGGCGGGGCGACCGGCCTCAGCGCCGGCTGGTGGCTCGCCCGTGCCGGCGTGGACGTGCTGGTGATCGAGAAGGGCATCGTCGCCTGGGAGGCCTCCGGACGCAACGGTGGCGGCTGCACCCATCACTTCAGTCCGCTCTTTGCCGAGGAGCAGCGGCTGTGGCCGCAGATGGACGAACTGCTGGGCTACCCCACGGAGTTCCAGCCGGGCCGCATCTACCTCGCGATGGAGAAGGCGCATGAGGCCCTTGCCGACCGCATGACGGGCAATGGCGCCCGGTATGGGTTCCGCACCGAACGTCTGGACCCCACGCAATTGCGCGAGTTGGTTCCGCTCGCAGGCGACGTCCATGCCGCATACTGGCTCCGGTTTGGCGGCCACGCGAACCCGCACCGCACAGTGCAGGGCTATGCATGGGCGATGCAGGACCACGGCGGGCGCGTGATGCAGCATACGACGGTCCAGGGCTTTGCGGTCCGCGGGGGCCGCGTTACGGGGGTCGAGACGGACCGCGGCCTGCTCGGGTGCGACCAGCTCGTGCTGGCGGCTGGGCCGCAGACGGGCAAGCTGGCGGCGATGCTCGGGGTGCGCGTGCCCGTCGTGTCCGCCCGGGCCGAGATGATCGTGACCGAGCCGTTGCCGCTGATGCCGGTCGGCGGTGCGGACGGCAACGGGCTGTATGGGCGGCAGACGATGCGGGGTAACCTCGCCTACGGGGGCGGCCCGCACGAATGGCTGGGGGATGGCGAGAGCATGGGCGTGCCGCCGCGCAACAGCACGCCGCTGATGGGCAACATCGCTGCGCGCTTGGTCGAGATGTTCCCGCGCGCGCGGCATGCGCGCATCCTCCGCAGTTGGGCCGGGGTGATCGAGAACACGCCCGATGGACGCCCGGTCATTGACCGGCTGGCCGACCCGTCGAACGTGGTGGTGGCGACGCTGTCCAGCATCGGGTTCGGGCTGTCGCCGGCGTCGGGCCATGCCGTGCAGCAGCTCGTGATCGATGGCGCTTGCCGGTTTGCCGACCTGAGCACATTGGCCCTGTCCCGGTTTGATGCGCTGGACGGGGATTGGATCGCGCAGCGTGGGTGGCGGAGGCCGGTCGAGGCTCCGGCCGTGTGATACCAGCCGCCTTTCGCTCTGACCCTTCTGCAAGCACGCTGTCATCGCGAGGCGCGCAGCGCCGTGGCGATCCAGGGGACATAAGTACGGTGCTGGCGGCCCCCGGATCGCTGCGCCGCAAGTGGCTCGCGATGACGAAAACAGTCAGGGCAAATAGCGGCTGGTATAAGTGGCGGGCGCGCAGGATAGTTCGCATTGCGTTGACACCAAAGAACGGACATGGCGCCACGCGGCAGCCCGCCATATGTCACCGCCGGGGCGGAGCGAGTTCTGCCCTGGCGCACAGGGCCGCTGCCCAGTCAACGAACACGCGCAACCTCGTGCTCAGGTGCCGGTTCGGCGGATATACCACATGCAGCGGCAGCGCCGGCACCGCCCACTCTGCCAGCACCTCCCGCAGCGCCCCGCTCTCCAGGTGCGGGCGCACCATGAAGTATGGCGCCTGCAGGATGCCGTGCCCGGCCAGCCCGGCGGCGACATAAGTCTGGGACTCGTTGACTGCCACCAAGTAGCGCCCCGCCACCTCCAGCGTCTCGCCTGCGCGCACGAAGCTGAACGGATGCGGCTCGGCCAGGCGCTGCTTCAGGTAGCCGATCCTTATGTGCCCCTGCTCCAGCGCCTGCGGCTCCGCCGGGGTCCCGTGCGCGTCGAGGTAGGACGGCGCCGCGCAGGTGGTCATGTGCATCTCGGCGATGCGCCGGGCGATCAGCGATAGGTCGCCGATGACACCGGCCCGGATCACGCAGTCCACGTTGTCCGCCACAAAATCTGCGGTCCGGTCCGACGTGCCGACGTCCAGTTGGATGTCGGGATACCGGGCAAAGAACCCGGTCAGCGCGGGAATGATAATTCCCTGGGCGATGGAGGATGACACGTCAATCCGCAGGCGTCCGGTCGGACGGCCTTGCGACGCGGTGACGCTTGCGTCCAGCTCTTCCAGGTCGGACAGCAGCCGGACCGCCCGCTCGTAGTAAGCGGCCCCGTCCGACGTCACCGCGAGCCGCCGCGTCGTCCGGCTGAGCAGCTTCGTGCGGAGGTGGGCCTCCAGTTGCTGCAGCAGCTTGCTCACAGTTGCTTTAGGCGCGCCCATGCTGGCTGCTGCATGGGTGAAGCTTCCGGTCTCGACGATCCGGACGAACGTCCGCAGCGCAGCCACCTGGTCCATGACGCTCGCTCCACCGATTGTCCACAGCGATAGATAATGTGGTTCGCAATGCGGTGTTATACTACTGCGTGGCCAATCCCACTCTATGCAGCGTCGCATCAGGGATTAAGCCTCGGCCATGCCGGTCCAGCCCACATTCGAACAGCTCGTGGTCGGCGGAAGCACCGCCCCATTTCCGGTCCGCCTCTACAAGGGCGTTGTCGCCCGGCCGACGCCGCTCTTGCTGCACCTGCCTGGCGGGACGTTCACCGGCCTACCCGCCGGGCGGCTGGTCGCCGCCCTGCTGGCCGAGGCCGGGGCGGCCGTCATCTCTGCAGACTATCCCACCGGCCCATCCCATCCTTTCCCCGACGCGGTCGAGGCGATGTATGCGCTGCTTCAGCATCTGCACGACCACCGCAGCCAATGGGTCGCCCGCACCTCTAAGCTGTTCGTCGCCGGCGAGGAGGCCGGCGGCAATCTGGCGGCGGCGCTTGCGATGATGGCGCGGGACCGCCTCGGGCCGCCTATCGCCGGGCAGATCCTGCTGTCGCCGATGCTGGATGCTGGCATGGCGACCTGCTCGTTCCGGGATGCGGATGCCGGGCCGGTCGGCTGCAAGTGGGCGGACGGATGGGCCGTGTATCTCGGCTGCCCAGACGCCGCGGCGCATCCCTATGCCGCCCCGTCTGCTGGGTCACGCCTGCACGGGCTGCCGCCGGCCCTGGTGATCACGACGCCGGACGATCCGATGCGCGACGAGACCCTGGCCTATGCAGGCCGCCTCAAGCAGGCGGGCGTGGCCATCCATGTCCGGGCCATCACGGCGCATGACTGGCCCGACGCGCTGGCGGGACCCTTCCCGTCCGGGCTGCGTCCGGAGTGGGCCGACGTGGTGCGCAATAATTTCGCTGATTTCTTCGCCGCCGTGATGCCGGGCTTGGTCCCGGTCCCAACCATTGCAGGGAGTGCCGCATGATCGACTTCAAGCCCGCCACGGCCACCGACGACTCCAAGGCATCGCGGCCCCGCTCCCGCCGCCTCTCCTGGCTGGCCGGTATCAGCCTCGTTGCGTTGGTGGCTGCCGGGGCCGCCTACAAGCTGGCGCCGGGCATGGCCGGGCCAGCCGCCGGTCCTGCGGCAGCGGCGGCTCCCGGCCCCATCCCGGTCTCGGTCGCGGTGGTCGAGCAGAAGGACACGGCGATCTGGAGCGACTTCTCCGGGCGGGTCGAGGCAGTCGGCCGCGTCGAGGTGCGTCCGCGCGCGGCCGGCGCCATCCTCAAGGCGCATTTTCGGGAGGGCGCCTTGGTCCGGCAGGGCGACCTGCTGTTCACGATTGACCCGGCACCTTATGCAGCCGAGGTGCAGGGCGCCGAGGCTCAGGTCGCGTCCGCCCAGGCCCGCCTCGCCCTGGGCGCTAAGGAGCTGCAACGGGCACAGCAGCTCGTCGGCAACGGTTTCACCCCGCAACGCGACGTGGACCAGCGGGTGAACGAGGTGCGCGCCGCCGAGGCGAACCTGCGCGCCATGCAGGCGGCCCTGGACACCGCGCGCCTCAACCTCGGCTACACCGAGGTGCGGGCGCCGATCGCCGGGCGCGCCGGACGGATTGAGGTTACGGCCGGCAACCTCGTTCCTGCCGGGCCGACGGCGCCCGTGCTGACGACGCTGGTGTCGGTAAACCCGATCTACGCGAGTTTCGAGGCCGACGAGCAGTCGTTGGCCCGCGCGTTGGCCAGTCTTCCGGGCGGTGCCGCCGGTCAGCCCGGCGGCGACGTCCCCCGTGGCGGAGCCGACATCAACGACCAGATTGCCGGCATCCCAGTCCAGATGGGCACGCTCGCCTCCGCGGGGACGCCGTTCCTGGGCAAGCTGCAACTGGTGGACAACGTCGTTGATGCCCGCAGCGGCACCGTCCGCGTGCGCGCCGCCTTCGACAACCCTGACGGCAAGCTGATGCCCGGCCAGTTCGCGCGGCTGCGGCTGGGCTTGGCGCACACGGAGCCTGCGTTGGCCATTGACGAACGCGCCATCGGCACCGACCAGGACCGCCGCTTCGTGATGGTCGTCGGCGACGACAACAAGGCCGCTTACCGCCAGGTTGTCCTTGGGGCCACCGCGGACGGCTTGCGCCTCGTTACCTCGGGCTTGAAGCCCGGGGAGCGCATCGTCGTCAATGGGCTGCAGCGCATTCGCCCAGGGGCGACCGTCGCCCCGGAACAGGTCGTCATGAACGCCGGCGCCTCGCTGGCCGCACGCTGACCGCACCGCCCACCTGGGACCCCATTCATGAATATCTCGCGATTCTTCATTGACCGGCCCGTGTTCGCCGGCGTGCTTTCCGTGCTCATCTTCGTATCCGGCCTGCTCGCCTTACGGACCCTGCCGATCTCGGAATACCCCGAGGTCGTGCCGCCGCAGGTGGTCGTGCGCGCCAACTATCCGGGCGCCAGCCCAAAGGTGATCGCGGAGACAGTGGCCACCCCCATCGAGGAGCAGATCAACGGGGTGGAGGGCATGCTGTATATGGGCAGCCAGGCCACGACCGACGGGCTGATGACCCTGACCGTTACCTTCAAGCTGGGCACGGACCCCGACAAGGCGCAGCAGCTTGTCCAGAACCGCGTCAGCCAGGCCGAGCCGCGCCTGCCCGACGCCGTGCGCGCCCTGGGCATTACGACGATCAAGTCCTCACCAGACCTGATGATGGTCGTGCACATCCTGTCGCCCACCAACAAGTATGACATCACGTATCTGCGGAACTATGCCGTCCTGAACGTCAAGGACCGCCTCGCCCGCATTGCCGGCGTGGGCGACGTGCAACTGTTCGGCTCCGGCGACTATGCCATGCGCGTCTGGCTCGACCCGCAGAAGGTGGCCGAGCACGGCCTGTCCGCCGGCGACATCGTGCAGGAAATCCGTGCTCAGAACGTTCAGGCCGCGGCCGGCGTTGTCGGCGCCTCGCCCAATGTGCCGGGCCTCAGCGTCCAGATGTCGGTGAACGCGCAGGGCCGGCTGCAATCTCCCGAGGAGTTCGGCGACATCGTCGTCAAGACCGCGCCGGGCGGCGCCGTGACCCGCCTGCGCGACGTGGCGCGGATCGAGCTGGGTGCAGCCGACTACTCGCTGCGGTCGCTGCTGAACAACAAGTCCGCCGTCGCCGTCCCGGTGTTCCAGGCACCAGGCTCCAACGCGATCCAGATTGCCGACGCCGTGCGCGCCACCATGGAGGAAATCAAGCAGAACATGCCGGAGGGCGTGGACTATGCCGTCGTCTATGACACGACGCAGTTCGTCCGTGCCTCGATTGAAGCCGTGGTCCACACCCTGCTTGAAGCCGTGGTCCTGGTCGTCATCGTCGTCGTGCTGTTCCTGCAGACCTGGCGGGCCTCGATCATTCCGCTGGTCGCCGTGCCGGTTTCCATTATCGGCACCTTCGCCGTGATGCACCTGTTCGGCTTCTCCATCAACGCGCTCAGCCTGTTCGGCCTGGTGCTTGCCATCGGCATCGTCGTGGATGACGCCATCGTCGTGGTCGAGAACGTGGAGCGCAACATCGAGGAGGGACTGTCGCCGGTCCAGGCGACCTACCGCGCGATGTCCGAGGTTTCAGGACCCATCGTCGCCATCGCGCTGGTGCTGGTCGCCGTGTTCGTGCCGCTGGCCTTCATCAGCGGCCTGACGGGGCAGTTCTACCGCCAGTTCGCGCTGACCATCGCGATCTCAACCGTCATTTCTGCGATCAACTCGCTCACGCTGTCGCCCGCGCTCGCGGCGCTGCTGCTGCGCAGCCACGATACGCCGAAGGACCTGCTGACGCGGGTGCTGGACCGGGTGTTGGGGTGGTTTTTCCGCGGGTTCAACCGGGTCTTCAACGCCGGGTCGGAGGCCTACAGCGGCGGCGTGTCGCGGGTGATCGGGCGCAAGTCTGTGATGATGGGCGTATATTTGGCGCTGGTCGGCGTGGCCTATGTGCTGTTCCAGGCGGTTCCGGGCGGCTTTGTGCCGGCGCAGGATAAGCAGTATCTCGTCGGCTTCGCCCAGCTTCCGGATGCGGCCAGCCTGGACCGCAGCGAGGACGTGATCAAGCGGATGGGCGACATTGCCGAGAAGCAGCCCGGTGTCGTCAACAACATCGCGTTCCCCGGCCTGTCCATCAGCGGGTTCACCAATAGCTCCAACTCTGGGATCGTGTTCGTCTCGCTCGACGAGTTTGAGCGGCGGACGACGCCCGGGCTGTCCGCAGGCGCGATCGCCGGGTCGCTGAACCAGAAGTTCGGCGCGATCCAAGATGCGTTCATCGCCGTCTTCCCGCCGCCACCCGTGCAGGGGCTGGGCACCATCGGCGGCTTCAAGCTGCAGATCGAGGACCGCGCCGGCCTGGGTTATGAGGCGCTGAACGCGGCGACCAATGCCTTCCTTGCCGGGGCGCGCAAGGCGCCGGAGTTGACCGGCATGTTCACGGGCCTGCGCGTGGACGTGCCGCAGCTGTATGCCGACATTGACCGCGTCCGTGCCCGGCAACTGGGTGTTGCCGTGACGGATGTGTTCGACACGCTGCAGGTCTATCTCGGATCGCTTTACGTCAACGACTTCAACGCGCTCGGCCGTACCTACTCCGTGCGTATCCAGGCCGACGCGCCGTTCCGCGCCCGTGCGGAGGATATCGGCCGGCTCAAGGTCCGCTCCTCCTCCGGCGAGATGGTACCGTTGGCCGCGGTGCTGACGGTGAAGCCCAGCGCGGGGCCGGAGCGGGCGATGCGCTACAACGGATTCCTGTCTGCGGACGTGAACGGGGCGGCGGCGCCGGGCTACTCGACGGGGCAAGCGCAGGACGCGATTGCCCGCATCGCGAAGGAGTCGCTGCCGAAGGGGTTTGCCTTTGAATGGACGGAGCTGACCTACCAGCAGATCATCGCCGGCAATTCCGGCCTGCTGGTGTTCCCGGTGGCGCTGCTGCTGGTGTTCCTGGTGCTGGCAGCCCAGTACGAGAGCCTGACGTTGCCGCTCGCGATCATCATGATCGTGCCCATGGGGCTGCTGGCCGCCATGACCGGCGTCTATCTGACGCACGGCGATAACAACGTCTTCACCCAGATCGGCTTAATCGTGCTGGTGGGCCTGTCGGCGAAGAACGCGATCCTGATCGTGGAGTTCGCCCGCGAGCTGGAGTTCGCCGGGCGCAAGCCGGTGGCTGCCGCAATAGAGGCGAGCCGCCTGCGCCTACGCCCAATCCTGATGACCTCGATGGCGTTCATCATGGGCGTGCTGCCGCTGGTGCTGTCCACCGGCGCCGGTGCGGAGATGCGGCACGCGATGGGCGTGGCCGTGTTCGCCGGCATGATCGGCGTGACCGCCTTCGGCCTGTTCCTGACCCCAGTGTTCTACGTCGTGCTGCGGCGCCTGGCGGGCAACCGACCGTTGAAGCAGCACGGCGCGCCAGTGGCAGCCAATACCGAGAGGAGGGATGCGGTTCCAGCTTGAACCGTTCAGCATGGTAGGCCTGCGCCCAGCCACGACGCATACTACAGTGGGGGTAACAGCCCAGGTAGTGCGCGGAAGATAGCGGTTGACCGGTCACGGCGCGACGTGAGTCAAGGTGTGGATGACACCGCCCGCGAACGATGGCCGACCCGAGGACTACGCGGCCTATGTCTCCG
>JAABUK010003313.1_pt1 | contig 27468 bp, 26 predicted proteins | sample 5559141 | NCBI WGS metagenome assembly JAABUK01 (sample SAMN10711869, study PRJNA513367) | rock metagenome | isolation source: Antarctica rocks | place: Antarctica: Victoria Land, Pudding Butte nord | collected 2016-01-03
ACTCAGTCACGACACCAGTGAATGATTCTACGCTACCACTTTTGGCGCATCTTCTGGGAACAGATTAAGATATAGCTCCTTCTTCCGGCCTGAGTCCCCGTCGTTGATCCATGTAGTCCGAGCGTATTTGATCCAGCGCAGATGTTGAATTGAATTCCAGCACCCTTCTATCCTCGTCTCACACATTAATTATTGGCCGTATAAGCCGCCTCCCACTTATCATCAAGAGAAGCAACATCCTTACTATCATCTTCGATCTTCAATATCAATTGACCTTTGTTGTCACCCAAAGTTGCTCCGAGGTGATTAAGCGCCACGCAATCACTTTCATATAACCATTTAGGATTTTCGATGGTATCGGCAACACTACCTCGCAATCTGCAATCAGCTGTACAGTCACCGATCAAGCGTTTCACAGAATCAGCCACTTACAAAACAGACGCTCTCACGTATTAAGCACCCTAGAAATCACCGATTCAACGATGCAGAAGCCTTGTAAAGAAGTTACGCTTGTTAATACCATCACAAATCTCGGGAAAACACATACCAGCCACGAGCATCATACGAAGCCTATACTTACACTCATAAAGATCGGCCCTAACTGGGTATCTCAATGAGTCGGCGGATTGACTCATAGCCACCATAGCTTGAAAGCAGCTGTAGGAATTCACTGCTACCGTAGAGCGCAGCATCACAGTGACTATTCCCTCCCATGTCAAAGATCCATAACCAACACGATCTAGGCCAATGAACTGATATGGATAGCGTTAACGACAGATCTATCAACCTTCCCAATCCATTCCATTCTCATTCGGAGGGAGTTGGAGAACTAGAGCCGCGACGATCAGAACCAGAAGCAGCGTTCTCCACGTCGTAGTCAGAGCCAGACGGATGACGGCACTGTTGTCGATATGGCGGTCCCATGTAGCATGAAAATCGTATCTGAGTCCATATATGCATGTACGCCCACGACTCCTGTCGAGTATGCGGTTCGCGCAAAGGGCGTGCAAAGGTGGTGATATCAATGAAAGTCCAAGATAACTTGGGCTATTGCACTGAAAGACATGATGCTCCAAGCTCTCCATGTGGAAGAAGAGCATTGCCCGACGAGTCTGTATGTGATGTACGATACTCGCTGGGCACGTGACGGTGCCTTTTGCAATGCGTAGACAATCAATGTCAGCAAAGAATAGGAAGCCACTTGGGAAAAGATCGACAGATTGGAAAAGGTATCATGCTATTCTATTTGGGTCCTGGCGCCCACAAGCGTATGCACCAACACCAGCATTAGCTCAGGACGTGAGTCCAAATGAATCTATATACAGTCTGCCCTGGTCCATTCTCCTAATTATTACAAACAATCACATCATCCCTCTGTGTAGTATCCAACGAACCAAGATATGCCGCCGGGATATCCACCGACGTGAAGTCGCTCGATCCCTCGCATTCCTTATCCAGATACTGGTGTTGCGGATGGCACTTTTCCCATCCGTATTCACCAGTGAACTCGCAATTCCGGTCGGTAAGCTCACAGGATTTGTCCCAGACGCAGACTTGAATGTTGCTGAGGCAACGCGGAGTCATCGTCTCGGTGGTCAAGCCAGGTCCATGATCGCCGCCATTCACAGCAACGTAGTCAGCGCAGGCTTTGGCACCTAGGAACAGCGCAGTCCCAGTGGTCCATCCCGAGGAGAACATGGTCTGCATGAGGTCGTAGTAGTTTGTAGACGGATCCTTGAGGGATGACAGGGCGAATGCAGCGTTGGTATCAGAGTCGTACCACCACGCGCTGCAGACTCCATATTGATCATAGGAGTCGCAGGAGATGAGACTACTGGTCGTAAGCGAGCCGTTGTGGGCAAGAGCGTACGGGTTGGTGTCGCGAGCGAGAGTGAGAATGATGTTGTTCGCAGTCAAGCACTGGGAGACGATGTACGTTTCGAGGGACAAAATGAGGGTTTCGGTATTTGCTTCCAGCGAGGCTCTTGGAGCTATGAAATTGCCGTTGGCGGCAAAGATGTTGAATGTCGTGAAATTTTGCTGGATCATAGCCAGTGCGTTTGAGACGTTTTGCTGGTAGGTGGTCTTCATGGTACTGAGACCATCATAGAGGTCGTTGACCTGAACGAATTCAGAGTCCAATGTTCCACTCGGATTCAGCTGTTTGATAACCCCTGGTGTTTGTCGCAAGGCAGTCTCCATGAATGCTTTTCCCAGATCTTTACCCAATGCTTCGACAAGCAAGGCAGGGGAGCTCATAAGTGGTGTCATTGCAGTGAGTGCCTGTAAAAAATCACCAAGCGATTGTTTCTTTGGTACTACCGGGTTGATGGTTTTCACGATCTTGCCGACCCTCCCAGTGGCCGACAAGTCTGCGTTTTCGATCGCTTCGTAGATGGACTCGTACCACTGCCAAATGGCAAATATGGTGTAGAGAGTGTAGGCCTCTTGGGGAGAGTAGCCTTTCAAAGCGAAGTCGGCGGGATAGTCGCACATGTTCGGTCCGGTCTTATCACACTGCTCTTGCTCGTAACCAGCCATTTGTTGATAGCATGAAACGAAGGAGATATTCTGCGAGGTGCAATAGGTGCCATTTGCCTGCCACCATGCCTCTAGATAGGGAGTCATGTTGAGTACGTTCCAACATCCTGGGGTCAGGTTCTGCCTCAAGTTACTGCAGTTTCCCAATTGCCGCGGCTCCAGATCGATTGATTGGACATGTTGCTGCGATATCGGCGATGCACCCAATAAGCGAACGTATGCGATGATGGTTAGGAGGGAGAAGAGCGAGAAGACGGGCATTCCTGGAGGAGAATGCATCAGGCTTTTGGGGTTCTTTCGTCGACACTTCGATCTGACGAAGCAAATGAGTCTTTGCTAATGAGTCTTGATAACGAGCGGCAACACTGAAGGCTCACAGTAACGATAGTGAGGAGAAAGAAACAGCCACTTCCGTTTAATGGAAGAGAGCTCCTCCAAAGCATGTATAAATACAGAGAGTGGGATCGATGCAACACGATACTGAGATTGCCAAGCAGCATTGGATCCACCGCTTGGCTTTGTTCCACCCTTCCATGGGGTCCGTTATCTCTTTCCTGTTTCTTATTCGTTGCTTTGGTGGGAGCTGAGGCTGATGCCCGTGTAGACTGCTCGAGTAGCCATCCACGTGGGAGGTTGGATTGGGTGCAGCAGACGAAGCCCAACAAATCCCTGGACATCCTGAGCCATTTTGGACAGTATGCATGACGACACTCCAATCAAGGTTCATGGAGAGTTTTCGTGGGGCGTGGGAGCTCATAAGAAGCAAACTCCGAGTGACATCTGGGCGACAAGCTCTAGATAGCCTCGTCGAATACATTTGGACTCAGGGGCCACGAGGGGACACGGCAGGTCCGGAAGAGGAATGTTTCCGTAAGCGCAGACATGCGACTGGACTCGCGCCGACGCGAGTTCATCCCTCAAGCCGCAGCCCCCTGTTTCGACTTCCCGTCAGCGTGACATGGAACATATTCCCAAGGCTGTATGGGTCCATTGAGTCAGATTAAAGTTGGGTACGGGAGATGCTGCATCCAGTGCGGCCTACGCGTGGCTGGAGGCTCGGCTTAATCCTGCGATGCCGAGAATAGAAGGTGCAACGAGCTCGTGGGGGCGTGTTCGCCAGCTCATATGCTGCTCATGGCTCGCCCGGAGATTGAGTAGAGCAGTGACCACGTATGACAGGATTCATGGTCGACAAGGCTCCTTTGCCGTGTGCTCCACTCGACTCCGACCGCATCCTATTCTGGCGCTGCACGTGTGTCTATGCAGGTCCAGATTCGAAGTGCGGCTTTTTCATGTCAAATGATGATGAACTTCATGAAACTTGAGGTTGACGGGGGAGCATGGAAGAATGTGAGATTGATGATGATGCACTACAACATAACAGAATACTTTTGAAAACGTGTCCCCATCTGCCGTGATTAGTGTGAGATTACTAATCCCGTCTATTCTTGCATGAGCCCCTTCTTAGAAGGCGGATCATGACTGGCCAAGTACGCTCATTCTTGAACTTCAGGGATGATAAAGGATGCAGTCTCCCATATATCCGCTCGCTTGATGGTGGTACGAGATCTTACCTTATCCATCATTGGTCATCTCCTTCCTCAATCACATCCGACGCCGCACCCCGTGTTCCCACGTCACTGACACTCGCATCTTCGCCTGAAGTTTCTGCGAGCCTGCGCAGCATGTCTTCAATTCGCTCAGTCGACCCTTCTACAGCCTCAAGCCTGCCAGCAATGTCACCAGCACCGTGCTCGTGCAGAAATTCCGACAGATGCTCCGTAAAACCAGCAGCCGTCGTCATGGAATCTTTGCGCTTTGTATTCGTACGCTTCAATTGAGGCCTTGTCGTATCAGGGCCTTTCAGGCTAGGTGCCTCAGATGCACGGTTACCATTTATCTCCTCGTCCCTTGCTATCTCGTCCAGGAAGGATTGAGGTGGCTCAAATGCGAACACTGCCTGCGTGTCACCGTGCACGGAGAAACGCGAAAAATCCCAAAAAGCCCAGAGGCTTCGAACCTTACTTTTTGGCTTTTCCCAAAGATGTCGACGTTCGTATCTGCTCGACATCAGCAACACTGACTTTTATGGGCTGTCCGATGAGATGCCATCTGAAGCTTGGTGACACTTACATGCTGATCATCATCAAAAGTGGCGCATTTATAGTCCTGACGGCGGTGACGTTGATTTTGTGAAACCATCGTGGAGATAGCACGAACTTGAGCGGCAAGAGGATGAAAAGGGCTAGGGTGTTGAAAGGCGGCTGGTACGAGAATATTGCATCGCTCTTCACCCCTTCGAATGTCAAGACTGCCCGGCGGAATTGAATCTCGGAAGCGACGTTGGAGGCAATTTTTGAATATGTGCTGCTCAGCATTGAGACCAGGATCGTAAGGAAAAGCGTATTACCCAGGAACGCGAAAGTGACCATGAGTGTCGGACCAATGAACCAGTGAAAGTCGGGCGACTTCTGAATCCCTGTACCATCAAGTCCGAACCAAACCCATAACATCCATTTGGAAATAGTGATGGGAGGATGTTCGCCGTCTCCTAGCCACATCATGCTGAGGAGAAAGCCGCCAAAACACCAGACAGCGAGTACGGTCAAGACGGTAAAATCTGCCATCATCGCTCGTAATGAAACAAACAGCATGTTTTCGGACAATAGATTGAAAGCCAGGCGAGGGATCAGCACAGGAGCTCCGGAGGATAGGATGTCCAAGGCTGGTGCACCCGTTGTCCGGTCCCCTGTCACCAAGTTATGCATTCGAAGGATGAGGTAGGCAACGTAGATGATAGCAAAGATCGTATCGAGGAATGACCACAAATTCTGGGTATAACAGTGCCACCCGTGCTCCAAGATAGAAGCAAATTCATCTAATACCCATCCGAAAGCATAAATGCAAAAGATCAACTCATAGATGGTGAAATGTTCCGCATCTCGATGCTCCATGGTGAGAACGTACAAGACTAAAAGCAGTATGAACTGGGCGATATCCATGAGGTTCCTTGTGCGGGGTACTTGCAGTCGGTACTGGTTCAGCAGCAGAGCTCTATTAGGATGATACAGGGTAATGGGCTTGTGCTTGTAATGATCCGGTATGATATCAATGAAAGATGATGGGGTATAAGTAACTCGTCCCACATATATTGCCTCGGTGACCTTTTGGCAAGCTGGGTAGCCCAATAACATTTTACTCTCTGATATGATAGCAACTTCCAAGGCCGTCGATTTGCGCTCATATCCGCCCGCCTTCTGAAGTGTCCAGTGGATTGCGTGACTCGAGTCTCGAACCACCTCCCCTGGAGCTTGCTGAAAAGGCTCAAATCCAGCCACTAGGATGTTGGCGAGAAGCAGCAGCCCTTCGCGTCCAGGATTGTCTTCGTCAGTACGGCGTAAGATCTTCAGTGCGACAAGTTCGCAAAGCATTGCCCGAGTGGTATTGATAGTCTGATGCGCTAGAAAGGCTTGTTCCCTGAGAAACTGCAACTTATTCACCAGCAAGCAATAGATGATTGACTCATCATGTTTCTCCCAAATCCGGTGGACCAAAGGCCTCACAATGGTAACGTTGATCCTGGGCGCTCTGAGTTGCTCCAAGCTGTAAGGGTCATCGATGGCGGCTATGACCTGGTGTCGAATCCGATGGATGTTAGTGTAGACAGGCAAATCAGCAAAGGGATTTGGCGGGCAAGGGAGATGGTGCCAGCCATATTGCTCCTCATCGTGGAGTAGAGGCTCGTGTACACCATTGGTGTCGTGTGGCTGCATAATGATTCTGGGCGCCTCTCACGCACAGCTACTCTCAATTTTGGGATGCATAATGTCGTGCTTAATTTGGGACTGAGACAGTCGAGAAATTGTGGGTGGCGAGAGCGGTGACCACCTAGAATGAAACACTGTGCGAGGAAACTTCCCGAACTCTTCCACTTCCAAGGCTCGAGTCTCGTCAGCCCGTTCAAGTCACGTAGTGTATGTTCATGCTTGAAGGTAGAGGAATTCGGACTGCCACCGAAAGAAAGCAAGGCATGTAATTGAGGAAAGAAAAGCTTCAAAGCTTAGAGCTAAATAGTTAGCCTCCAAAGCTAAGACGATTGAGGAAGGTGGCTAGCCATCGCGGCGGGCGTAGCCGCGGTGCCGCGGCCTACCCGTTGTGTCCCGCAAGCCTCTGCCGCATCGCATCTTTTTCGATCATCATTATAAGACTATCACTAGGATACTTACTTTACGAACTCTGGGAATCAATTAGATGTGTCTAAGAATGTTCATGCAAAAATCATTACGATATTCCTAGTCAGCCAGTCCTAGCCTATACCTAGGATATGATGAAACGAGAATCAGCCAGTACCCCTGTTATTGTGAGAAAGGTTGCGAATTTGAAGAAGGCTGTAGATCCCTCTGCACTAACAGGCAAAAGCGTGCTGATCACCGGAGGTGCATCAGGCATTGGAGCCCTTATAGCGACTACGTTCTGTGAACATGGCGCCCGTGTGACCATTGCAGACATCAATGAGCAACAAGGCAAGGCTTTCGTCCAAGAGCTGGAGCTGAAAGGTCTTTCGGCCAACTTGATAGCCACCGATGTGACCGAATGGAATTCACAGGTCCAAGCTTTCAAGTCTGCAATCGCCTTCTCTGGCAGCAACAGCGTCGATATCGTGGTTGCCGCAGCTGGACTACCAGGCGCAGACTTCATCTCGCCAAAAGATGAGTCCCCAACTTTGGATTGTGACCCACCAGAGCCGCGGCTAGCCGGGTCCACATTGGATGTAAACATCAAGGGTGTCTATTTTACCTCAAAGCTTGCCCAACACTATTTCGCTCTACCATCCACTTTATCGGACACCGCAAAGAAGACTCCAAGGAAATCCCTCATTGTCATAAGCTCCCTGGCGGGCTATCTTGAGTTGAACGCTGCGGATTACACGGCTTCAAAGTGGGCTGTCAGGGGGATATTCCGCTCAATACGATCCATGATGGAGGACCGAGGGTACCGAGTTAATCTTATCGCCCCTTGGGTCATGGATACACCAATGTCCAAATCTCTCGCAGAAACCTGTCGTCAGCATGGGATTCCAGTGGGCGAAGCTCAAAGTGTTGCTGATGCAGTAGTCCAATGTGCAGCAGACGATTCTATCTGCGGTCAGACTGCCCAGCCCTCGATTCCTGGATTGTACGCTGATGCAGATCCGTAGGTCGTGCCATAGGAATCGGTGCTACGGAGACCTTCGATTTGAGAGATGACGCTGAAGGTTTGGATGCTGGAGTAGTGATGCAGAAGTATCGGCAAGAGGAGGCCAAAGACTTCATGGAGTTTTTTGGGCAGCGGCCGTAGCCTTTCGACTATGACACTTCTTATTTCATCATTAATTCTCTGATGCTCCAAGATATCAGGACGTCAAGGGTCTAATAACGCGACTGCACCAGCGTGCTAAATAATCCTCCAACATGGATGAAGCAATGGCTAAGAAGCCTCTATACCCACTTCGTACAATAGAATGAAACAACACAGTCCCCTGCACTTGGAAGTCACTCCGTTCAAGGGAGTTTTGGTCGATCACACGGCGCGTGATAGCAGCCGCTGGCGAGTCATCTTAGGGGCGAACAAAGTCATTTCCATGCTACCTGGTGGGTTCTGCTTACCGGTGAGCCGGGTTTCCCAACGCCAAATCCTGTCTTGACCCCTTCCTCTTTCTTACTCTTCAACAAGCATAACATTGAAGCACAATAGCAGCTCCAGGTAGCTAAATGCAAGTCATAGGAGACAACACCCGCCGTGCTTCGAGATGCAGACGTCTTCTTTGGCTCTTTATATCTTCATACCGATTCCCTTTGGCATCGCATCCTCCATCTTCACTACTACCAGGATATATCAGTTGGGAATCCTCAATGGTGGCTAGTGGTAGCATTAGCAAGTCTACGAAAGTCTTCGTCCTCGCAGCCGCAAGTCAAGAGGAGTTCGGCGGACACGAGTGGCAGCGTTATCCAATGAAGAGGGTGCTCTATATGTGGTGTGATTGGGTTTACGGTCTGATGCATAAAACGGAACTGGACAACGGGCTGTATTTGGTCCGCCCAAGCCACGGACAGATCGGACCTGACGGCTTCGGTTTCAGGGTCGGATCCAAGGGCATTGTTCAGCTTCTACCTTGCCGCCGATAGGATCCCACCTTCCACAGAGTCTGGTGCTTCGCGGTCTTCTTCGAGCACAGTCGTTAGATATAGGCGGAGAGGGGCAAGACATTCACAGCGGCGGAATGTATTGCGTGCTGTTTTGGGAAGTCACATGTGCGGTAGCATGCATGTCCGCATGCTTGGATTGAATGAGTCCAAATGTTCGGATGTATTGCAATCCTTCAAGCAGTTCAGCGAGTGGAAAGTAAATAGTCAAGAATCGTCATTAGTTGTTTTATAGGGTCATCGCAACTGACCTGACAATGACGCATAAAGTAAATCCATCTCTCCGAACATCACTAATGTACCTTATGTGTCAACACAAAGATAAATCACGTGATACTTATCGATAAGAACCTTGGCGTGGTTGGAATATGCCCCAAATACAACATCCTTCGACCACTCAACCACCATTCATGATGCCCACACAGTCTACCCCTCACGTAGCAAACGTCAGAACTGAACACTTTCCTCAGCCAAGAGAGCTACCAATCCAAATCATTAAAGTCTCCACACTGAAATGGCCGAGTCCCAAAGATTCGCCAATCGTAGCAGAGCCACCACAAATCGCGCTGTGACTGCCGGTGATATCCTCTGGCTATCTTCATGGCCAGCGAGCCAGTCCAGCCGCTCACCAAAATTCGATATCTTCGGCCATCCAGTGATGATCTGGTCCGTAGACGTAATCGAGCAAACGGCGTGCGTGCTTGTCGTTAGTCTCTCCATATCCTCGCCCAGCAACACTGCCGCCAACTGACAAATACAGATATCCTCGCTTGGTGGAAAGGATCTTACTCAGTACCAAACATCCAAGCGCATTCGCGCACTACACCTGCCAATACATCCTACATCCCCTCATCCCGACACGGGAGAACTACTCTTCTTGCACGGAACTCTCCAGCTTGCTAAGAATAGCTACGTTAAGATAAAGACTAGATACATGATCCCGTTGTCGTTACTTAGACTGGACTATCGTAATATCAAAAGCGGTCAAAGATACAGACTGCGATCGGATTCGTTGGCCAAAGTGCGGAAAGCAGTGGATGTGAGTATTTCTATCGAGAATGGCATGGCTTTGGCGACAGTATCAGCAACCAAACGGCGAAAAGCATCGACTCGTACGCGGACTTTCGGATCGAGGTGGAAGTCATGGCTACGCTCCCGAATTAACGCTTTACTCATACGTCTGTTCCTTGGCTTTTTGGTCTTCTGGTTTCTGGATTGGGTTATTGGGAATCACCTGCTGGCTAGATGGGCGGCTCATATGATAAGTCGGTTGTTACATGGAAAGCAAACCTGGGCTTAGGAGGCCATTTGTCCTCAGTCCGACGTTGTGCACCAAAACTGCATTCATATCTGCACATCGCGTATGCCATCGTTCATGGTCTCACTGAACGTCGAGAGCTATGACATGGGATGTTATATACCGACGACGTACCCTAGACAGTTTCTGATGGTCTAGCCAGTCGTCACGAACATTAAACTCGTATCATAAGCAGGAGGTAAGCTTCTCTTATACCCTTCGGGCCAGTTCTTCCATAGGACCGATCTGCAGCAATGATCCTTCCGTGTCTCCCTACGATCAATACTCGGAAGTAAAAGCCTTTGTAAGCTCCCCGCCCTTCATATGACACCATTTACACTAGGGGTCATCTGGGACTGATCCTGGACAGCCGCAAACTTTGTCACCTTCCTACCGAGCTCTCAAGATTCCACCTTCTATGGGAGTCGGTTTCCCATGGTGTTGCACCTTGTGGTACTCACGACTGGGCCAATACTCCATTGGCTGCCCGGAAACTTCGGATCTGCACCTTCCGAAGCAACCACAGCCCAGCAACTCGGCACCTTCTATGCAGCAGACTCGTTGCTGGGTCCTATCTTCTCGAAGTTGCCGATTTGAGGAGGATGGCCAATGCTGAGTTGTTATAATAGAGCGTCTCCGCAGCTCCCCATCAACGAGGTTCGAGTTTTGCCCCGAATACAACGAGGAATCTAGGAAATGAGAAAAGAATACTCTGCTGGTATCCACGCATCTTCATCCCGAGGAAACAACTCTAAAATGAAAACATCCGCCCCTTCCAGCGCGAGAAGTGAAGATCGTTCCTGGATGAAAAGTGACTATGCGTACATTGTCCTTGGCATAGCCCGTAAGAGCGCGCACGAGTGGGTGATAATTGCCAGCTTGGAACGCGCTATATGAGGCAATATCGAGGACAACACCATCCTTTGAACCAGCGTAGCGGAGACGAACAAGATGGTTCTCTTCTTCGTCAAGATTCCTGACTTTGAGTACGCCACTTCGTTGGGGGTCTCTTTGACTCTAGCACTAGAGTCCTTCTGAATCGCTTCATTCGATAAACAAGAAGTGCAGATTAGGTAGACCACAAGCACCATGTAGATGTTTGATTTCTGGTCTGATTTGTATATCATAAGAGTAAGTCCTCTGATAGATGAGGCACCCTAATTACCATTCATACTTAATACCTTATTTGTTGTTCGGTCAATACGCCGGCGTGGTTTCCTGATCTAATCTCGGATTTTAGAAATTTATATCCGAGTACCAACAAATAATTTGTCAGCCATTCTTCCATGCCCCTCGGCTTTGGCTGCTTCCTCTATGCATACTCTAACATCTGGTGAGCACCGTGTTGTCGGCGAGCAGCGCTGCAGTCGCCGCACGAACTGCATTGTGGCAAAATTGACCTTCCCCATGCTCAAGACAATGCAATTTGTACCTCCATTATCGCTGTCGTCACAACAGCCTCATCATGACCGAATGGTGGGTAAGTGCGGATACTGGAACAGCCCACCACGTCCTTGAAGAGCCACAAAGCCAATGTTGTGCGTTCGCCGTTTCCGGATGACTTCGAAAATCACCTACTCCAATGGATAAGATGATTGATCACCCTATCCCAAACTCTGTCGACGCCGTCATTGTCGGCAACGGCCCCTCCGCACTCATCCTATCCTACATCCTACACGGAAATGTACCTTACTACACCTCCTCGAGCCCTCATCCGGACCCTATTCTTCACAAGAAGCTCTCCGACTCGCCATGTCTCCTCGATATCGATGTCAACGAGCTTACTGCCCACTTTGCAGCATCTCGGCTGTCCTACTCAACCCAAGCACTTCCCGTCAACGTCCTCCTCGACACTCTCATACGCCCTCTGGCCGACACAGACCCCGGCAAGTACCAGACATGCGTCGAGTGGCATTTCGAAGAAGAGAAGGCGATCAAACATATTGTGTTGGGCAATACCGCGGAGGCTGGGGGCCAATGGGCTGATAACCCGGTATCGGCGAGCTGGGACATTGGAACTCTGAGCTATGCAGAGATGCTGTCGCTCCCTGGGTACTCTTTCGAGGACCACTACCAAATGCTTAGTGGGAAGCATGTTCCAGACTTCCATCGGCCCACTCGTCGAGAAGTCGCCGACTACCTAGCTACCTACCCTCGCGCAGTGGGTATTAAGGACTCCATTTATACCAACGTCGAGGTTGGGCAGATTTCGAGGACTCACGAGGGCTTTCACATTGGCTCACACAACACTGTCTGTAAAAACCTCATTTTAGCATCAGGCGTTTTCTCCCATCTCATTCCTCCGCGACCGCTTTTACGACCATTGGGTCCTCTTACATCCGCCACCCATACCAAGGAAGTGACACTCCTCGTCGTCGGCTCGGGCTTCACCGCTGCAGACGTCATCATATCTACACCACCTGGGCGTAAGATCATACACATCTTCAAGTGGGATCCGGAAAATCGCCCGTCACCACTGAGAGCATGCCATCCGCGTGCGTATCCGGAATATGCCAATGTGTACCGCCAGATGAAGCTCGCTGCGATGAATACCGTCGGCACGCATAGCGTCACATCTCCCATGAGGACTAGGAAGTCCAACCCTTTCTTTACAGACCGAGATTGGGACAAGGTGTATGAAGGACTTCCAAATACACACATCAAGGACGTTGCAATGCGAGACGATTGCGCCCTTCTCACGCTAGAGGCTAGTGACGGAAGCATTCTAGAAAGAGAAATCTCTGGCATGGACTATGTGATCGGAAGGCGAGGATCACTGGGATATCTTGATCCAGGTCTCGCTGACGAGATTGACACTTCTATGGGACAATCTCCGATCAACGCAGCTCTCATCTCTGGACAAACTTTGAGACTTAAGATGGAGAAAAGCACAGAACTTGCTCCAGATCTTTTCGCCATCGGAAGTTTGACAGGCGATTCACTCATCCGCTTCGCCTACGGTGGCTGCTTTTTCACTGCGCAGCAGATCATGGGATCTAGTCAGTCAAGACCAGGTACGACGGAGAGCTCGCCGACAGAAAGCTCTACAAGAGTGTCGACGGCTCCCTCTTCGCCAGTCGACCTTCATGCTAGTGGACACTCTGACCTGCATTTGTATAAATTGACACGGCTATTATCGGGCGAGGAAGACAACGCCGCCAACGAACAGCCTCCTTGATGCAATATGTTCTGGACCTCAAGCCATATCCTTGCGGCGCCCATATTATCACCTACTTTCTTTGGACATAATTTGAGATGAGTTGATCAGTATAGAGAGATGAACAACTTTTGCAATTTCAGCCCTCAGTTCTTGCACATAGTTCTTCTTTGATATCAACATAGCAATCGGTGTTGTATTTTGTGTATCACGGTGCTGCCTTTGTTGGGCTTGTGATGGGTTTATGATCACGCACAGACGCCCGGGATGTCCAGAATAGCATAGATACATATATTACGACTGCTATTCTCCTGAAACTCTATACAAGGCTTACTGAAAGACAGGCTGATCGATGGTCTCTGTGAAGCTCAAATCATATCGACATCTCCCTACAGACCGGTCAACATGACCATGTGCATACGACAACGGCCTGCGCAAAGAGGATGATGTGTCCTCCGAGCCGTTAGGCTCCAAATCACTAGAGATGTCAACCTGGAAATCACAAGAGAGCCGGAGAATGGTATCAAATCTTCTTGTTCTCGCCCACTCTCCCGTATTCGCCTCTTAAACACGGTTCGCACGGCCAGGTTCTAAACAGTCCCATTCCAGCATGATCCTCACATATATCTTGGTGTCTCAATCTCCACGTCGAATTTTTCCCCTGCTTGTCATGGCATCATGTGTCGTTTACAACTTTCGTCAATACGCTCCATCTGCTCCCTCCAAAGCTTTAGCTTTAATCGATATATAGCCCGCCGGTAATTCCGATGGCAAACCGCCCAGTTTGATCGCGCAAAACACAGGGCGATGTCTTTACATCCATGCGAGTCTATCAGAGATTGTCTGTGGTAATAGCGCTAGACCTCCGGCTCTCTTGATTCAGGCGTGGGTCTTCAGAACTTTCCCAGAGGTCAGCATCCCTTTTGCCAGCTTGCTCATCTGTGTAGCTCACCTGATATAGACCCCGGACAATCCATCTAGCCCCTTGTTCAAAACCATCACGCCGAGCTGTGCTTTCTCACAGCCAATGTCGGTTCTTGGCCTCTTCTTCCTCTTCATTTCCCTCATCAATCTATGACTGTTACAGGCATTGCAAACCAAAATTATGAGCCCACAAGCCTCTTCCCACGCCTGGCGCCATTCCAGACCACGACTGTGACTCACAAGTACACGTGGAGTGCGCAAGCCGCAGATAAACGCCGTCATAACCAGTACTAGCAGCACAATGGCAACAATTGCAAAGGAGCCTAGCGCAACCTTGCGCATTATGTCTGAGGATGCGTCGTTGCACATGGGACACTGGCTCTGAGAGTAGCCGTGCGAGACGGTCGGGTTGTTTGTGCATCCCAGCCCCCTCAGATCGAATGACGCCATGTTTCCTGCGGCCTGTTGAGGTAAGTAAAGCGTCAAAGCTCTCGCTGTACTGTAGTGGAATTTAAAGCTGCAGATTTTAGAGAGGAAAACATAGGAAGACAGCCAATTGAAGTATGACTCGAGGTTGAGGACATTGGAGCTTTCAGCACCCGAGTGAAAGTGAGTGGATAGGCTCCTGACGTGTCACATGCTGTTTTATGGCGGATCCATGGCAGCAGGTGTGAAGAGCGGGGCGGAAATTGCGTGGAATGACACAGTGATTGGTATATCCATAAGTGCGTAAAGAACACGATCGCGACCCTTGAATGTCGCGAGCATACAACGTCGATGCGGTATCTCCTTCACAGGCGATCCCCACAACACCACCGAGATGTCGTATTTGTATCACCAAAATCCTCTCACCGCTACGACCCTGATCAACACTCCCACTGATGAGATCTTGTGGGCCGTGAAACGGATTCAGAAGGCAAACCTGTCGATAGTGAGTAGTAGCAGCAGGTCACGGAATCTTGAGCACGAAACCTAGCGGCACTGCGAATTGGATCACCAGACACCTTCAATCATTCTATCAAAAAGTCGCCTCAAACCCCCGGCCGTACAACAAGGCAACCACCCTTCGACACAACCCACATCACTCATCCCCCTCCCCCAAGACCCCCACAAACAGATATGTCCCCCCATACCGCTCGCCCCTAACTTCCTTGACCCTCCTCTCTGCACCTAGCAGAGGCCGAGTCTCCCCACACCCACTCTCCTCACCAACGCTCGCCATCCGTGTCCTCCTAGCACTCAATCTCAACGCATTCCTCTCGTTAGGCCTTTCAACACAAAACATACACGCGCTTATTGCGAAAATGGTGTGGGAAAATATACCGAGCAGGATAATAGCGGCGAACAGGATGGCGGCGAACGATACAAAGATGAGTTGCGTTCCGTGAAGAGGGCTGATGGAGGGGGGAATGGTGGTGTTCATCCTTTTCGGGTCTGGATCTTGCGTAGGTGGGTCCAGGAGTATATTAGATAGCCTGGGAGGCAGGGAAATAGGAGCTTAATTGCGACTGTAGATGGATGGCTGATTGGAGGGTAGCATGGGATGCTTGATGGGAAATATTTTGTAGCTGGATGAAGATACTAACGCACAAATTGAAATTGAAAAGCAGAGGTTTCTTAACGGCTGCTAGACCATTAAGTCTAGAGACCGTCGGAGCCAAGGGATTTGTTGGTAGTCACGGTGGGGAAATTTGCACAGTAGCGAGTTGAAGGACTTACTGCTGTATACTGCAACTATGATGAACATCTTCATCTGCCCTCTCGGATCCAAAACCCAAAATTCCGCTCCCGCCATCTCAACTATCTCATCCAACATAAAAGCCATAGCATCGCCAACAAACCCACCCATGATCTCTCCACACGAAATGAAAAAAAAGAAACGACCACGGTGCGATTCGAACGCACAAATCTTTGGTGCCGAAAACCAACGCCTTAACCATTACTGCACGATGTCAAATCGGAGATGTGATTGTGAAATAGGTTTGACTCACGGCCACGCGGCCAAATGCCTTAATAATCAAATTCGGTACTATTTAATTATATTATGTATGTATTGCGGACGATGATCAGAAATTCGTACGCCTGCTATTCTCCGCCCTCGGAGCTCAATGTCGCCAATTGAATCAGCCTACAAGTACGTGCGATTAGAACGCGGCGAGATGCTAGCACCATCTTTGATAACTCTAAGCTCATTATGTCAACCTGAATATATCAAATTGCTCCCCTGTGGTGCCCCTTTTTCTATTCTACTTTATGGGCACCTTCCGTCGCGGATCGCTAGCGCGGCCTTGGCGAGCGCCGATCTCGCTATCAAATCGTCTCCGTACTCCTTCCACCGCAGCGCAGCAAGCATCAATCGACTCCAAGGCAACATGTCTGCCTCACTCCCTGGTCACCGTGACCTCCCCGACTCACAATACAATTTAAACACCTACCTGGGCCGTGTGAAGCAGTCCGCCGAGATAGCAGATCCGAGGTGAGCTCGATCATCGGGGGCCGCCTCACCAACTGCTGGTGTGGTAGGTAGACCGCATTCCTCGCAACCCATTGAGCTTCTTGGAGCTAATAATGCTTTGGCAGAACCCTCTTCGTCTCTGCGTCAGGACTTGAAAATGCAAAGAAGCTCGTCTCCTCCTACAAACAGGGGCAAGTCAAATCTATGACACCTGAGATATGGCAGGCAAAGAAGGTCGTGGATTCGACGTTGCACCCTGGTACATTTGTCGCAGTGTGGAGCCATTGTTGGAGAGTCAAGCCTGACCATGACAGATACCGGGCAGCCAGTCTTCCTCCCATTCCGCATGTCTTCCTTCGTCATATCAAACCTCATAGTCACAGCTGGCATGCTCACACCCGGCCTTCAAGTACGACACCCCCCAATCCACATCCAACAATCGTTGACGAAACCCAGACAACAGGCACGCTTCTCTGGCATATAACCAACCAGTCTCTCAACGTCGCAATCAATAGCGCCAACGCCAACAAGTCCACCTCCCTATCCACATCAACAATGGTCCAATCCTACCTCCTCGCCGTCTCAGCTTCCTGCTCCGTCGCTCTGGGCTTGAAGGCAATCGTGCCCAGCCTGAAGCGAATTTCACCAAACGCAAAGACCGTCTTGACACGCCTCGTACCGTTCGCAGCCGTGGCGTCTGCGGGTGCACTCAATGTGTTCTTGATGCGAGGGGAGGAGATCAGACAGGGAATTGACATATTCCCAAAACTCGGCGAAGAGGATAAAGCGCAGAAGGAGAAAGATGGGTCCGAGGTGCAGAGTCTGGGGAAGAGCAAGAAGGCAGCTACATTGGCAGTGGGGGAGACTGCGCTGAGCAGGGTGCTGAATTCGACGCCAATCATGGTGCTGCCACCTCTAATCTTGGTGCGATTGCAGGAAACGCGGTGGTTGAAGGAGAGGCCGAGGATGACGTTACCTGTAAATCTGGGTACGTAACCAGTCGATGTTGAGGAAGACGGATGCTAATGGATGGTAAAGGCTTGATTCTGACAACATCCATTTTCGCCCTACCTCTCGCTCTGGCAGCTTTCCCTCAAAGACAGGCTGTGCAAGCGAGGTCGTTGGAGGAACAATTCTGGGATAAGGGTGGGGAGGATGGAAAAGTCGAATTCAACCGAGGTATATGAAGTGATGATCAATATTTCCATGCTGCATATACATTTCCTAGGAACTGGAGAAGCCCCCCAACCATATGCACGGCTGCTCATTGTCCACCGCGACTTGTGTCACCACACCTCCCTCGAGCCAGCTAGCGTCAGCACCTACGTGGTTTGCTCGTCATCCATGACACTCACGGTAAGCTGCAACCTCCTTTCCACCTTGATTCTACAAACATTATCTCAATCGCTCAATTGAAGATAAAACCACGAGCCGTGTCAAACGACAGAAAAAGCTTGTCATCTGTTTCCCCATCGTTCAATACATACCTCAGTGCCTGCCTGAACCTCGACCATGCCATCTCGCTCATATGTCATAATTGAACCTCCAGAAGCACCCTTCCCATCCTACACATGCCTCAGATACGCGCCTGCGTCAGTAAGCAGGACATCTCTCCTCGCAATCCGTACCCTTCCATAGATTTATCATCGTCGCCTCCGGCCTATCCCCCTTGCAGCAGGGCCCGTCACCCTCTCACAAGCCTTGCCCGTGTCCACGGCTAAGCAACAGCAGCGGTACTGACTATCAAAGTCCTCAAAAGAGATATCCAGAGCGAGTCACTTTACTTTATACAGAATGCAGCCGCGGCAATCGGAATCTGAATCGCTCACCAATCTCCCTCCCCGTCCCAGCCCTGGAGAAAGTGTTTCTTAGACCGGTATGAATACAAATCTCGGTGACTTCTCTATTCAGAAAGACTTATGAGAGGTGCACGGCAGACTCGCCTTGTATACAGAGGTGTAAGATTATCCCTCGCGAAATTCGTGTTGCTGTTCTCCTGATCAAGTGGTAGACTAGTCTCATAGCGAGAATGACACGGCGAAATAACAGTGAGCCCCTTACAGATACAGTAGCGGGAGATCATAGCATCCGCGTCATTCTAGGAACGACCCAACTGATAGTCCCCCTCCGCAGTCCCCCTAGCCACAATTTACAGGGCAGGCATTTGTATAGCGTATTAGTATATATACATTTGCCTATGTAACTCTTACGCCCTACGACTAATAACAGCCGTTTTAATAGTAATATTATATATATATACTATTACTTAATATATCCTCTTATAATTAATATTATTAAATATTATTAAATAGTAGAAGTTACTATTATATATAATTAAATAATAATATTTAACTTTATTAACCTTATAACTTAGTAGGTTTTATAAAGAATTATATAAGGTCTAGGTAGTATATTCTTAAATATATATAATAGTAAGGTTATATAATAGTAATATTATAAAATTAAGTATCTTAAATATTATTAATAGTTTTATAAGTTTAAAGGAAGGCCCCTATTAAATATTTATATAAGATATAAGTTAATTATTAAGGCTTATAAGTTAAAATTCTTATATTTAATTTATAACTATCAATTACTTTCTAATTACTTACTAATAATTTAATAGCTTAAAATAACTTTAAATAATTATTTATTATACCTTTTATAAATAAAACTTATTATTTATAAAAGTTTAATATTAATTTAACTTATTATTAAGTCTTATAATTACTTAGTAGTATTATTAGCTAATAATAAATTTCCTTACCTTTATTCTTCTTTATTACCTTAATACTTATTATTATTATATAAATATATATTAAAGATACTATTATAAAGAAAGCTTATATATTTACTACTTTTCTTATCTTTTATAAGTTTACTCCTACTAACTATAAGATATTTATAGTAAAGAAGATACCTACTTATAACTCTAAGATTAAGCTTATACTTAAGGTTTTATTATTATAATTACTTATAATAAATATAAGGATATAGGTAATATAAGTAATATATCTTTATATATACTTATTATAGTAAGAAGACTTATAATATATAAAGAAATATTTAAATTACTATAAAAGAGATAATAGATACTTACTAGTAATTAAATTTTATAATTAATTAATATAATTATAAATATGAAGTTAAAGTTTAATATTATAAAAGAGCTATATAATAGAGAATTACTATTCTTTATAATAAGTATAATTATATTATACTTAATAATCTATTTATACTTTAAGGATACTTTACTTATAATCTTAATTATACTATTATAAAGTTAATAGCTTAAAACTTTAAAGTAATATAATTATCCTCTAATAAGGCTAGAAGTATAATATAATTAAAAAGTCTTTATTTATCTTAATATAAGTATTATAATCTAATTACCTTAAGATTAAGGTAAATACTTTAATAAGAGCTTTAATATATACTTTATAATCTAGAAGAAAAGCGGTTTTCTATTTATATAATAGAAAAGTATATTATTTAATAAAATATTTATTAATTATAATAAATTAAGTTCTTCTTCTTTATTAGTTCCTAGTAAATTATTATTATAAGATAATTTATTAATTATTTTGTAATAATTACTACTATACTATTTAATATAAATATAAATGGCTTACTACTATTAATCCTTATATATATAATAAATACTCTAATATTAATTCCTATTAGCTATTACTTTATTAATTTAAAGTTAATAAAAGTATTTATATTTATAAATATATATATAAGGGAGTTACTTTTCTATAATAATTATTATAGATTAGATAGTTTATTAGATAATTCTACTACTAAACTAATAGTAGTAATAGTAAAGAAAAACATAAATATCCTAATATTATTAGGAGACTATATTAGTACTTATATAAGATAAGATATATAAATTATTATAAAATTTATCTTATAAATAAAGGATTTATAAGTTAATAATCTTAATTTTAAGTATATTCTTTAACTTTATAATTAATATACTACTAAGGCTATTAAGAAGAGGCTAACCTATAAGGGATATCTTATAAAATAGAAGGAATTACTTATAATTAAGGTATCTTATTAAATAATTTATATTAAAAGGAATAAAACTACCTTATAAATTATTATTAAAGATAAAAGTAATAATTTATAATAATATATACTAAACAATAATTAAACTTTAATTACTTTAATACTTAATAAAGGGAGTTTATATATTCTATTATTAAGGAGGCTACTTATTAGTATATATTAATAGGAACTAATATTAAGAAAATTATTATAAAGGTTATATTAATAATTAAAATATTCTACTATTAATTAGATTCTTAAAAATATAATTTACCTTACTTAATTAATATTAATTAATCTTTATTTAAGGATCTTTTACCTTATAGAACTTATTAAGCTATAAAATTAATATAGGCTAAGTTAATTATAACTAAGAAATAGGTATAAGCGGTTAAAGAAAAGGATTCTTTAATATCCTTAAGAGACTATTATAAAATAGACTATAATCTCCTATATTAATATAATTTATCTTATATATATTAGTTATTTAGTTATATATTTAATAAAGAGTAAATATCTTTATCTCTTATTTATTTAAGATAGCTTTTTTAGACTCCTAAGATTATTATTAATTAGAAAATAAACTTTAATATTAGTATTACTATAATATAATATTATATTATAATTAGGAATATTAATAATAAGGATTCTTTAAGTAATAGTAATATTAATAATAATAATATCTAATATATTATTATAATCTTTATAACGCTATTAATACCTTACTTTATAAGGTAAAGTCTTAATATTATTAAGACTTCTTACTTTAAGGTATATAAATTTTATAAGAAGATCTTAAAAGTATATTAAGTAAAAGAATATATATATAAGGATAAAAAATAATTTAAAAACTTTAATAAAAAGTATAATAAGAAGTATAATTAATTAATAACCTTATTAATATCTTTTATTATAATTAAAAAGGATAAGAGCTACCTTAAATTTTAAAAGAATTAAAGTACCTAATAATATATATATATAAAAAATAAAGTATTTAAGGTAGAAGTAATAAAAGAATATTATTTATAAATAACTTAATAATAAGAGGCTAAATAAACTAAATAATAAGAAGAAATTATAAATATGAAATAAAATAAAATTAATATTAGTAGAAGTAAAAATAAAGTAATAGAATCTCTCTTTAACTTCTTATAATAAAATTTTAATAATAGTAATAAAATAAGACTTTTTACTTCTCTTACTTAAGATTATTTAAAACTCTTTAAGTCTAATAATAAATAATAGATCCTTAGAGGTAATAATAATAATAAGATTTAATATTTAAGTATTTAACCTTTACTTAACTCTAACTTAATAACTCTTAAAGACTCTCTTTAATTTATTAACTTATTAATATTAAAGTTATATCTTAATAGTTTTCTTTATATTAATAACTTCCCTTCTTTATTAACCTCTCCCTTATTATAATCTCTTTATATATAATTAAATTAATATAATTAATAATAATAGCTTATTAAGTATCCTTCGTAATTAAATCTAACCCTTATAATATAATTAATAAGGTCTAGGAAGAGGATAGAGTTAAAGAAGATAAAGAAGTTAAAACTATAATAATATAAGAATAAGGTAAATATATAATAAAAGTTAATAACTAAAGAATATTATATAATTAATTAGAAAGTTATAAAGGATAAGAAGTAAGTAAGATTAATAAAGTCTAAAAAGGAGGATATAAGTTAATTAATTAATAAGCTAAAATAATTAAGTTTATCTTTATAAGTAGGTATTAAGGGTATATTTATACCTTAAAGTATAAGTGTAAATACGCGTAATAGATTTAATTATATACCTACTTATCTATCCTATTAGCGGTAGTAATAGTAAGGTAGATAGTATATATAGCCTTATATATAGAGGTATATAGGTATATTAGTACGTTAGTACTACCCCGCAAATTATAGCTAGGGGGACTACAGAGGGGGACTATCCGTAGTTGGATCGCTATTCGATTTCAGCTCTCATATACAAAACAATATAGAAAATCGCTGTACTCCATCGGCGTGTTTCCACTAGTCACGTGCATGTTTGTTCGGTGCCATGATTGTATAGTTGATCAGCCTGTCTTTATAATGCCTGATTGCATTGTCATTCATTGATGTATCTAGCCGTTTGAACGTCTATAATAATCATAGACGTTCACTACTAGCTAGACTATTCATGCTTATGTATTATTACTGCTATGCATCTCGGTGAGCTAGTCGATAGTTTGTAGAAGCACCTTTTCCCAGGGGAACATTCGTAAACCTAGGATCATAATTCTGCTCGGTGGAGCAGGGTGCCAAGGCCCTAGCTAGGTAATCATGCTCATGCCGAGATCCTCTTGCATAAGACTAATGCATACGCTATTTCCAGGTCTTGCCGAAAGCTGTCGAGGCGTGCGAGGCTGTGTATGTTTGTATAGCCTTGCCCGTAAGTAAGGCTCACGGGCAAGGCTGAGAGCACTTCCACATCTCCAATAATTGATCCCAGGCTGTCATCTCATCATGCTTCAGTCGCTCAGCGTCTGTTCTTATCATGGATCCGCTGTCCGTAATCGCGTCCATCACAGGCATACTCAATGTGGCAGCCAAGGTCACAAGCGTGCTATCAGACTTCGTCCAAAAGGAGCGAGATGCACCCATCTCTTTTCGCAACATTATCGCAGAGGTGTCAGCCCTCAGCGTCTGCCTCGCTCAACTATCCCCCTTCCTCCGAGGTACAGAGCAAGCACCTAAGTCAAGACAAGCGGCGATCTCGGTAGAGCAAGTCGTTATCGTCAATACGTCTTGCGTTTTGACCCTATCGGAGCTGGAGAAGATTTTGGACTCTTACAAGCTCAATCAGCCAATGTCAACGATTACAAAGATTCGCTGGGCCAGAAATGAATCGAAAATTGTTGGTATTTTGGATCGTATTCGTGCCTCAAAAAGCTCGTTAAATCTGATCTTGACAATCTTGAGTTGGTGAGTATCATATGCTTGCTGAAGTAGGCATTATTTTGGTTGTCGGCTGAGCAAATCACCTCTACTCAAGCACATCCTTGGAAGAAGCCCACCAGTCGATGAGCAATCTCGCCACCACAGTCCAAACAATAGTCGAAAACAGTAGGGAGATGACGCAAAAATTGGCAGATATCGAACACAAGCTTGTCGCCCCGAGCCGATACGCCCCATCAACGGACTCCGCCTTGTCGGATTCGAATGATGAAGCCTTGACAATTACGCCTTTGGACCAAGATCTCCGAGATGGCCATTCTTTCGCTCAAGCACCCTTTTCAACTGCCAACTCTGATCTAGACCTCGCACTTTGCAATTCAAGGGTTTATTTACGGACTTCTCATAGACACTCTATCTCATCCATTCCCTCCGCTTTCGGCTCTACTTCCGGGTGGTCATTCCTCTCTGGTATTAGCCTAGCCCACATATCGAATATATCCGTCATTTCACTACCATTATGTCCCCATGAGATCTGGAACTCTCATCACTATGAGTCACTCTACCAGCATGATGGTCTTAACGGCTCTGACATAGGCACTAGCGGCAACGCCAGCGTCGGTTCTATCGCAAGATTGGCACAGGAATTGGTCATAAGACATCAGATCAAATACCATGGTGGTCTTAATGGCTCTGATATAGGTACTAGCGGCAACGCCAGCGTCGGTCCTCTCGCAAGATTAGCAGGGGAATGGCTCACAAGACACCCTTTTGTATGGAAAAGAGATCACCGCGACGACATGATACGGAGGGATGAGATTATATCAAAGGATCTCGAGAGAGAATACGAAGCTTCGAGGAAGCGAGCAAAGATATTACTACTAGGTGAGTCAAAATGGATCCAATAAATTCGAGTTTGAGCTTTCTGAAAAACTTCTGCTCATACATTGCTGGACAGGCCCTGGAGGAGCTGGAAAGTCTACCTTATTGAGACAGATGCGAGTCATCTATGCCGAGGGTTTCTTTCACAGTGAACGGGAGGACGTTCGAGAAGTCATCTTTTCAAACGTTATGGTTGCACTGAAGATTATAGCAGAAGAACGCCGAGAGCTAGGTCTCCACTATCAGAATGACAGCTCATATGTGAGCCTTCTTGAAGAGGTAGAAGAAGATTATACGAATCTAAAGTGTTGTAGGGGCACGAACGAACGATAGAATTCACCAATGACACCGACTGGAAGCATGTCCTTCCACCACACTGCGTGCCTGCTATCCAGGGTCTTTGGGTAGATGAGGGGTTTCAGGAGATCGTGAAAAGAGGGAATGAGTTCGCACTTCATGACAACCTTTCGTAGTACGTCTGCATGACCTCTGAAGCTCTGGCGTTGAAAGTTGATGAACAACTCAGCCTCATCCAAAACCTCGGTCGGTTGTCGTCTAAAATTTATGTACCCACCGATGCCGATGTTTTACAGTCACGCCTACGGACTAGCGGCATCACGGAAACGGTCTTTGAACTGCATCAGTTCAATTACCACGTATTCGATGTTGAGGGAGAACGTTCAGGTCGTAAAAAATGGGTTCACGTGTTTGAGGAGATCGATAATCTAGTGTTTGTTGTTCCTTTGAGTGGCTATGACCAATGCTTGATCGAAGACAAAACAGCCGTATGTATCCTAATAATAAGTCGAACATTTCTAGCTGCAACTGACGGTGCTTATCAGATACAAATGCAAGAGGCTCTGTCTCTCTTCCGATCAATCCTAGGTTTGTCATGGTTCAAAAGAATTCAAATAACCCTATTATTCACCAAATTGGATCTATTCAAGGAGAAGATCAAGCGGAAGGCCCTTAGCGACCTTTTTCCTGAATATACTGGGCCAAATGGCGACGCTAGCGCAGCCTTGGCCTTTATCACTCACAAGTTTCTCTCTCTCAACCAGGACGCAAACAGAAAGCTTGAAGCTCGTTATGTCGATACTAGGGATACGGAACGGGTACGAGTATTCCTCGAAGACCTAGAGAGAAGGATCTTAGAAGACAAAAGGCATGTGTGGGGTATCTAATACCCTACTGTAAAGATGCCATACTGACGGAACCCCCATTGGATGTCGCACGCACAGAGAATGGACCTTAACTATAGAATCTATTCTCTTAGCGGAGGTACACCCTGAACCTAGTGTACCCATCGATCCGAAGTCCAACTCCTGGCCTACTGCTTGGGCTTGACGGCGACGATGCACGTAGCACGAATATGCCATATGCCTTAGACGAACTGGTCACAATCGATAGAAGTCATGCCTCGGCACTTCCACCGAGAGACAGCCTGCGATTACATCTTGATTCTTCACTCTTCGCCTCAGAGAACGTCTATCTAAAGGTCGGTGTCACAGCTTGGTGACGTTGGAACATGTTCTGGATCGAAATGACATCAACGCGGACGCATCTTCTATCATCCAAGAGCTCGAAAGATCCCAAACACTACCGGAGCTTGCTGTGCGAATCACAAAGGCCGCCCAACCTATGCATCCCCAATGACCATGGGAACCAAGCGATGCAATGGTAATCTTTACAAAATATCTCCTAGGATCTCCAGAGCAAAAGTCTACAACAAATCAGTTTGGTCGCTTATTGTGTAATTACACGTATTGAGAATGGCCGAGTAGCTAAATCCTGCGCTCCCGTCATAGCAGATGAGGCTTCGGGTGAAGGTCTTAAAATCTTTGCACCACGTGTGACTTGCCTTCGCATACGATATCAGGTGAATCTTGTTCAAGGTCAAAGACCGTATCTTATTGGAGAGGCGCGTATGTGAGGCTGCTCTACTTCAACGAGGTCCGCTAGAAATTCAGTTCAAGGCTTTTTCAGATCGCATCAAGCGCTGTCCCGATACAAAAGCGCCCGGCAGGCCTCACAAAACAGACTGGGAATCGACGTTTGGTGAAGGTCGGGGTGAAGAGGGCTCACAAACCGCCCTCTAGAGGGTGGTTGGTGAAGCTAGGATAAAAGGGGTTCATGGACCGCCACACAGGGGGTGGTTGGTGCAGCATGTGATAGACGTAAGTCCTAGATCGTTCATTCCTCTAACTTCGTTGCAGATGGGTACACCACCATAGTGATCTAACAGCTAGATTCCTTCGCTTCGCAAACGCTGACGACTGCTTCGTAGATATATACTTAGATTCTCCGAGCAATCCATCCAAGCAGGCGGTTTCCGCTTATTGAATGTACACACAGAATACGAGGCAAGAATAAGCTATGTCGACCTCGACTATATAGCACAACGACCAAGGGGATCCTATGACGACTTCCATCGTCCTATTATTCAGGAAGCTAAAAGCGGGAGGAACAGGTCTTACTCCCGCACTGTCCATACAGCCAATCCATCCGCTCTCCAGCCCACAAGCTCATCCTCTATAACAACTTCATCCATCTTAATACTCCATCTTCTATTTCCCTTTCCATCCTCTATTCCTCATCTCCATTCCCTAACCCAGCATCCCTTTCATCCACCAGAACCAGCAGTCTTCAACACTCTTTCCAACCGTACACCACAGAACCCATCCCCGTGATAGAGAAGTAGATGACCTATCGTTCAACCCCTGTATTCAGGAAGCCATTTGCGTCATTTCTATAGCTCGTCAGCAACAACATCACAAAACAAAAGGATACAAGAAGAGTTCCACCTTTTCCAATACAATTCCTGCCAAAGATTATCCATCCCCCCACCCCACGCACCCATCACCTCTCATCTATCATGTATATCCCTCACACATCCAGCCTCTCAACCCCACGAAATCAGAAATCAATAACCTTTCCATGCTCCAAACATCCACATCCTCTCCATCCTCATGCACCCCTTCACAACCTCTACATAAACAATAAACATCCCGACACCAACCCGCCCCTCCAAGACCCCAACG
>JAABUK010003314.1_pt1 | contig 27465 bp, 30 predicted proteins | sample 5559141 | NCBI WGS metagenome assembly JAABUK01 (sample SAMN10711869, study PRJNA513367) | rock metagenome | isolation source: Antarctica rocks | place: Antarctica: Victoria Land, Pudding Butte nord | collected 2016-01-03
CGCCCCCTCACCCCGGCCCTCTCCCGGAGGGAGAGGGAGAAGAAAGCATCCCGCCCACCATCGGCGCCGGAACGCCAGTCGTCCCGGGAAAGCTGATCGGCAGCCCGCGCAGCCGGCGCACGGCAAGATAAGCAAAACACTCCGCCTCGATGGCGTCGCCGCGCCAGCCCAGGTCCTCGGCGGACAGCACCTCCACCCCGGCCCGCAGCCGCAGCGCCTCCATGATCGCCGGGTTGCGCCGGCCACCGCCGCAAACAGCCAAACGGAGGGGCCGCGCCGGCAGCAGGTCCAGCCCACGCCCAACCGCGGCGGCGGTGAAGGCGGCCAGCGTCGCCGCCCCGTCCTCCAGTCCCAGCCCGTCCGCCATGGCCGCCGTGAAGCTGAACCGGTCCAGCGACTTCGGCGGTGCCGCCGCGAGGTAGGGATGTTGCAGCAGCCGCTCCAGCCGCGCCTCGTCCACCCGCCCGGCGCTGGCCAAGGCGCCATCGCGGTCCATGCCGGCGCCGGTATGGCGCTCCACCCAGTCGTTCAGCGGCGCATTGGCCGGGCCGGTGTCGAAGGCAACCAGGGCGCCATCCGGTCCGGCCCAGGTCAGGTTGCCGACGCCGCCCAGGTTCAGCGCCGCCGTGCCCGGGGACACCCCCTGCAGCAGCGCCGCATGGTAGCACGCCGACAGCGGCGCCCCCTGCCCGCCTGCGCGCACGTCCGCACTCCGAAAATCGTGCACGACGGGGATGCCCAGCAGCGACGCCATCAGCGCGCCATCGCCCAACTGCCGCGTCGCCCCCACGCGGCCCGGTTCCGGCGCGCGGTGCAGCACGGTCTGGCCGTGGAAGCCGATCACCGCCAGGGCCACGCCGGCTCCGGCCAGGAACGCCTGCACGGCGGCGGCCTGCGCCCGGGTCAGCGCCGCCTCGGCCTCCGCGAACACAGGCGGTTCCGGCCCCTCGAACGCCCAGGCCCGCGCCGCGTCCAGCGCCCCTTGCAGCAGCGGGCGGATATCGGGGGGATAAGGCGCCAGGGTCCAGGGGCCGAACTCCTGCACCGTCTCCCCATCCGTGCGGATCAGCGCGATGTCCACGTTGCCGTCCAGCACGGTGCCGGTCATCAGCCCGGCGGCCCAAACCGGCGTCATGCCAGCGCCTCCCGCACCCGCCCGCCCGAGCGCGCCAGACGCCGCGCCGCCTCCGCCGCGTTCACATGGGACAGCAGGGCCACGACCGCCGGCTTCACCTCGCCATCGGCCGCTGCCAGCGCCGCCGCCGCCGCGTCCTCCCCGGCGCCGGTGATCGTGCACACCATGCGCAGCGCCCGGCGCCGCAGCTTCGCGTTGGTCGCGCGCACGTCCACCATCCAGGGGCCATAGGTCCGGCCCAGGGCGATCATCGCCGCGGTGCTGAGGGCGTTCAGCGCCACTTTCTGAGATGTGCCCGCCAACATGCGCGTACTGCCGGCGACCACCTCCGGACCCGTCAGGATCTCGACCGCCAGGTCCGCCGCCGCGGCTGCGGGACTGCCGGGGTTGTTGACGACCGCAACCGCTAGCGCCCCGCGCGCGCGGGCATGGCGCAGGCCGCCGACGACAAAGGGCGTCCGTCCGGATGCGGCGATGCCGACCACGGCGTCGCCCGGCCCCAGCCCGTGCGCGTCCAGGGCGGCCGCGGCGGCGTCCGGGTCGTCCTCCGCACCCTCGGCAGACGGCACCAGCGCATCCATGCCGCCGGCCAGCAGCGGGATAACTAGGCCGGGCGGGGCATTGTAGGTCGGCAGCAGTTCCGCCGCATCCAGCACCGCGAGCCGGCCCGGCGTGCCGGCGCCGAGGGTGAACAGCCGCCCGCCCGCCACCATGCGCGCGGCGACGGCATCGGCCGCGGCGGCCAAGGCCGGGGCGGCGCGGGCCATCGCGGCGCCAGCGTCACGCTCGGCGGCCAGCAGCAGATGCACGACCTCGCCGGGACTGCGCCGGTCCAGGTCATCCAGGCCGGGACGGGCGGCTTCCGTCGCCAGGGTGTCGAGGCCGGCCGGCGGCCCGGACGCTGCCCGCGCCAGCCCGGACTCCCACAGAGACCCTGGCTGCAGCAGCAGCCGCGCACCATCCAAGGCGTCACCGGCCGCGCCGGTGAAGGCCAGCCCGTCCGTTGCCAGGGATTCGCGCAGCGCCGGCCCGAACACCCCGGACAACCCGCCCACCACCGCAGCCGCCACCGGCCGCGGCAGCCCGGCGGCAGCGGCGCGCATCGTTCTGGTCAGAGCCTCCACGGCCCGGTGCAGCAGCGACGACGCGACGAGGTCCCCCGCCACCGCCGCTGCGGCCACATCGGGAGCGAAGCTGGCCGCCAGGGGCTGCGGGTCGCGGGCGTCCTCCAGCCGGGCCGGTAAGCCAGCCAGCGGCCCGAAGCGGGCGATGGCCGCGGCTTGCAGCGCAGTGGGCGGACCCCGCCCTTCCGACGCGCGCAGGGCGGCCCGCAGGCCCCGCAGTCCGAGCCAGCCGCCCCCGCCCTCATCGCCCAGCCACGGCCCGGCGCCGTCCACCCGGCGCAGCACCCTATCCGCTCCGCACGCGAGCGCAACGGCACCGGTGCCGACCGACAGCACCACGCCAGGCCCGCCGCCCAGCGCCCCGGCATGGGCCGCAACCGCATCGCTGCCCACCACCGCCCGCGATGCCGGCAATGCCGTGCATAGACGCGCCGCCAGCGCCGCCGCCGCAGCCGGCACCGTCAGCGCGCCCGCTGCTCCGACCGAAACCGCCGCCACGCCGTCCCGTCCGACCAGCGGCAGCACCACGGCAAGGATCGCCGCCAGGGCCGCATCCACCCCGCCCGGCGACGCCAGGCCCGGAGCGCCGGCACCCGCCACATCGGTGCGGACGCCTCCGGCCCACAGCGCCGCGCGGCAGTGGCTCCGCCCAAGGTCCACCGCCAGCAGTCTTGCATCCGTATCCATGGCGGGACACTACACCAGCCGTCGCCGATCCCCAGCGCGAGCCTCCGACGCCGGCGCCCCGAGGTGCTATGCCGGCAGCCCGGTGCAGCAATGGCTCTAGACGAGGCAGGCGGCCTTTTGCCCCAACCCTGCTATGAAAGTAGAAATTGAATTGCGCATCCCCATGATGGTACGCAATTTTCATTCCCAATGGCGCATCTGCTTCGGATGCGGGGCGTCTTTCCCGAAGAGAACGGCGCAGCGCTAAGCCGCCAGCTTCGCCCTAACCGCATCCAGCGCCGCGTCGGCCTGGGCCGCGTCGGGTCCGCCCGCCTGCGCCAGGTCCGGACGCCCGCCACCCCCCGCCCCACCAGCCGCCGTGCTGGCAGCCCGCACCAGGTCCACCGCGTTCACCCGGCCCACCTGGTCGCCGAACACGCCGACGACGATGCTCAGCTTGCCATCCAGCGTGGACACCACTGCCGCCACGCCGTTCTCGATCTGCTTGCCGATCGCCTCCGCCATGCCCTTCAGGTCCCGCGGCGGCACGTCGCCCAGGTTGCGGGCGGCAAGCGTCACGCCGGCCACCGTCTCGACCTCCGCCGTGGCCGCACCGGTCGCCAGCTTGCGCTGCAGCTCCGCAACCTGCCGCTCCAGCCGCCGGCGGTCCTCGACCAACTGCCCCACCCGCTCCGCAACTTCGGCCGGGCTGGCCTTGAGCAGCCCGGCCACCTCCTGCAGCCGCCGGTCGCCCTCCATCACCGCCGCCAGCGCCGCGGCGCCCGTCACCGCCTCGACCCGGCGCACCCCGGCGCTCACCGCACCTTCCCCCACCACGCGGAACAGCCCGATGTCACCGGTCCGCCGTACATGCGTGCCGCCGCACAGCTCCACCGAGTAGCCGCCATCCCCCATCGAGACCACGCGGACCTCGTCCCCGTACTTCTCCCCGAACAGCGCCATCGCACCCTCCGCCACCGCGGCCTCGGGCGTCATCAGCCGGGTCTGCACCTCGCTGTTCTCCCGGATGCGGGCGTTGACCTCGGCCTCCACCGCCGCGAGGTCTTCGCGGGTGATCGGCGTTGGCTGGCTCACGTCGAAGCGCAGCCGGTCCGGAGCATTCAGGCTGCCCTTCTGCGCGACATGATCACCCAAACGACGGCGCAGCCCGGCATGAAGCAGATGTGTTGCACTATGATGTGCCCGTATCGCGCCGCGCCGGGCATGGTCCACCTCCGCCGCCACCGGCGTGCCAACCCGGACCGAGCCGGCCTCAACGGCACCAATATGGACGAACACATCCCCCAGCCGCTTCTGCGTGTCATCCACCCGGATCACCAGCCCGTCCGGCCCGGTCAGCCGCCCGGCGTCGCCGACCTGGCCGCCGGACTCCGCATAAAACGGCGTCTGGTTCAAGATGACGGACACCGCCGCACCCGGCCCGGCCTGCTCAACGGCAGCGCCGTCCATGACCAGCGCCGCCACCTGCCCCTCAGCTGTTTCGGTCGAGTAGCCCAGGAACTCCGTCGCCCCCAGCCGCTCCCGCAGGTCGAACCACACCCGCTCCGTCGCGGCGTCGCCGGACCCGGACCAGGCGGCGCGGGCGCGGGTGCGCTGCTCCTGCATGGCCGCGTCGAAGCCGGCGACGTCCACCTCCTTGCCCTGCTCTCGCAGCGCATCCTGCGTCAGGTCCAGCGGGAAGCCGAAGGTGTCATACAGCTTGAAGGCGACGGCGCCGGGCAGCGCCCCGCCCTCGCCCAGCCGCGCCGTCTCGTCCCCCAACAGGCCCAGGCCGCGGTCGAGCATCGCCTTGAACCGGTCCTCCTCCAGCCGCATCGTCTCGGTGATGAGCGGCTCGGCGCGCGGCAGCTCCGGATACGCCGCCCCCATCTGCCGCACCAGGGCGGGAACCAGCTTGTGGAACACCGCCTCCTTGGTGCCCATCATGTGCAGGTGCCGCATCGCCCGGCGCATGATCCGCCGCAGCACGTAGCCGCGCCCGTCCTTTGACGGCAGCACGCCATCGGCGATCATGAACGACACGCTGCGCAGGTGGTCCGCCACGACCCGGTGGCTAGTCTGGAACGGCCCGTCGGCCGCCTGCCCCGTCACATCGGCGCTGGCCAGCACCAGCGCGCGCATCATGTCTATGTCGTAGTTGTTGTGCACGCCCTGCATGACCGCAACGAAGCGCTCGAACCCCATGCCGGTGTCTATGCTGGGCCGGGGCAGCGGCGTGCGCGTGCCCGGCGGCCCCTCCTCATACTGCATGAACACCAGGTTCCAGATCTCGATGAACCGGTCCCCGTCCTCATCGGCGCTGCCCGGCGGCCCGCCGGGGATCGAGTCCCCGTGGTCATAGAAAATCTCCGAGCACGGCCCGCACGGCCCGGTGTCGCCCATGCGCCAGAAGTTGTCTGATGTGCCGATCCGGATGATGCGGCTGTCCGGCAGCCCGGCGATCTTGCGCCACAGCGCGGCGGCGTCCTCGTCCTCGGAATACACCGTCACCAGCAGCTTGTCCGCCGGGATGCCGAAGTCGCGGGTCAGCAAAGTCCAGGCATGCTCGATTGCGACAGGCTTGAAGTAATCGCCAAAGCTGAAGTTGCCCAGCATCTCAAAGAAGGTGTGGTGCCGGGCGGTGTAGCCGACGTTGTCCAAGTCATTATGCTTGCCGCCGGCGCGGACACACTTCTGCGCCGTGGTCGCCCGGCTATAGGGCCGGCGCTCCTGCCCGGTGAACACGTTCTTGAACTGCACCATGCCGCTGTTGGTAAACAGCAGAGTGGGGTCGTTGCGCGGCACGAGCGGACCGCTGGCCACGACCTCGTGGCCGTTGCGGGCGAAGTAGTCCAGGAAGGTGGCACGTACGTCGTTGCTGCTGGGCATGGCGCTGAACGGTCGTCCTGAAAGGATGCGTGCCCGTGCGTAGCCCAGGACGCCGCCCCTGTCATCCAGAGTGCCCCGCGTCTTCCCCCTCTTCCTCTGGGAGAGGGCCGGGGTGAGGTGGTCTTGGCCGCGGAGCGAAGCGCATCCCGTGCCAAAGCGCTGCGGTCCTGTAGCAGGCAGGCATACGACTTGCCCGCCCCCTCACCCCAACCCTCTCCCGCAGGGAGAGGGGGCAGGAAGCCATCCTCTTTAGTGGTCCTTGCCGCGCCCCGTGCTGTTGCGCAGCTCGTCAATCTTCATGGACGCCTCGGCCTTGGTCAGGCTCGGATCGAACTCGAGCTTCGCCTCCTCGCACAGAGTCTTCAGGTAGCTCGCCTGTGCCACAGTCATGGTCTCCCCACCAGTGGTCCACTCATGCGGGTCCTTCACCGCATTGGACGGATGGGCATCGTCGTGCGGAGCCGTCTTGGGATTCTCGGCCTCGTGCTCGGCAGTCTTGTGCGTGTCAGCCTTCGCTTTGGTCATAGCATCCTCGTTTGCATTTTGTTCCGGCCACCATCTAACGCTGATATGGCGACGGCAACAGCGTCCGCACAGGAAGTTTATGCAATCCGTGCGGACCATCGAGGATGACGGTCGCGGCAAGGTCGTAGTCGGTCAGGTTCTCGCGGCAAGCACCGCACGGCGAGACAACCGCGATATCCCGAACCACCTCCTCCGGCTTGGGATGACGCAGCGCCACCACGCACTCTATCGTGGCGTCGCCGTCCATCACCGCCCGGCCCAGCGCGATGGCCTCCGCGCAAACAGAAAGCCGCCCCACCGTGGCCCCCAGGTGTATGCCGGTCCATATGCGCCCATCGCGGCTGCGTATCGCGGCCGCAACCGTATGCCAGAACGGGCGGTAATGCCGCAGCAAAACCTCCCGCGCCGCCTCAATCAGTTGGTGGTCGGCCTCCGTCAGCGGAGCGCCAGGCGGGCCCAGCGCCCCCGTATGGTCCGGCAAGGCTGTGGCTAGTCGGCCGCCTCCGCCTCCTCGCCCTCTTCCGGCGGCGCGATCATCGAGTTGGCGACGACGCCGGACTGCTCACGCACCTTCTTCTCAATCTGCTCCGCCATCTCCTTGTGGTCGCGCAGGAACTGCTTGGCGTTCTCCCGGCCCTGGCCGATGCGGGTGCTGTCGCAGCTGAACCAGGCCCCGGCCTTCTCCACCACCCCGGCCTTCACGCCCAGGTCCACCAGCTCGCCCACCTTGCTGATGCCCTCGCCATACATGATGTCGAACTCGACCTGCCGGAATGGCGGCGCCAGCTTGTTCTTGACCACCTTTACCCGGGTCTGGTTGCCCACGACCTCCTCGCGGTCCTTGATCTGACCGATGCGCCGGATCTCCAACCGGATGGAGGCATAGAACTTCAGCGCGTTGCCGCCTGTGGTCGTCTCCGGGTTGCCGAACATCACGCCGATCTTGAGCCGGATCTGGTTCAGGAAAATCAGCATGGTGTGCGACTTGGAGACGCTGCCGGTCAGCTTGCGCAGCGCCTGGCTCATCAGCCGGGCATGCAGGCCGACGTGGCTGTCGCCCATCTCGCCCTCAAGCTCCGCCCGCGGCACCAACGCGGCGACGCTGTCCACCACCACGATGTCCACCGCGCCCGACCGCACCAGGGTGTCGCAGATCTCCAAGGCCTGCTCGCCGCCATCGGGCTGGCTCAGCAGCAGGTTGTCCACGTCCACGCCGAGCTTCCTGGCATAGATCGGGTCCAGCGCATGCTCCGCATCAATGAAGGCGCAGGTGCCGCCGCGCTTCTGCGCCTCCGCAATGGCGTGCAGCGCCAGAGTGGTCTTGCCCGAGCTTTCCGGCCCGTAGATCTCGATCACCCGGCCCTTCGGCAAGCCGCCAATGCCCAGCGCCAGGTCCAGGCCGAGCGAGCCGGACGGCACCGTCTCGATCTGCTGGTCCCCGGCCTTCGCGCCCATGCGCATGATGGAGCCTTTGCCGAACGCCCGCTCGATCTGAGCCAGCGCGCCGTCCAACGCCTTGTTCTTGTCCATGATTGATCCTTGTCGTGCAGGCTGCGGCGCCGGCGCCACCCTCGACCGGAGGATGTCATATCACGGAATGGCGCTGCAACCGTGCGTTGTTCAAGTCAGCTTACGAATAGATAGGTTTCGTTTAACGCGAACTTCAAGAACAATACAAGAACATTAACGCGGCCCGGCAGCCTGCCCACGCAGCCGCCAGACATAGGCTATAATCTCCGCCACCGCCTTGAAGTGCTCCGCCGGCACCTCCGAGTCCAGCTCGACCTTGTGCAGCGCCCGCGCCAGCGGCGGATTGGCAACCATCGGCACTCGGTGCTCCGCCGCCAGGGCGCGGATGCGAGCCGCAACCTCGTCCATGCCCTTGGCCACCACCTTCGGCGCACCGTTGCCGCCGCGTTCATAGGCCAGCGCAATGGCGTAGTGGGTAGGGTTGGTGATGATCACGGTGGCCGTGGGCACGGCGGCCATCATGCGGCGCTTGGCGCGGGCACGGCGTATGGCGCGCAGCTTGGCCTTGTGCGACGGATCGCCCTCGGACTGCTTGTGTTCGTCAATCTGGTCCTGCCGGCTCATGCGCATCCGGGCGTTGAACCGGTAGCGGACCCAGCCAGTGTCCGCCGCCGCGATCACCGCCTGGCAGCCCAGCACCAGCAGCAGCATGTGCCTGACCTCCGCCGCCAGCCGCTCCAGCAGCGCGCCCGGCGGCAGCGCGAGCACGGCCGCCGTGCCGGGCAGCACGCCCGTCATGCCGTGCCAAATCACCCAGGCCAGCACCCCGGCCTTCACCAGCGACTTCGCGGTTTCGACTACAGAGTCCAGGCTGAAGATGCGGCCCAGGCCACGCTGCGGGTTCAGCCGCGACAGGTCCGGCATCAGCGCCGCGCCATGCACCAGGCCGCCGGTCTGCAGCAGCACCGCAGCGGCGCTTGACGCAGCCGTCGCGGCCAGCACCGGCCCCGCTATCAGCAGCAGCGCCGTGCCCGCCGTCCGCAGCGCCGCCCCAGTCCCGGCATCCATATCCGTCATCATGCCCTGCAGCGTGCCGGTCATTCCATGCAGCAGCGCAGGCATCCCCCAGCCCAGCATCGCGCCGGACGCGCCCAGCCCAGCCAGGCTGACGACCTCCCGCGACAACGGCGCCTGCCCCTCCTCCCGCGCCTGCTGCCGCCGCTGCTCGCTGGCTGGAAGCGTGCGGTCCTCGGTATCCGCCACGCTACAGCCCCGGCAGGAGCTGCCAGGCGGTGGACACCCCGTCCAGCCAGGCCTCTAGGATGCGCGACGACAGCAGTCCCAGCAGCGCCAGCCCCCCCAGGATCTGCCCCGCCGTCACCGCGGAGTAGATCTGTAACTGCGGCGCCAGGCGGGCCAACACTCCCAGCGCCGCCTGCCACAGCAGCCCAGCCAGCAGGAACGGCGCCGCCAGCCGCATCGCCAACCCGAACGAGGCGCCGACTGCCGCCGTCACGCTGTCCGCCAACGGAACCGCCGGAAGCAGCGTGCCCGGCGGGAACAGGCCGTAGCTGCCGCTCAGCGCCTGCAACGGCAGCGCATACAGCCCGGTGGACAGCACCAGCACCGGCGCGACCAGCCCGAATAGCCGGCCCAGCGCCGCGGACTGCCCGCCCAGCGCCGGGTCGGTCTGCATCACGCTCGACAAGCCCAGCATGTAGGAAATGACAGTACCCGCCATGCCCAGCGCCAGCGCCGGTAGCCGCGCCAGCCAGCCCAGCATCACGCCGACAAGCAGCTCTGCCGCGACCATGCCAGCGCCGGACGTCCCGGCCTCGGGCACCCCGGGCACCAGCGGCGCCACGCCGGGCAGCAGCAGGAGGGTGATGACCACGGCCAGCCCGGCCCGCACGACGGCCGGCGGCTCTGACTCGCCCAAGCCGGGCATCAGCATGACGACGGCGCCGGTACGGCTCAGCACCAGAACGAAGGCGAAGGCCCAGCCCGGCAGCGCCGCAAGCAGCGCCGCATCGGCGGCAGTCATCCGCCGCCGGCCAGCACCAGCCGCTCCATCAGCACACGGGTGAAATCCGACAGCGTCGCCATCATGAATGGTCCCAGCAGCGCCATCATGCCGCCCAGCACCAGCGCCTTGGGCAGGAACACCAGCGTCGTCTCGTTAATCTGTGTGACGGCCTGAACCAGCGACACAATCAGTCCCACCGCCAGCATCGCCAGCAACGGCGGGCCGCCCAGCTTGAGCACGACCAGCAAGGTCTCCCGCAGCGCCGCTGCCACCCCGGCGTCGTCCATCATGCCGGCCCTAACAACACCAGCATCTAGATCGGCATCCGCATGACGTCCTGATACGCCTGCACCACCCGGTCGCGGATGGCGACCGCGGACTGCAAGGCCAGCTCGGCACGGGACACCGCGGTGACGACGTCTGTCAGGTTGCCGTGGCCGGCAATGGCCTGCATGGACTTGGCGTCCGCCTGGTGCCCGACGTCCACAACGCCCGACAGCGCGCGGCTCAGCACGTCGCCGAAGCCGCCGCCGGACGCGCCCGACGCCCCGCCCAGGTCGCCCGACTGCACCCGCGCATAGGCGCCCGCGGCGCCGGACGGCGTGACGGTGATGCTGGGGATTGTCACTTCAGCAGCTCGATCGTGCGGGTCAGCATGGAGCGCGTCGCTTCCATCACGTTCAGGTTGGCGGTGTAGGCGCGCTGCGCCTCGCGCATGTCCATGACCTCGACGAAGCTGTTGACGTTCGGCGTAAGGACATAGCCGGCGGAGTCCGCCGCCGGATGCGACGGATCGTAACGCTTCGGCAGCTCGCCCCGGTCAGGTGCGATGTTGCGGACCCGCACGGCCTCGGTGCCCAGGGCGGAGTCCATCCGGTTCTCGAACGTGATGAGCTTGCGGCGATAAGGCTCGGCGCCGGGCTTGGAGCCGGTCGTATCCTGGTTGGCGAGGTTCTCGGCGATGGTCCGCAGCCGGGCGGTCTGCACGTCCATGCCGCGGGCGGACAGAGCCAGAGCCTTGGCGATGTCCATCGGTTAGCTCCCCCGGCCCAGCGCGGTGCGGAACAGCCCTTGATACTTGCGATACAGGTTCGCCACTAACTCCTGCGTGCTGGACGTGTCGGCCACCTTCATCAATTGATCCTCCAGCGAGACCGCGTTGCCGTCCGGCGCGCGTTCCCGCGGACGGCTATGCCCCATCCCGGCCGTGCCGGCCGCCGGCTGCATGTGGCCGGGGTCGGTGGCAGCCAAGCCGGGCGACATTGCGCCGAGCACCGCAGCGAATGGCGCGACGTCCCGGGGCTGGTAGCCCGGGGTGTTGGCGTTCGCGACGTTCTGCGCCAGGACCGCCTGCCGCTCCCCCGCCCAGGCCAGCCGGCGCTCCGCCAACCGGAACACGCCGATGTCGGTCGGCAGCACCCCTGCATCCATCCCAAGCCTCCAATGCCGCACACCAATGCCGCGTGATGCAGGATCGCATCGGAAGGTTAATGGACGGTATAAGCGAACAGAAAGGGATCATTAACCCGGCAGTGCTAAGGTGTTCCCGTGAACACAGCTCCTCACCCCTGGCCGATGCCCCCCGCCGATCCCGCCGCCCTGCAGCAGGCTATGGCGGAGCAGGTGCAGCACACCGTCGCCATCGCCCGCGCCCTGGCCGGGTCCGGCCGGCGAGTGGACCTGTCGGGATTGAATGAGACCGTCGGCCTGCTGTGCGCCAGGACGCTGGATCTGCCGCCGGACCAGGGCCGCCTCGCCCGCCCGCAACTGGCGGCGATCCTCACCGAGCTTGACCTGCTCGGCACCACGCTGAGGGCGGACGCCCCGGCATGACTCAACCCCGGCAAAAGGCCCTGACATGGAACCGCTGCAAACCCTGACGGCGTTCGGCGCCCTGGCCGTCGTGCTGGGGCTAGTATGGCTCGGTGCGCGCGGCGTGCGTGCCGCCGGGCTGGCCCGGCCCGGCGGCGGGCGGCGCCTGCAACTGCGGGAAGCCCTGGCACTGGATCGGACCCGGCGCCTGCACCTGGTCGCCTGCGACGGACGCGACCTGCTGCTGCTGACCGGCGGCGGCGCCGACGTGGTGGTCGCGTGGCTGCCGGCACGGGATGCCGGAGCATGAGCACGCGCCGCTGGCCCTTGCTGCTGGCCTGCCTGGCGCTGTTCGCCGCAATGCTGCTCCTGCCCGGCCCGGCCCGGGCGCAATCGGTCAGCATAGACCTGGGCGCCGCCGGGCAGGCCGGGGCAACAGGGCGGCTGGTGCAATTGACCGCGCTGGTCACGCTGCTGTCCCTGGCCCCCAGCCTGCTGGTGATGGGCACCGCCTTCACCCGCATCATCATCGTGCTGTCCCTGCTGCGCAGCGCCATCGGCGCACAGGGCACGCCGCCCAACACGGTGCTGGTCGGGCTGGCGCTGTTCCTCACGTTCTTCGTCATGCAGCCCGCGATGGACCAGGCCTGGACCGCCGGCCTGCAGCCCATGACGCAAGGCACGGTGGGCGAGATCGAGGGGCTGAAGCTCGCGGCGGAGCCGTTCTACCGCTTCATGGCCGCAAACGTCCGCGGCGCCGACCTGCAGCTCTTCCTGGACATGGCCAATATGCCGGCGCCCGCCACGCCGGATGAGGCTGGGTGGCGCGCCCTGGTGCCGGCCTTCATGGTGGGCGAGCTACGCCGGGCGTTCGAGATGGGCTTCCTGCTTTATCTGCCGTTCCTGGTCATAGACCTGGTGATCGGCAGCGTGCTCATGAGCCTGGGCATGATGATGGTGTCGCCCAACGCCGTGTCGCTGCCGTTCAAGCTGATCTTCTTCGTGCTGGCCGATGGGTGGCGGCTGGTGTCGGGCAGCCTGGTGCAGAGCTTCGTGCTGCCCTGACGCCGAGGGGAAAACCTGGGGGAAACTTGGGCGCAGCGGCGCGTTGGCATGGTCTAGCCAACAGGAGCGCCATCGTGAAGCAGCCCCACACTGAAGAGACGATCAAGCACACGGATGACCAGCAGGACACCGGCAACCACAAGAAGCCCGGCACCGAGGACTCTGGCGGCGCTGACAAGTTCGGCGGCACCCGCAGCGGCGCCGAAACACTGGAGCCTGGCGGCAGCAAGCACGAGCAGGCACCCGCGAAAGACTAGCGTGGCCGGCAGTAGGCGCTAAGCAAATCTCTGGAGGTTTGGCGCACAGATGAAAAGCCAAGCGAGCTTGCGCGGCCTGCCATGACGGCAGGCCATTTGCGTGACGGGCCGCGTAAGCCTGCTTCGTTAGACCAGGAGCCGGCTGGCTCACATGCCGGCTGCCCGCTTCTCTAAACCGGCCCGGTCTGCTTAAGGCAGCAGTTCCGCGATGTAGGGCGGCAGATTGAAGGCGCCCACATGGATGTCCGGCGTCCAATACCGAGTCTGCCCGAGAATGCCGGCCTTGGCAGCACGGTCCCGGATTTCCTCGGCGCCAATCCGGTCCAATCCAGGCGTCTTTGCAGCGATGCCAAGCGTCATCAGCCCGCCGACATAGGTCGGTACTGCCACGACATACGCCGATACGAAACGAAAAGCCTGCGTACGGCGTAGACTCGTCACCCGCAGTTCGTCCGGCTGCATAAACGGCACGCCGGATTGGTTCACCACCAATCCGGCCGGCGATAGCGCCCGGGCACAGTCGGCGTAAAACGCTTCGGTGAACAATGCCTCGCCCACGCCGGCCGGGTCAGTGCTGTCCACGATGATGACATCGTAGGATCCTGGCACGGCATCGGCCACATGGGCGATCCCGTCGCCAACGATCACCTGGGCGCGCGAATCGGTCCAAGCATCGCCGCCGATGCCGGGCAGATACTCGCGCGACAGGCGTATAACCTCGCCGTCAATCTCGACCATGACGGCCTGCTCGACCGTACGGTGCTGCAGAACCCGGCGCAGCACGCCGCCGTCGCCAGCGCCGATGATAAGCACGCGCCGGGCCGCGCCATGTGCCAGCAACGGCACGTGGGCAATCATTTCCTGATAGACGAACTCATCCGCCTCGGTGATTTGAACCGCCCCGTCCAACACCAGCACCCTGCCGTGCGAGGCCGTCTCGATCACCTGGATATCTTGGTATGCGCTGCGGACCCGGGCCAGTTCGCGCAAAACGCGGAATCGCTGACCCCAATCCGGATACAGCGTTTCATTTAACCAGTTATCCATACCGGCATCCCCAACAAACACACAACGCCGCCCCAGACCTGTAGAGGCCGCTTCAGGACAGCGTTGTGGTTAGTTGTTGTTAGGAAACGCGCCCGCGCCGTTGCTCGTCCAGCACGATGCGCTCGGGATGGAACGCGTTCTGCAAGACAGGCACGGCATCATGCGGGTCGCAAGCGCCGCACATGAAGATGTCCACCGCAGCAAAATTGCGCTCCGGCCACGTGTGGATCGAGATGTGGCTTTCCGCCAGCACAACCACGCCCGACACTCCGCCGTTCGGCGTGAAATGGTGGAAGTGGCTGTGCAGTATCGTTGCCCCTGCACGGATCGCCGCGTCACGCAGTGCGGCGTCAATCAATGCGGGATCGGCCAAATTGGTCGCTCCCCAGAGATCAACCAGGAGATGGGTTCCGGCAAACTTCATGCCGTCCCGCTCCACAAAATAATCTTTCCGGTCCTCGCCCTCAAAGGACCGAAAGCTTGCAATCGTCTGGTTTTCGCTCGGAAGTTCCGAGACCATCCCCAGTTGAGCAAGTGCGTTCATCACGTACCCCCAAACCAGTAGACGGCCTGTTGTGCGGGATCGCACCCTAGGGCCAAGAGCCGACGATCTAAGGCTAAGGGCACAGCAACGCAAGTGAATTTGGGGCTACGAGCCGTGCACGTAACGGGAAGCCGCCAATCGTTCCAGGTATGAAATGCCCACTACCGGATCGGGCCAGACGCAGCGCGAGCCAGGGCGATCTCCCGGCCTGCACGCGGCAGGTCGCCGATCCCGCCAACCGGGGACGCTGTCAGCAGGCGGAACAGGTCCGCGCGCGCCCCGGACAAGCGTGCGGCATAACGCCCGTTCAGTGCGCGCAGCACGCCGGCGTCGCCAAGCTGGACCGCGGCGCTGGCCTGGCGGAGCACCAGGTCGGCCTGGTCGTCCGGCACGGGGCCATCCGGCGGCAGCACCCGGCCCGAAAGGCTGTCGAGCGCCGCCAGCACGCCGCGCCAATCGCCTGCCTGCTCGAGCACTTTGGCGCGCAGCTCGTCCGCCGCTGCTGTTCCCGCCGTGGCCAGCAGTGCCGCCGCGCCGGACGGATCGCCGCGCGCCGCCTTAACGCGCGCGCCCAGCATCAGACGCTCGCCCGCCAGCCGTTCGGGCAATCCGGCCAGCTCGGTCGCAGTGAGCGTCCGTCCCGCCGCCTCGGCCTCCCCGGCCTCCAGCTGCAGCGCCGCCAACCGGTAGCCAAGCCCGGACCGCACGGGACCCGGCGGTGCCGCCGCGACACGCGGCTCCAAAATCGCGCGGGCACGGGCCGGCAGGTCAAGGTCCAGCAGCTTGTCCGTCAGCAGCCCAGCCAGGTCCGCACCGGGCGGGATGCAGTCGGCATACTCGGCGACGAGCGTGATCACGTCCAGCGGCGCTACCACGTCGGCCCCGGCCAGGAAGCCGTTGAACACCCCCGTCATGCGCGCCCGTATCGCCGCTTTGGCATCCGGGAACAACGCCTCGGTTTCGCGCAACAAGTCCAGCGCGGTGCGCCAGTTGCCGGCCTTCCCGTGCAGCTCCGCCGCACGCATCCGGGTTGCCGCCTCCCGCGCATCGCCGCGCCAGGTTGCGACCAGCCGGGCCATTGCCGCCGCGGCCTGGGCGGCGTCCATCCGTCCCGTTGCAAGGCGCAGCTCCACCGCAGCCGCTCCGGCACGCACCTGGTCAAGCTGATCCTGTCCGGCCGCGAGCGCGTCATACGCCGCCAGCGCCTGATACGCCTGCCCGCGCCGCTCCATCTGCAGCGCGCGGGCAAAGCCGAGATGCGGCAGGTCGGGCAAGGAGGCCGCGGCGGGATCGTCGGCCAGCACCGCCGTTTCCGCAACAATCGGCAGCACGCGGTCCCGCAGCGGCGCCGGGTAGGCGAGCGCCAGCGGCATCAGCCCCGGCAGCACCCGCGCGGCTGCCTCGGTGCGGCCCAGCATCGCGTCACGCACGCCGCGCCACAACGCGATCTCGTCCGAGCCGTCCAACGCGGCGGCATCCAGCCCTGGGCCGGCAGTCACGCGCCCGGCCAGCAGCCCGGCGATGGCGGACAACGCCGCCACGTCCGGAGGCGGCGCAGGATCGTCGGCGGCGACCAGGGAAAGCACCGACTGTGCCTCTGCCCCAAGGCCCAGCGCCAGCATGGCCTGGGCGGCAGCGACACGACCCGGCGTGCGCGCACGCGGCGCCGCAGCCGCCCCAGCCGCCGTCGCAGCGCGGAGGCGCTGCATCAGCGCCGGAACCGGCTGGTCCGGGAAGTCGAACTGCCGGGTCAGGGCAGCCGGCGGGGCAGGCGCAACAGCTGCCGCGCTGGATGCCGACAGCACGAACCCGCCCAGCGCGGCACGCAGCACCAGGTCATCGGAAAATGGCTCGACGGCAACGCCGGCCCAGGTCGGCAGGATGGCCGCGCCCGGGACATTGGCGCCAGCCAGCAAGCCATCGGCAGGACCGGCGGCGGGATTGACGGTGCCGACCAGCAAGCCTCCGCCGGTGGCCGGATCGGCAACCGCGACCACACGGCCCGGCTGCGCCAGCTTGAACACGATGTCGGCGCCGGACTGCTCCGGCACGACGGCCCCGGCCGCCTGGGTGTCTCCTGCCCTGCGGGGAAATGACGACGGGACGATGCGCCATCCCGGCGCTTCCCGCGTCAGGGCAACGGAGCCGGCTGCCAGCGTAACCCGCAGCGTCGTCGCCGCCGGACCCTGCTGCACCGTGGCGTCAGCGAACCCGGGCAGGCGGCGCAGGCGTGCCTCGTCCACCTCGGCTGGGCCATCGAATACGATCAGGACGCTGTCGCCACGCCGCAAGGCCGCCGCGCCGGTGCCAGGTTCGGCAAGCACCACCACGGAGGCCAGCATGGAAGGCTCCGGCTTGGACGCCGCCGGCGCTTGCGGCGACGCCGGCTGAGCCGCGGCCTCCACAGCAGCCGCAGCGACGGCAGGGCCAGCATCTGCGCCAGGTGCCGCAGGCTTGCGTTCGGGACCGGCGCCCGGGGCCTCCGGAACCGCCTCCGCCTTCGGGACGGGGAGCTTGGGCGCGGGCGCCGGCTCAGCCTTCGGTCCCGATGCGGTCTTGACCGGGGCGGCCGGCGCCGCGTTCGACAGCGCCTCCCGCTCCACCGGCACGGCTGGCGCAGCGTTCGGCGGGGTTGCCGGCGCCGCGGCGGGCGCCGGACGGAACGGCACCGTCCGGCCAGCCGGCCCACGCTGTCCCCGCGGAGGATCCAACACGTCAATGACCACCCGGTTGCCGATCACGGCCGCCCGCGCCCGGGCGCCGGGGCTGAGCAGCAGCGTGGCCGCCCCTTGCCCGCCCTGGATGCCGCGCACGTTGCGCGGCAGGACGCCGGGGCTGGTGATGACGGGCGCCCCCTCGAACACGACGATCACCCGGTCGCCGTCCACAACAAGGTTGTAGGGGGTCGGTCCGGCGAACTCGAACACCAGACGGCCAAACCCGGGGTGGTTGATCGCCTGCACCACGCCCGCATCACCGGCAAAGGCAGAAGATGCCGCCACTGCCATGATGGAGGCGAGGATGGCGGCCCGGCGCCGCACGGCGGTCATCCCGCTGCGCCCGCCGCAGCCGGCGTACCGGCTGCCGCGCTAGGCGGCGCAGCCGGGGACGGCGCAGCAGGCGGCGGCACGGCGCCTGGCAGCACGGGCGGCGCAACCGCACGGCTCCGCATCGCCGCCAATTGCGCGGTTGCGGCCCGGGCGCGGTCGGGCAGCATGGCGGCCAGCAGCGCCGCGGCCTTGGCCTCCTTCATGCGGTCCAGCACCTGCAGCAGCACGGGCATCTCCATCTCATTCAAGATGACGGCGGCATCGCGCGGACGCATGACCTCATAGGTCTTGACCAGGCCGCGCCAATTCGCCTCATCCCGCTCATGCCGGGCAGCCTCCATCGCTTCCAGCTTGGCTTGCAGCGCCTGCAGTTGCTCGACACGCTCGCCGATCCGCTTCTCGGCAGCGGCCAGCACGGCGTCGCGTATGGCCTGGGCCTGCTCCCGCGCCTCGATCTGGCCGCGCCGGGCGCGCAGGTCCAGCAGCAGGGCACGCTCGCTTTCGCTGACCGGCGGCTCCGTCGGCACGGGCGGCATCGACGACACCGGTGCGGCCGGCGCAGCCGCAGGTGCATCGGTGCGGGCGCGGTCGGACCTAGTTGCGTCCGGGTGGGCCGGGGCGTGGGACGCCGCCGGCTTGGCCGGCGCCGGTGGTGGCGCCGCTTCGTGCGAAGCCGCCGCAGCAGCGGGCACCACGGCCCGGCCAGCGCTCAGCAATGCCGCCGGAGCGCCACCAAGGGCGTGCAAGACCTCCCGCGTCTTGACCCCCAGCAGCAGGACCATCGCCACGCACGCCAAGGGGAGCGGGCGGAACACCGGCAGCCCCCCCGGCCGCCTGGCCGCAATCACGGACAGCCAGCGCCGGCTCATCGCGTGCCTCGCATTGCATGCAGCAGGTCGCGCTCGGCACTGCTGCGCGGGCGCGGCGCGGCGTCGCCGCCGGGCGCCGTCTTCATGCCCTCCATCGCCCGGCCGGCACGCACTGCGGCCTCCAGCCGGTCGGCCAGGTGCTCGCCGCGTTCAGCCAAAAACGCCAGGTCGTCCTTGAGCGCGGACGCCTGCTCAATCTTGCGGGCCACCTGCTGCGCCGCCTCGCCCGTCAAGCTGTTCAGCTTGCCGATGCCCTGCTCCGCCGCCCGCGCGCTCAGGTCGAACCCGGCAACCGCGTCCCCCAGCGCCGTCCGGTCCCGGCGCAGCACGCCCAGCGCACGCTCCAGCCGCAAGGCATGCAGCAATGTCACCAGCAGCAGGCCAATCAGCACGATCTCCAGCACCCAATCCAACGTTCCCATCCTGGGATTTCCTTTCCTAGTCCGCTATTGGACCAGCATTTCCGTGAACAGCACGTTCAGCACGCGCGCCGGAGGGGCGGCGATGTTGGCGCGGGCAATCAGCTCCTCCCGCAGACGATAGGTGCCGGCGGTGCCGCGCAGCTCCTCCGGACGCATCTCGCGCAAGTAGGACTGGAACAGGTCCACGATGCGCGGCATGGCCGCCTGGACCGCAACGGCGTCCTCCGGCTTCGACAGCTCGAACTTCGCCTTCAGCTTGATGAAGGCGGCCCGGCGGCCGGCGTTCAGGTTGGCGACGATGTCGGGCAGGTCCATGAAGACAGGCGCCTTCGCCTCCGCCTTCTCGCCGCCCTTCTCCCCGGCCGGAGCGCCGTGTTCCCCATGCTCTCCTTGCTCCGCATGTTCCCCATGCGCCGCGCCCTCCCCGTGGCCGAGCAGCCGCGGCAGCACGCCGGAGAACCACGCGCCCGCGCCGCCGCCCAGCAGCAGGACGGGCACCAGGATCAGCAGCAGCTTGCGCTTGCCGCCCTTCTTGGCAGCGCCGTCCACCGCCCCCTCTACCGCTGCCTTCTTGGCCATGCGCCGCATCTCCGTTGCCCCCCGCACCCTGGCCCGAAATCGTTAACGATCGGTGAGTGACGGTTGCGACCCGGCAATTTCAGCCGGGCGGCGGCTGGCGGCGGCAGGAAACGCCCATCCGGCGGGCCTGCAAGGCTGGTACGCGCCTTGCGCTGGGTCCTGCAAACTCCTGCAACGTTTCGGAGGCCCGCATGGAACTCACCACCAACGTCGCCCTGTCCCGGCTGATCGCGCAACAGCGCGCGCTGGACGTGACGGCCACCAACCTGGCCAACGCCAGCACCCCCGGCTTCAAGGCGGAGCGGGTGGTCTTCAGCGACTGGCTCAGCCGGCAGACCCACACCGACTCGCCCCGCGGCGGCGGCACGGTGGCCTTCACCCAGGACCGCGCGACCTACCGGGACCAGCAGGCCGGGCCGGTGCAGCACACCGGCAATCCGCTGGACCTGGCTGTCGAGGGCAACGGCTACTTCACGGTGGACACGCCGCGCGGGCCGCGGCTGACCCGCGCCGGTCGGTTCACGCCGATGCCGGACGGGCGGCTGGGCGACGCCGACGGCAACGCCCTGCTGGACCGGGCGGGGCAGCCGGTGCGGCTGTCGCCGGCGGACACCAGCATCACCGTCACCGCGGACGGGAGCATCAGCAGCCAGAACGGCCGCCTGGGCCAGATCGGCCTCGTCCAGCCGGACGACCCCAACCGCATGACGGCCGAAGGCGCGCGGACCCTGCGCGCCGACGGCCCGACCACCCCCGTCGCCCAGCCGCATCTGATCCAGGGCGCCGTCGAGGACAGCAACGTGCAGCCGGTAGTCGAAATGACCCGCATGATGAACGACCTCCGGCAGTTCCAGTTCACCAGCCAGCTCGTGCAGGGCGAGGCCGACCGGATGCAGTCCGCCATGGACAAGATCACCCGGCGGGGTGCCTAGCCCATGCGCTCGCTCGACATTGCCGGCACCGGGATGCAGGCGCAGCAGACCAACGTCGAGGTCATCAGCAACAACATCGCCAACATGACCACGACCGGGTTCAAGCGCCGCCGGGCCGAGTTCCAGGACCTGATCTACCAGAACCTGCGCCGGGTCGGCTCCAACAGCTCGGACAACGGTACGGTCGTGCCGTCCGGAGCGCAGGTCGGGCTGGGGGTCAAGACCGCGGCGATCTACCGCATCAACGAGCAGGGCAACCTGCAGCAGACCAGCAACAGCCTCGACCTGGCGATCAAGGGCAACGGCCACTTCCAGGTGACGCTGCCGAGCGGTGAGACGGCCTATACCCGCGACGGCACCTTCAGCCTGTCGCCCGAGGGGCAGATCGTCACGGCCGACGGGTATCCGGTGGCGCCCGGCATCACCATCCCAACCAACGCCAAGGACGTGACGATCAACGTCGCCGGCGAGGTTCAGGTCAAGATAGACGGCACCACCGCGCCGCAAACCGTGGGAACCGTGCAGCTGGCGACCTTCCCGAACGACGCCGGGCTGGATGCGCAGGGCGACAACCTGCTGATCGCCAGCGCCGCCTCGGGCGCCGCGGTGACGGGGGTGCCGGGCAGCCCAGGCTTCGGCAGCGTCATGCAGGGGTTCATCGAAACCAGCAACGTCAACGTCGTGACCGAGATCACCAACCTCATCACGGCGCAGCGCGCCTACGAGATGAACAGCCGGGTCATCACGACCTCGGACCAGATGCAATCCACTCTGACCAACCTGCGGTGAGCATGATGACGCATAAAATGACCACTGCCCTCCGCCCTCACCACGATGCGGCCAGCGGCGAACTGCCTGCAACGGAACGCAAGTCGGCAGCAGGCAGCTTCCTTCTCCCTCTCCCTCCGGGAGAGGGTCGGGGTGAGGGAAAAGCAGCAGGAGCACACCTCGCCGATCTGGACCGAAACAATACTGGCCGTGGCCCTATCTGCCCTACGCGGCCTCCCTCACCCCGACCCTCTCCCGGAGGGAGAGGGAGAAGGGAGTCCCTTCGTCCGTCCCGTCTGGCTCTGGCCAGCCTGCTCGCCTGCCTAGCCATGCCCGCCGCCGCCGCCACGCTGAAACCCTTCGCCACCCTCTCCGGCCCGGTCGTCCGCCTATCCGACCTGTTCGAATCCGCAGGACTGGACCGCCCGCTCGGCCCCGCACCGGCGCCGGGCAGCCGAATCACCGTGGAGGCCGCGCAGCTCGCCGCCATCGCCCGGCAGTTCGGCGTGGACTGGCAGCCCGCCAGCCCGGCCGACCGCGCCGTGCTGGACCGGCCCGGACGCAGCCTGGGGCGGGACGACGTGCTGGCGCCGCTGCGTGCCGCGCTGGCCGCCAATGGGGCACCGCGCGACGCCGACCTGGAGCTGCCGGGCTTCACCACTCCCATGGTGCCGTTGGATGCCAAGCCTTCGCTGGACGTCACACAACTCGAATACGACGCCGGCACCAGCCGCTTCACCGCGCTGCTGTCCATATCCGCGGACGGTGTGCCATCAGCGCAAATCCGCCTATCCGGCCGCGTGCAGGAAATGGTGGAGCTGCCGGTTCCGCGCCGGCGCATGCTGCCCGGCGACGTAGTGCTGGCGTCCGACCTGCAATGGACCCGCATGAACGCCGTCCTGGCCCGCGGGGAGGTCGTCCGCACAGCGGCCGAGGCAGTCGGCCAGGCACTGCGCCGCCCGGTGCAGCCGGGCCAGCCGCTGCTGATCGCCGACCTCGGCCGGCCGGTGCTGGTAACGAAGGGGACGCCGATGCTGCTGGCGCTGGACGGTCCCGGCATCCAACTAACGGCCACAGGGGTCGCAACCGAGCCTGCCGGCCTGGGCGAGCGCGTCCGGGTGATAAACCCGGTGTCCCGCGTCATGGTCGAGGCCGAAGTGACCGGACCCGGCAAAGCCCGTGTACTGCCGGGCTCGCAGCCGGTCCCGGCCGGAAACCTCGCCCTGCCGCGGCTGGCCGCACGATGAGCGGCCCCATGCAGCACCCTCAACCCGTAGGGCGGATCAGCGCAGCGCCATCCGCCAAAAGCCAGCCCACCAACTGGCAAAAGACACTCCGCCGTTCCGCCCTGCACGGCGGCTTGGCGGCCGTGCTCCTCCTGCCCGGCTGCGGCACCCTGACCCGGCTGTCCGAAATCGGCCGCCCACCCAGCATGACGCCCAGCAGCGATCCCACCGCAGACCCGTCCTACCGCCCGATCAGCATGCCGATGCCCCGCACCCAGACAGCGCCGGCCGAGGCCAACAGCCTGTGGCGCACCGGCAGCCGCGCCTTCTTCAAGGACCAGCGCGCGGCGCAGGTCGGCGACATCGTGACCGTCCTGGTCAGCATCACCGACAGCGCGGCGCTCACCAACAAAAGCAACGAAGGCCGCACCGGCAGCGAAACGATGGGCCTGCCCAACCTGTTCGGGCTGGAGGCCAGCGCACCGCGCATCCTGGCCCGCGCCGCCAACCTCAGCACCCTGGTGTCGGCCAACAGCGCCGGCAACTCCACGGGCACCGGCGCCATCACCCGGGCGGAGAGCGTCACCCTCCGCCTGGCCGGCGTCATCACCCAGGTGCTGCCCAACGGCAACCTGGCCGTCGCCGCCCGGCAGGAGGTGCGGGTGAACAGCGAACTGCGCGAGCTGCAGGTCAGCGGCGTGATCCGCCCGCAGGACATCGCCAGCGACAACACCGTGCGCCACGACCGCATGGCGGAGGCGCGGATCGCCTATGGCGGCCGCGGCCAGTTGTCGGACGTGCAGCGCCCCCGTTACGGTCAGCAGTTGCTGGACATAATCCTGCCGTTCTGACCGTTCCCGGCCGGGGCGCGTTGGGACGGGCATGGCCCGCATCCTGATTGCCACCATCGGCTCGCTGGGCGACCTGCATCCCTACATGGCCGTGGCCCTGGGGATGCAGGTTCGCAGCCATCGCGTCACCATCGCCACCAACCGCCTGCACCGCTCCTGGGTGGAGAGCGCCGGCCTGGCCTGGGCCGACCTCCGTCCGGAAGCGCCGGACCATCCCGCGCCGGAGCTGATGGCCCGCGCCATGGACCCGGTGCAAGGCCCGCGCTTCGTGTTCGAGACGACCATCGCCCCCGCCGTGCGGGACCAGGTGACGGACCTGCTCGCGGCAGCGCCCGGCATGGACCTGCTGGTCTCCACGCCATTGTCCCTTGGCGTGCCCTTGGTGGCGGAGCGGCTCGGCCTGCCCTGGGCATCGGCCGTGCTGCAGCCGATGGGGCTGTTCTCCGCCACCGACCCGCCGGTGCCGCCGCAGATCGCTTGGGCCGCACCGTTGCTGCGGCTGGGCTGGCCGGCCGGGGCGCCGCTGCGGTTCGCGGCGCACCAGGTCATGCGGCGCTGGGGCCGGCCGGTGCGGGCACTCAGGCGGGAAATGGGCCTGTCATACCGAGCGGACCCGCTGGGGGTGGACGGGTTCTCGCCGCTGCTCAACCTCGCCATGTTCTCGCCCCAGCTGGCCCGGCCGCAGCGCGACTGGCCGCCGGGCACACGGCAAACCGGCTTTGCCTTCTACGACGCGCCCGATCCGGACGGCCCCCCACCGCCGGAGCTGGAAGCATTCCTGCAATCAGGCCCGGCGCCGGTCGTGTTCACGCTCGGCTCCGCCGCCGTCCATGCCGCAAGACGCTTTTACCTGGACAGCCTGCAAGCAGCGGAGATGATCGGCCAGCGTGCCCTGCTGCTGACCGGCACGGACCCGCAGGGCTTGCCGGCCCCCCTGCCCGACTGGGCGCTGGCCGTGCCCTATGCGCCTCATGCCGCAGTATTCCCGCGCGCCTGCACGGTGGTGCATCAGGGCGGGGCCGGCACCACGGGCCAGGCCCTGCGCGCCGGCCGGCCGACGCTGGTGGTGCCGTTCGCGCACGACCAGCCCGACAACGCCGCCCGGATGAGGCGGGCTGGGCTGGCGCAGGTGCTGCCGATCGGGCGCTACACCGCAGACCGCGCTGCCACCTTGCTGCGTGCGACCCTGGCGGACGGGCGCATGACGGCGCAGGCTGCCCTCGCCGGCCGCCAGGTGCGGGCCGAGGATGGGGTAGGCTCCGCCTGCGACGCCCTGGAATCGGTGCTGAAGAGCCTACCCCGGTAGGAGACGGTTGAGGGCCAGCGCGGAAAAGCACCGCTGGACCGACCAGGCTCCTACCAGGATAAGCTCCTAACATTATACCAACCGTCGAAAGTTCTGACCGGTCGGAACACGGCATCTCGCCGGATGCGAGCGGCTGAGCACAGGTCAAGACTTTCGGCAGTTGGTATTACTCCGCCAAGTCGCCGGAAACCCGTGTTGGCCCAATGGTTTGAGCGAGGGTCTGAAACGACCGGGATGCAGATTTCCCAAACACTTGCCATGCCTCGTGGCAGAGTAGTGCTAAGCCTCGTTCGCTTTCGCCAGCACCGGCTTGAACGCATCGGTCGCCTTCTTCAACTCCGCCGCCGGGTCCGCCCCGCCGACGATGTTGGTCAGCGCCACGCCAAGCGTATCGCGGAACTCGGTGACCGGCACGATCTCCGGCAGTCCAGACCGGGCAATCTTGAGGCTGGTCAGCGTCGTGTCGAACCAGTCCTGCGGGAAAACGCTGGCCTTCCGCGCGCCCTCATCCGTGTAGGAGCTGCTGCGCGGCGGCGTACCCGCCCCGGTCCGCAGCCAGTTCGGGAACATCGCCTTGCTGCACGCCCACTGCACATACAGCCAGGCCGCGGTCTTGTTCCGGCTCGCCGCCGGGATACCCATGCCGTCAATGAATGTGGCAGAGTGCTGCGCCTTCGGCCCCATCGGGATCGGCGCGAACCCGACCTTGCCGACGATCTTGGACTTAGTCGGGTCCACCAGCGGCGCCGAGAACCCAATCCCGTCCCACCACATCGCCGCCCGCCCCTGGCCGAAGGTCGTCTGGCACTCGTTCCAGTTGAACCCCACCGAGCCCGGCGGCGCGCACTCCCGCATGATGCGCTGATACCAGGCCGCAGCCTCGATGGCGGCCGGCGTGTCGGTCAGCAGCGTCTTGCCGTCCCCGGTGATCGTCTCCTGGTCCCAGCCCAGCAGGATGTTGTCATACAGCACGACATTGGCGTTCTTGATGCCGCGGCCGGTGAAGCCGTAAACGCCCTTCCCCTTGTCCGTCAGCTTCTGCGCCGTCGCCATCATCTCATCGAGCGACTTCGGCGCCTGCAGCCCGGCCTGGGCGAACATCTCCTTGTTGTAATACAGGATGAACAGGTCCTGGTTCATCGGCAGCACGTTGATGCGCCCGTCCGGCCCGGTGGCGGCGCGCAGGGTAGCGGCGCTGAAATCGTCCATGCCCAAGCCCGGCGCGGTCAGGGCCGGGTTGGCGATCAGTGGGCGCAGGTCCTCCATCCAGCGGCCCTTCTCGATCAGCCGCTTCTGCACGTGCATGGCGACGTTCACGACGTCGAAGGACGGCCGGCCCGACGCCATCTCCATCGCCACCTTCGGACGCTGCTGCTGCTCGGGGATCTGCTCGGCGCCGACGCGGATGCCGGTCAGCTCCTCGAACTCCCTCTGGTGCGCCTGCAGCACGTCGCCGCGCGGGGACTTGGCGAAGTTCACCTCGATGCTGGCGCCCTTGGCCTGCCTCCAGTCAAAGGCGCTTTGCGCATTAGCCCGCTCGACAATGGCGAAGGTCGGAAGCGCAAGCCCGCCTGTGGCGGCGAGCAGCGTGCGGCGATGGATCATGCGGTCCCCCTGATGCGGCCTCTGCCGGGCCTATCAGGGGAGACTAGCCGGAACGACCTGGCTGGCGGAAGCCGTCAATCGTCCCGATGCACCCGCTCCATCCGCTCATGCCGCTCCTGCGCCTCGATGGACATCGTCGCGATGGGCCGTGCCTCCAGCCGCTTCAGGCCGATCGGCTCGTCCGTTTCTTCGCAGTAACCATAAGTCCCGGCATCAACACGGGTCAGCGCCTGGTCTATCTTGGAGACCAACTTGCGTGCCCGGTCCCGGGTGCGAAGCTCCAGCGCCCGGTCGGTCTCGACGCTGGCGCGGTCGGTGATGTCGGCCTCGTGGATGCCGCCCTCCGACAAGCTGGCGAGGGTGCCGTCCGCTTCCCGCAGCAGGTCCGACCGCCAGCGCAGCAGCTTCTGCCGGAAGTACTCCGACTGTAACGGGTTCATGAACTCTTCGGCGTCGGAGGGGCGGTAGTCCGGCGGTAGTGTGAGCATCATAGCCGATGATCCCTAACTGACGATCACCCCGGTGTGAGGTTGCGCGCCTTATAGCCAGGCAAGTTGCTCCCGCCAAGGCCGGGTTTGCAGGTGTCAACATCTTGTCGCGGATGGGTTTTTGATGTCTCTTTCAGGCCGCAGGGCGGCACGGGCCAGCTCGACCGAGGCACGCAGCCGTATCGCGCCGATCACGGCGGCCAGGCGCGGGTCGGCGGCCTGCGGCTCGGCCCCGGTCCCGGCCCGGGCGGCCAGCCTGGACAGGTCGCCAGCCTGCCCCGACAGCAGCGCAATCTGCAGGTCCTTCAAGTCGTCCATCACCGCCTCCCCATGCCGATGGGCGGCCCCGTCCTGCGCCGCGGCCGTCGCAGCGGTGTCCACCGCCTCTTGCAAGGCCAGCAAGCCGAACAACCTGGCGGCCCCGGCAGGGGCGGATCCGGCCGGCGCCTCCGCTTCCCCCGGCAGGGCGAAGGCGCCGGGCATCCCGGTGCGACGCCGGCCGGGAAGCGCCGTAGCGGTTTGGGCCTTGGTGATGCCGGGGAAGACGACCATCGGTGCCTGATCCTTTTGACCGGCCCGGCAGGATTTGCCGGGCTGCTGCGACGTCCGGCCCTGCCCTGTCAGGCGGAACCGGCTGGCATGGGGATTGCGGTGCCCCACGCGGTGCATCCTACCGCGCCGATGCTTAGGCGACGCCCAAGAATACCTGAATCGGCTGGGTTGGTGGATGTTGCGCATTTGGGAGGTTAGGATTCCGTTGTGGTTGGCGACGGCGTAGGCTCTGGCGATGGTTGATGCATCAGCGATTG
>JAABUK010003315.1_pt1 | contig 27459 bp, 24 predicted proteins | sample 5559141 | NCBI WGS metagenome assembly JAABUK01 (sample SAMN10711869, study PRJNA513367) | rock metagenome | isolation source: Antarctica rocks | place: Antarctica: Victoria Land, Pudding Butte nord | collected 2016-01-03
GAAGAAGATTACAAGCTTTGGCCAGCCAACAAGTCTGATCGCTCGTGGCAGAGCCTCAGCAACCCTGCCAAACGTCATTCATTTGTGTCAAACTAAATGTCAGTGACCTCCAGATAGAGATGCCCTATCAACACCATATGCCTGAGCTGGTTAGGCTAAACAAAGGCCTGAACAAAAGCAAATCCCTAACCCAATATATATATATACATGTCATATAAAGGCATGTCTAACTGCCAAACTGCAGAAAAGAAAAAGAAAAGAAAAGAAAGACTACGCCTTTCGGCGTCACTTTATTGAGAATCCCAGTATTATACCGGGCTGCCCAGGTGCCAACCTTCAAGTAACCATGTGCAATGTGTTTCAAAGCAAGCTTGCATCTGAGTGAGGTTTGCTGGCAATTGGCCCTCTGACTCTGGGCATGCTTTATATGGCAGCGCTGCCACATAAATCATGCTCAGATTCACAGGGTCGATCGCAAATCTAGCTACTACTGCAAGATAGGGTTGCACAATATCAGTCGCAGAGAAAGGACTCGTCAAGCATGCTCTGCAAGATGCAGCAACCTTGGGCTGTTGCTCTGATTCTGACCCTGAGTACAAGCACAGAATGCAGGCAGTATTGCTGGACCAATCCAACGACACGGCGCTTAGACTCCTGCCTCAGCGCTGACTGGAGTCTTAAGCGTCATGCCGTTGGATTGGTCCAGCAGTTTTGACTCTGCCTGCTGGATAGCATCTGCCATCTGCCATCTGCCATCTGCCATCTGCCATCTGCCATCTGCCATCTGCCATCTGCCATCTGCCATCTGCCATCTGCCATCTGCCATCTGCCATCTGTACAGTGATCTGTAGTCAGGTCACCTTCCTACCAATGCGCATGACTATACTGCTGCTGCCGGTGTTGCTTCTGCAGCCTCCAAGACCACCTCAAAGCGTCATAGCTTCAGAACCTGCTTACCTTGTGATGCACAAGCTTTGACTTGCACATGTGCACAGTACAGTACATTGTTGCTGAACATTTCAATGCTCTGCGCGCACGCGCTTTTGTTGTAGCAGCACCCAATCCTGTGCACCTAGCAAACGGTCCCTCATTGTTGCTGTCGTGTTGTGCCAGGTGGTTGTGCAGGCACACTCAAGCAAGGAAGCAAGTCAAGTGCGTCGGTTGCATGGATGGGCGTTTGCCCAAGAGGCATCAAGCTGCAGCTGAGCTCCACTTATCTTCCCAAGTGGCGTCAATGAGAGCCCGCCTGTCTGTTGAGAAGATGGCAGGTTGTCCTTGGGCTCGTGGTGAAGAGCTAGGCAATTAAAAAGGTGTAGCTCGCTACTGTCGCACCACTGTGCACAGTAATTACACATAAACTACACAGTAAATTCACAATAGTTACACAGTGCAAGTTGGGCTTGTATCATGGTACCTTGAGCCCCATTTCAGCCCTTGCACTCTGTTGTTGTTGCGCTCAGGCATAGCCACAGGCTTTGATTCAAACAGTCTGTCATCAACCAAGGCTCACCTAGACCTATGTCTTGCCCTAAGGTCAGGTGCACACAGCTTTGAGTTGCTGCCTGTATCACAGTCTTCTTTTGGGCTGTCTTTGCAGCTGATGCACAAGACAACGAGTTGTGTACACACTCACTTGGGGCTTGTTTGATATCTCTGTTCAATGTTGAACATTGAACAGAGTGTCGAACAGCCCACATATGAGTGTATACAAAACAGTATGTGTCAGCAAATGCTAAGGGGTTGCATAGCTTTGTCTATTCTTGGACGCCATGCCTGCCTGCCTGCAGATATGGGTAGAGCGGACGCAACATAAACCCTAAAAGCCAGTGCACAAGGACCATGCAGTATGTCCCTCCCAGCAGGCTTGGCGCGCTACAGCTGCTGCTGAACTGCTGGCTCTGTTATGTCTCACATCGGCCAGATCCAGATGATTTGCCATACACATCAAAATCATTGGACTGGCTGGATTGTGACACAACCCAAGTCTGTGGTTGAAGATTCGGTCCTGAAGGATGACTCGTCAGTGGATTGGTGGCTGAAGGCCTGTAGAAGCCAGCCAGATGGTACCCCCAGTGATGCAAAGGAGTTGGCGCTGCAGCAGCTTGCTGATGCTGGCGGCACTCCCTTGTAGAGTCAGGCCTCTGGCAGATGAGCAAGCCATGACAATGGCCTTTGCTAACACTGCAGGTGCATGTGTTGTGCAAATCATGATCAGTCAGAGTGTGTTGCCACAGTTGGTTGCCACAGTTGGTTGCCACTTATGGCGTTCTGCAACTTTCCAACAACAAATCCAGCTGCCAACAAAGTTGTACCCAGTACTGGTACTTGTCACAAACATGACATTGTCTCACTGGTGTTGTCACAGCCTCGGGTCCAGCGCGCAGAGGCCAGAAGTGTTGCTTTGGTCCAGTAATACTTTATTGCGTCTGCAAGTTGGACCTGCGGTGCACAGTTTCGCACCGCTCTCTGTTTTGGGTATAGCATGTCAACGCAAGCAAAGATTATTATTTGCAGCATGCACTACGCTTAGACTAAACTATGCCTAGTGCGTCTTGATAAGGGAAGGGTTACGATGATAACTCCTATGCACTGTCAAGAGAGTTCTATTTCAAAGGACAGACCCCCTTGTTCCGTATTCCCAGAACATGGGGTACTTCTGTTGAAATAGAGCTCCCATGGTACACCATTGTTTTTCCCATCTAAACCTTAAGACTTTCCTAATATTGCAAGCTTTTAACACAATCGTTCCAGATCATTCGTACCATGCAAATGCACAAGCAAATGGGTGTTGACAGTGTCGAGCAATGCAATGCAAATTTGCACTCAACGGCATTACTAATGCAAGCAGAACCAGACCAACATCAGGGAAGTTGTATACCGTAAACAGACATGTGTAGCTGCCAACAAGGTGGCCATGTGAAGTGGATGTCAAAAGAAAGCTTGCATCTGTCAGAGAGTGAGTTGTGCTTGGAATTGGCCCTGGCCTTGTGTGGCTGAGCATGTTTGTGTGGCAGCGCTGCCAGGTGCGTTAACACTTAAGTTATGCTCAGGTTCACAGGGCCATAAGCAAAGCTAGCTCTGACTGCGCAGCAATACAGGGTTGCATGCGTATGGCACCGATGGCAGGACAAATGTCTTGCCAAGCACACACAGAGGTGTGATACTGGTAACTCCTTTCCCTGCCGTCAGTGCTGGGCTCAACAGTGCTAGATTGTTGTCAAGCACAATCCACAAGAACATGCAGCTTTAGCAAGCAACTGTGGTGTGGCACATGTAGGCTCTGCATGCCAGAGTAAGCTATGCAATGCAGTCATAGGACATGCATGCCAAAACTTGCAAGTAGACAAGCCGTTGACCCCTTGTCCATTAGTAACTTGCATGCAAGCTTAAGCTGCAGCTGTTGCGCTGATTCTGACCTTGTATGCAAGGACACAATGCAAAGCAGCTAACATTGCCTTCAACGTTTTGGGAGTCTAAGCAAGTTGCTTAGATCTAGACTCCCAATACGTTGGCGGCAATGTTGGCTGCTTGCACCGTGTTGAACATGGCACTTGATGGATTCGCCGATTTTGACTCTGCCTGCTGGAACAGTAGTTGTGACTTGGCAGTTACTACTCACTTCCTACCAATTGCACAGTCACGCACCTTGGTAAGAAGGCGATTGCCAATTCAATAATGCTATTCCAGCAGGCAGAGTCAGAGCTGGTCAGAGTCAGTGATTCAGAATCAAGTTGCTGGCATGCCTGCGCAGGACTGCTTCTGCAGCATACTAAACCTCCTCAAGGCGTCATGACTTCCTGCCTTCATACCACAAACTTTGACTTGCAAAGGACAATGCTGCTGTACATTTCAGTGCTTGGCGCTTTTGCTGTTACAGTAGCAACACCCAGTACTGCGACTAGTCTGCATTTAGCAAAGGGACCCTTACTGTTTTTCACTGTTGCTGTGGTGCTGTGCATGCACATTCCTACCCATGCCTGCCTGCCTACTTGCTTGCTTACTGACATCTAGACCACATACCACCCATAGTCCCCTTGTAAACCCACGAAAAATAAGTGTGGAGGGGACACAATATAGAGGCTGAAAAGCTTATGCATGGGACACACACCAAAGTTTGCCCACCGCTACTTCATAAGGGTTTAGGCTAATCCTGAATTTGAAAGTACATCATATTTCAAACCCTGAAACCCAAAGCACAAGGGTCATCCCTCCTAGCAGGGTCGGTGTGCTCTCAAAACTACACACCTGCACAGTACATCGCTGCTGTACACGTCAGTGTTGGGTGCTTTTGTTTCCTGCCAATCCTGTGCACCTAGCAAAAGGTCCCTCACTGTTGCTTTTGTGCTATGCAGTCTCATCCAGGCAAGCAAGTGCATCGGTTTGAAGGATTGGCATCTGCCCAAGAGGCACCAAGCTGAGCTCCACTGCCCAAGAGGCGTCACTGAGAGCCCGCCTGTCTGTTGAGGAGATGGCACATTGTCTACGGGCTGGAGGTGAAGAGCTGGGCATCTAAAACGGTGTAGCTTGGTCCTATTGCAACATAGTATTTACACAGTATTTACACAGTGAACACATAGGAACTACACCATAATTGCACAGTGCAAGTTGGGCTTGTATCACCACCCCAGCCCTTGCACTCTGTTGTACAACATGTTGTTGAGCCACAGGCTTTGATCCAAACAGTGTGTCATCAACCATGCTTCACCTAGGCCCACATCTGGCTTTAAGGTCAGGTGCACACAACTTTGACTTGCTGCCTGTATCACGGTCTTCTGTTGGGCTATCTTTGCAGCTGATACACATGTGAGACAAGACAACGAGTTTTGTACACACTCACTTGGGGCTTGTTTGTCATCTCTCTTCAATGTTGAACTTTGAACAGAGTGTCAAACAGCCCACATGTGAGTATGTACAAGACAGTGTGTGTCAGCAAATGCTAAGGGGCTACATAGCTTTGCCTCTTCTTGTACGCCAGGCCTGCCTGCGTGCCTGCCTACATGCTTGCCTGCTGACATCTAGACCACATACCACCCATGATCCCCTTGTACAACACATGTGATCCCCCAAAATATGTGTAGAGGGGACAAAATTAGAGGCTGTAAAAGCCTATGCATAAGACACCAAACTTTGTATACCGCCAGTGCTCAACGATCGTGCAGTATGTTCCTCCCAGCAAGGTTGGCGTGCTAAAGCTGCTGCTCAACTGCTGTCTTTGTTATGTCTTGCATCGGCCAGACCTAGTGTTTTGTCATACACATGACATCGGTTTGACAGGTGTGTGACACAACTGAACTTGAAGGCTGTGGCTCAGAACTTGGCCCTTAGGCGTGACTCAGCAGTAAGTCGGTCCTAGCAAACCAAAGCGTGCACCTAGAGCGCTGGTATATAGGCGCAGCATCTATTGGCTACACTCCTCTTACAAGAGCCCCACATTGCTAACTAGCAATGTAAAACTTGCACTGGGGTTACATAGGCATGACCCTTCCCCCAGACTTGTACTGGCTCAGGCCCTGACACCTGGACCCAGAGGGGGCGCTGAGTGGCAAGCGTTTGTATGAGTGTATGGGCCCCTCTGCTAAACCCTCATACAAACGCTTGCCACTAGTGGCTAAACTTTAACCCCTAAACCCTGTAGTACTCAGCGCAAGCATTGGCCCAGTTGAGCAACGTTGCTGGTGCTAACAAGCATCAAACACATAACCTGTACACACCCTAGCCTTGTTGTATGTGTCAGCACACATATTTGCCTGTCCATATGGATGCATTGCTGCATGGCCTGCCAAGTATTGATTCTATGTCAGCTGAAAATACTGCTGAGCTAGATCTGGATGAAAGCTGAGCTTCAAAACTGCTTTGGAAGCTGCTGAGTAGAGTCTGATGTCTAGGGTTGTGGCCAGGGCCAGCTATGAATGCATATGCCAAGTGCACAGCCAACTGGTTGCACAGCATTTGCATATAATGCCATCATGAAATCATGATGAGCTCTCCTTCAACGGCAGTCACATTTCACATAGTGCCCCAATGGCAATACTGATGCAAGCCAAACCAGACCAAAAGTGGGGCAAGCCGTAGATTATATATAGACATGTGTAGCTGCAAAAGTTCTGGTGGCCATGTTGGCCATGTGCAGGTTTTGTTCCAAATAATAATAATAATAACAACGCTTTCCAGCGCATGATGAGCTAGGTACATGCGCGACAATTCAAAGTTTACTACTTACTAAGCTTGCTTCTGAGTGAGTTTTGCTTGCCCCTGGCCCTGTGAGTGTGAGCATAAGTTATCGGCTGCCACATAAGTCATGCTCAGAGTCACAGGGCAGCGGCAGCCGACTGCCAAGATAGCTATGACAGCAACACAGAACCTAACGTTGCATGGCACTGGTGGCAAAGGTTAGAATCTGCCAAGCACACTCAGAGGGGTGACACTGGCGACTCCTTTCCCTGCCATCAGTGCCAGGCTCAACAGTGCTAGACTTGCCAAGCACACTCTGCAAGAACATGAAGCTTTAGCAAGTGTTACTAACCCTGACTGTTGCTGCTGTGTTCTGCAGGCACGTCCAGGCAAGCAAGCAAGCACAGTGCATCGGTCGCATGGACAGAAGTTTGCCCAAGAGGTATCAAGCTGAGCTCCACTCGTCTGCTTAAGAGGCGTCAACTAGAGCGCGCCTGTCTGTTGACAAAATGGCAGATTTTTCATGGGCTGATTACAGACAGCTGGGCATCTAGACAGGTGTAACTTGCTCTCCTGTCACACTGCAAGTTTGTCTTGCATCATGGTGCCTTGGGCACCATTTCAATTTGTTGCTGCGCTTGAGCATAGCCACAAGCTTTGATTCAAACAGTGTTCCATCAATTGAAAGCACAATCTTGCAAGCACAATTCACCTGGGCCCATGTCTTGCCTGAAGGTTAGATGCACACAGCCCTGAGTAGCCGCCTACCAAGGTCTGTTCTGGGCTGTGAGCCTGAGTGAGGTCAAAAGGACCTATCACAGTGGTACCAGGCAAAACTAGGCTAGGCCCTGCAGCTGACTCACTGCAATCATGATCATGTGAACAAGCAGTCAAGGCTGATTACTCACCTTGCAGATCAGTAAGGACTGGTGAGTGCGTATTTCTGCACAGCCTTAGCTGGCCCAGAGCCGCAGCGACAACACTTTTTGCAGTTCCACATGAGCAAATCAAGATCGAGATCTATGTGAATCGCGCCGAACCTGTTTCTGCGCCAGACCCCCTGTCCGATGACACATGCAGACATGCATCAGGCCAATCGACAACGCACTCGAACAGCGCGTTTTGATATATGCACGGATGTGCTCCAAGACTTTCTGTGTGGACCAAGATTTGCAAATGCGCGACTGCGCAGATCCGGGACTGTGCAGATCTGCGAAACGTGCAGATCTGGGAGGTGATCCGCAGGCTGAGCTTACACAGAACCTCAGGCCTGCAGAGTTCCATGGCTACATGCAGAGCGACTTCTTTTGTATCTGCAACTCCGGTTCAAGGTATGCACATCTGCAAGGCCATGGCAGTTCCAAACTATCCAAACTTCAGGGCCGGCGTTTGTTAAGTGTCCTCAGGTGGGTTTGTGTTAAGTCTGAGCTCTGTAAATCATTACACTCATGAATTGTTGTTAGGATGTTGCACGTTTGATTGCGCACTTGGGTACACTGTGCACTCAGCAACACATGCTCAAGGCTTGTGTTAGAGCAGGCATGTTACACCCTTGTCCCATCATGGTCATGCACTGCAAATGGTCCAAAGCTTATCAAGTGACCTGTCAAGCCAGTGCTGCACATCATCTGAAGGAGCCTTGCTCAGGGTCACATCACTGCCCATGGTAGAGTCTAGCATTTGTACCTGGCAGTCTGGCGTCGTGACCAATGTCACAAGGTCCTGTTACCTGGTATAGATGATTGACAATGTGCAGCAGCAAGCAATGCCCACCCAGTGCATGTTTTGACACATCAACAGGCTTTTTGATAGGAGGTCACTGCAGCTCAGCAGCAATATTAAGAGCAGCAGCCTTGCACATGATGATGTTCTCAGCCCAAAAAACCTTGCTTAATGTGGTTTTTCTCTTTCATGATGCATGCAGGATATCACACCTGTGGACGACATCAGGGTCAGGATGAATAGGAAGGGAAGCTAAGGTAGATTCTCTGAAATTGCAATTGGAGGTGTTTGGGCTATTTATTGGGCAGCCAGAAACAGCCCGAATACTTCCAAGTGCAATCTGTGAGGATCTACCTTGGCTTCCCTTCCTATGGCCGCACATACGACGACCCATCAGATGTTGCGGTGTATGGCTACCTGAGAGGGAGGAAGCTGAAGGGCAGAGCCCGGGTCCACATTGCGGGCGTTGGGGATGCAACAGTGAGTTAGCTCTGGGCTGCTGCCTGAAAAGTCTTCCGTCAGGATTGCTGCGAAGTGTCAAGTTCTGTGTTATCTTTATCTTGTTTTGTTTCATTTTGCAATGATAAGTGATGTAGACATCAGGCTCTTCTATTGTATTCCTGCAATTTGATTCAGAAGTTTGGGTCCTGGACTCATACAGTGGCAAACTGTAGCCAACATGAGGGCTGTATGACGCATGGCCGCATGCATGGCCCTCAGTAGGGCTTTTAGTCCTCCAGTATTTTGCTGTTAACCTCACCGACATACAATATTGTGCATGTCGATAAGGATAACAGCATAAACCTGATGCTCTGCTCACAAGCCCTCCTGAGGGGTAATATTAGGTCATGCACTGTATAGCCCAATGCTGATGAGACTGTGACTACAAAAGAGCTGTTGTGATGATCAAGGTGAATGCCAGAGCTGCTAGGATGGGAGACAGCCTGAAAGCCTGCTGCTTTTTAGCTGTATTGAGTAATTTTGCTGTTGTGCAAATACGAAGAAACCTGAGTGAGCTCCTCTATGGCAGTTGCATCTGCAGGCTATCTCTTGGTCACACAAAGCAGGCTCCTGCTCTGTGTTTGGTCAGTCTCCATGATCTGTTTGTTAGCATGCAATCTCAACACGCAAGGTCCGTGCTTTTGTCTTCTGACATTGCTTGTGTTGAATATGCATGCTAACAAACAAATCATTGAGACAGACCAAACACAGTTGCAGGTGACCATTCTGAGACAATGTTGGTGTTGCAGGTGGAGTAGGTGGACGCACTCACAGACCCATGCCCCCTGCCCAGCACCCTGAAGAAGAGGGGTCTCAATGAACGGGAGCGGCTGCTATACGCGCCAATGGCTGATGTGGGCGGACTACTGTATGACCAGGACGCTGTCTACATTGACATCCCTGACTGGAAGGTAAACTCTCAGCCTGTGTTTTTTGACCTACAATCACAAGCATGGGTCACAAATGATGGCACCTAGGGACATAGCATCAACAATATACAACAGCGTTCTGCTTCTGAAACCCAAACGCCCTCCATGACCCTTTATGTTGAAGGTTCTGGTCTCACAGTTGGGATCACCACGTGGGTGTTGCATGTGCTGACAAATGACCTCAAAGCCAACTCCCATGGCCTCAAATCAGTGACATCCGTATCAAGTGTCTACTGCAACAATTTTTTGTTATCACACATCGTGGCAGGCATGTCAGACCCTGATTCATGTTGACGCTTCAGCAGTGTGTCAATAACGGCATCAGATCGTTGATTTGCCCATTGAGCTGGTGCATTGTTTGCCTTAGTTTGCCAGTCCCAGAAATTGCTTGCTCTCTTGTTCTTTACAGCATGCTGAGTGTATAAAAAAAAGTAGGAACAGAAAGTGAGTTGCAGCTGGATGATGCTTTTTTCTAATTTACTCCTGAATTCAGCATTCGCTGAGTCTTGACGACCAACTTTGCGGACAGCTGTCATCATGCTGCATTCTATAATCTGGATAGAGCAGTAGGTCAGGGTTCAGGGCTATTGTGTATAGCATAGCTGTTTCAGTCCTAGGGCTCAGAGCATTGCATCCTGTGAGCTCTGAGCTGGTAATTACCTTGTAAGGGCATCATAACACGCCCTGAAGGTTTTCCAGAAGCCTGCCATGTTCGATACTTCACTGTACTACACCCCACTATGCAGCAGTCGCAGTAGTCTTTCATGCTGTCACTGTCACACCACAAAGCGTGGAGAGCCGCATCAGATGTGTTATTAGTGGACAACATCACTGTGCCACAGACCACACCCCTCGCTTCAACAGTACTGGCTTCTTTACCTCGGTTATGAGGCACAGTAAACAAGCCAGTACTGATGGAGCGAGAGGTGTTCTCTGTGGATCAGCACAGCATGCATAGCACAGCAGGACCAGGTAGCCGTGCACTCTTTTTGGCACACTGAGTATGCTCTGCTACAGCAGCCAGACAGGCTTTGGTATGTCTTTCAAGGCGATCCTGCTGCCTGCACCAATGCTGACCAATGTTGGTAGAAGTCACCACAATAACTTCTGCCCTCTGCACCCGTCTTGACAGAAAGGTCCATGGTTGTGCTCACACAAGAACTGTCTGCCAGCCTGTTGACGAGAGTGTGTTGCACTATGAACTTGATCAGTCACAGACAAGTCAAGTTCGGGGTGCAATGGTTCCTCATCAACATGACCAGTCACATATGTCCAAATCCCAAGGCCATGTGACAAGACCTAATGCCTTTGTATCAAACGCAAAGGTACAGCAGCCACAGCATGGGTTTTATTGCCTCTGCCAGCCACAAAGGGGCTTGCTGTACCTGATTCCAGGCTCGAATTGTTCAAACACAGCATCTGGTTCTGAAGTTGGCAGGTTTTGGGTGGCCATGTTGCACCAGAGTGCCTGTGCGCACCATATTGATGATATTCCTGTCTGCATAAGGCGCCATGAATGCCATCAAACTGGTTGGAAAAGCACTTTGGTGCATTTGTGCAGGCCTGAGCATAGGTTTATAGTCGTTGTGTCTGTTGCTTTGCAACGCACTGGCTGATTTGCGCTGAATTCTGATTGTCACATTGGGGTAGGGAGCCGCTTTCTAAGTGATGTGAGACGGTGCAATGGTGTGTCGCCTGGGCATTCTTCAACGAATCTTCCATACATGTGTGGTGATGGCAAGGGGTCACCCCCCTGCCACCCTGACCCCTGTGCATGGCGACCAAATCCACCCCTGCTGCCACCCCGGCCGCTGCCAGGGGCATTGCCACAGGCACCAAGGATGCTGCATGCACACTTGGCTCCGCCTTCGACCACACTGCACGCCAGCACCTCTACTCCTGCCTGGTCCCCAGTGTGGTCAAACGCTGTGCCAAGTGTGCATGCAGCATCCTTGGCGCCACTGGCAATGCCCTTGGCAGAGATTGGCCGCCTGGAAGCCTGCTGGCCATGCACAGCCCCAGTCGAGGCTGGAGCAGCATGCCTTGAAGGCACAGCAGGGCTCCTGATCAGAGGGCCTGGCTGCCTTGAAGGCCCTGCAATGCCTTCAAGGCAGCCACTCCCTCTGATTGCAGAGCCCCTGACATGTGGGCCTGATGGGCTTGCAGCTGCCCTGGAAGCTACATGCATGGTAGAGCATACAGTGTCTGTGGCCAAGGGCTGACTGATGGCTGCAGACACACTTGCAGTAGGCGCATAATCAGTGTTTGTATTGGCAGCACCGTCTGTATTGGCAGCTTTGTCTGTATTGGCAGCAGTGGCACTGCTTGCAGATGTGCTAAGATGGGCTGCAACACTTGTGTCAAAAGTGTCTGGCAGAGGCTGCGTGATGGCACACAATGTTTTGTCCTTGTTCAAGCTGTAAGTCTGTTGCCCGGCAGACAAGCAGCAGACTTACAGCTTGGAACATAGGGTTTAAATTCTAAACCCTACAGAATCTATGCCTTGACTGTACAAACAGCTAAAGTTGGTCCGGTCAAGGCAAAGAGTCTGTAAGGCTTGGAGTTCATCCTCAGATGCTACGTCTGTCGAACCACTGGTGGCAATGGTTCACCAGACATAGCACCTGAGTCAGCATGGTCCACAGCAGCTGGTGCCTCATTGGCCATGCTGAGGGAGTCACTGTTTTGGGGGTTGTTGATGCCCCAAACAGCTCCCAGCAAACCCATACTAGTACTGCAACACCAAGAGCTATACCAACTGCTGCTGACATTGATCTGTGCTTGAGGCACATCAGCAGCCCACATTTGCAATGTCATGCTTGACACACAAAACTGACCTTCTCCTCCTCCTCCTCCTCCTCCTCCCCTCTGTGTGTCCGCTTTGCCAAGGATGAAGTGAGTGATGTGAGTTACAGCACCTTTTGCACACCGGACACACAGTGGAATTGCAGGAGCCAGGAGGATTCTCTCAAAGTTTTACAAGCACATCCTGAGTCTGCCAGCAGAAGACAAGAGGGCAGATGCTGATGTAGGCTGATGCATGCAAGCGTTTGCTGATCATAACACAGAGCGTGTCAGCGGCCTCTCCGTTAGCGACCTTGCTGTCTAGAAGGAATTCAAGCCTCAAGTGCTCCAAAGATTCTCTCTGGAAACATTGTCAACCGCTTGTCTGCACATGCTCTGTTGACAATGCTTCCAGAGTGACTGCTAGGATCACTTGAGGCTTGGATTCCTTCTAGACGCGAGAGGACTTTGTACATGATGTGATAATGTACCCCCTCCTCCTGCTCTCACTCCTCCTCCTTTTTATCCTTATTGTTCTCAGGAGCATCATCATTGGCATCATGTTCATCATCCGTATTACACGCTTGCTAACAGGACAAATAAGTTGCCCAGTACAACCAAATTGTGTAGGCATGTGCTGTACTATGGTATGCAGTCGACGTTTGCATGCCGGTCTTGCCGTAAGTGGTATAGCTTTGCATGTGGTGGGTCTCAGTCGTTTGCATGTGGTGCTGCAGATGCAGTACTCCAAGTCAGACGGCGGGGTGGCTCCAAGGTACGATGAAGGAAGACATGGTGCGCCAGCTGCAAGCCAACCAGACAGGCCTGGACGACAGACTGCACCACTCACACATCCAGCTGTTCAAGGACAGGCAGCTGATTACATCTGGGGATCAGGTTGCTGATGAGGCTCCAGATGCTGCTGCCACCACTCAGGATGGTGGCTCTGACTCAGAGGGTGATGAGTCTGACTCGGAGGGCAGTGACTCAGTGGATGAGTCTGATGAGGGTGAAGAAGAAGAAGAGGATGAGGAGGAGGAATCAGCTGGGGCTGGGCCAAGCTTCAAGGCAATGCCACAGGAGCAGATAGAGGTAAGCATGTGACCTGCTAAGTACAGTGTCAAACAACTCCAAACATGAAAGCCCATTACTACACCGTTTTACCACTTGTAAAACCCCTACTCATGAGCCATAGTCATAGGCACTGCTATAAGAACAGCTAGCCGTAGTGCACAGCCACGCCCTTCATCTAAGACTGCCCTCAGGACTGACAGTCCTGATAGTCCTAAGGGCACTTCATTCAAGAAGGCCCTTGGGGCGGTCGGGATTGTCAGTCCTGAGGGCAGTCTTGGATGAAGGGCGTGGCTGTGCACTACGGCTAGCTGTTTTGTAGCAGTGACTTGTCTGCTTGCATTCCTGCTTGCAGGCAGTGGCGTGACTCTGCCAGGTCAGCCCAGATCTAGATCTCTTAGTTGATGTCAAGATGTGCGGCCTGGCTTTTCCACTATCTGGCCTGCATTTGTCATCCACATCCGATGTTTATGAACAATGTCAGCTATGATCATTGCTGACATTGCTCAAAACATCGAATGTGTTGTGCCAGCTGCAACAAAAGGTCACCTGTGCTTTCCCATCTTCACGCTGACATTAAAACGTGGACCAGCAACTTTTTGATGAGATGCAGAGAACCACAGGCTGAAAAAGTCAATGTCTGATGGTAGACTTTTGCGCTTATGTATACTTGACAGCATGTTTTACATGCTGTACATGTTGTACATGCTGTGTAGGATGGTCAGCATCGAAAACGGCGGCGCGCAGTTTTCGAAAGTGGTGATATCAACCCTGCTGCCTCATCTGATGAGGGAGAGGACTCAGAAGACGAGGACGAAGAAGATGTTGGCGACGGCCTGGAAGTCAGGCAGCAGTCAGGCAGCAGCGCTGAGTCAAGCGGCCGAGATGAGTCTTATGCTGAGTCAGATGAGAGCGAGGGTGAGTGAGCAATGACTCTAATCTGTGATGTGCTGATGGCATGCTGAAAACAGTGCCTCGGCAGGGAAACTGCAACTTTGTTGTTGCTCTTGATTATGGACGCGCTTCCATTGGGCAAGCAAGAGGTAGAGCAAGAGACAGACAGACAGACAGACAGACAGGCAGGCAGGCAGGCAGGCAGGCAGGCAGGCAGGCAGGCAGGCAGGCAGGCAGGCAGGCAGGCAGGCAGACAGACAGAGAATGCAAGGGGGTGACCCTGACATGCCAACAACACTGAGCATGTATCTTTTCGCAGGTCTTGGCAAAGCAGCGCTCTGGAAGACCAAGATTCAGCAGAATGCAGCAGCGCTGTTCAGGCGGCGCAGTGGTGACATGCAGAGCCTGGTCTATGGCACCTCTGCAGCCGACACCACGCGTGGCAAACATGCCCAACAGGTCCGCTCTCGATCCACACCTGATTTCAGGGACAATCTGCTCTGCAGCTGACATGTGGTTTGTGACTCAAACATGAAATTGGTCAGCCGTGCTATGACTGCTGAGTGGCAAACCAAATGCAGCACTGAAGCATTGCATTTTGGATCCTTGATGCAGCTCCTGTTGAACACTGTTTCTACTGCAGGCAGCAACATGCCTGATGATCCGACAACAAACCGCAGATGCGGCTGGCATTGTGTGCTCAAAGCAGAGTCGATAATTTGCAAACTGTGAATGCAGGGCCAGGACGTCCCTGTGCCATCAGCAACGACCATGGAAGGCATGTCTGGAAAGCACCATGCATATGACATGATGCAAGACATAGGAGGTTCTTCTGCATCTTCCTTGCACCCGCAACAGGGTCAGACTAGCCAGAAGGCAAAGTCCAAGGTGACTTTGCATGAAATGACATGCCAATTGTCCCGTGCTATGTCTGGCATGGGCCCACAATTTTGCGCTCATCAGTCCCCCTCATACTTTACCGCGGTAATGTAAGCAGCACACCTGCTCTGTGGATGACACACCACCTTACACTTGCACAGTTTACAGTTTGTGTATTACACATTGCAATGCATATTTCTTGTTCACTGCAGAAATCTAGCTTTTTGCATGAAAGCCAGGCTTGCAGACCATTGTCATTGCTTTTGTGTGTTCTGCATCGATGCAGGGTGACAACATCACTTTGTCATCTGCATGGAGCACAGTAAATCTTGCTGTCTTGTAGCATGCACAAATTACCAAAGTCATTGTGTATTGAGGATCTCTGCCACTCCTGCATGTTGTCAATCATTTACAGCACATCAGAGACTAGATGGGATGCCAAGAGCAACAGCCCAGAGATCAGCTCAGATGCGAGTTGAGCTTGCTGCAAGGTATAGGGTTGAGGATTTCAGCCCTGCTTCAGATTACACTTCATATCATCATGTTTCCTGTATATGGGATATGATATTGTAAGGCAAAAAATGTTTCATGTTACTGCGTGATACTAAAATATTACTTATTCCCTAAGCAAACTATATCCAGCCATGCTGTTTGGTATTGCAGGTGTACGGTACTTCCTGTGTCATCACACGCCGAAGTCAACTTAGACCCTGGTGGCAAGGAAGTTTGCTTTGCTGAGATCAATGGCAATGGGCAGGTGCAGACGCTGCTGGCAGACAGCAGCTTGACAACTGTCTGCAATTCTTCATCTGGCAGATGTATCAGCGTGCTTCTGGCGCTCTGGCGTGCCTTGTTCCATGATCTGTATCTGTACTCACTGCCCTCTTGAGTACCTGAAGAGAGCTCTTTCAAAGACGCAAATTGTTGTGTGTTACTTATGACAAATTTTGATGGTAAATTATGGTTGCTAGAAATAGATTGCCTCCAGTTTCTTGTGTAGCTTGCAACCCTGCGTTGCACCACTAGATAGATTATTTTGCAAGGCACCAGTCACCTCACCAATTGGTGTTTTTGTTGGTGTCATGTGCTGTACTGACTTTGGCGTCTTCCAGCTTTTGCACCAATTAGCCTGCTTGCAAGCAATTCTCTTCGAGGTTCGTAATGCAAAAGAACGCCATGCATTTTACATTCAAAGTGCTCTGGATGAATTTTTCAGCAACAAAGACATCACTGCAGCTGTGACAGCCGCACAACAGTTGTGTTGGCGTAATTCAAAGATATCATGCCTAAGCCTGCAGATTGTCGTCAGTACACATTGTTCAGGCTGTGTCACCTGTGACCGAGCTGCTGCCTCAGGTGCTGAGATCAGCAAGTGGAACTCTCCGATGGTTTCAGAGCTCTTTTTGCGAGGTCTGGCACTGCAGTAAGTGGTTGTCGTACGCCTGGCAACCGTGAGCGTGAAATTTGGCATATCGTCGTCTATCAATTTTGTAGTATGTGCTTCTCACCTAGGGCAATACAGTTGTATGCCAGCGACTGAATTCTGAAGCCTCTGGCGGCAGATCGGTGAATACATCCACTCAGTGAGTGTCGAACAGGGACTTGTAGTACAGAGTTGTGCATGTGTGCATCACATCGTGCAAAGGTACTTCCAGCCCGAGACTGACAGATCCTCATGCGGTGGTCTTGTGGTGCTCGACTCGACTTTGCCACTGCACCAAGCCGAGCCTTGAACGTGTGCAGCTCTTGCTGCTGGACACGTACACCCGCTAGCAATAGATATTCAACGACTAGCTCTGGGCCACTTTGTTTCTCCCGCCGGCATGGGTCGTCGCTGTTCAAGCTGCGAGGGCAAAGCTTAACTGTGTGCAAAGGCAGATCAGGCACTGATAGTGATGAACTATTGTCAGGTACAGAATGCTTCTGTCCATTGTGTATTGTGTAAACAAGCACATGTTGCCCATGAGCACAAGGTGCAGCACCCCTGTTTTGTAATAGCATCTGCCAGTTGTGACACGTCTCAGGCATTCTGACTGATAAAACTCTTGTTTGCAGGCCAACCAGATGCGGGTGACAAACTCAGCAGCCCTGAGGAAGCTGATGTAGTCGAGCAAACCGCTCCACTGCCGACTTTGGCTTCACAGCTTGCATCTGGGCTCTTGCTGATCTCTCCTTTCTTCTTCTGGGGAACATCCATGGTGGCCATGAAGGTACACTTCATACGTTCAAAAGCATGCTTATTTACGCTTCATGCATACCAAAGCATGCTTATTTTCTATACTAGCACAGCCTGCCATCGACTGACAGGGCAAAAGCTCCTATAGCTGCACCCTACGCAGTCTTCACAGTACATGCGCTTTCTTTACAGCCATGTCAAGGCCTCCCACAAGCTCACAATCAGTTTCACCGCCTGCCCAATGTCTTTGCTATGGCATCTGTATACTCTGTAGCCTGGTAGCTTGGTGCATGAGGTGCAAGGGCAACAGCTATCATTGCCGCGTCACTACAAAGTTGTCTTGGCATTGGTGTAGTGTGTCCACTGATAGGTCACTGCCAAGTCCACTGAAAGGTGTGAGCCATGTCCACTGAAAGGTCTAAGCCATGTGCTTGTGTGACCACAGGAGCTGGCTCCCCACACAAGCCCCATCTTTGTGAGCGCGTTCCGCCTCCTGCCTGCTGGTGTTGCACTGGTGGCATGGGCTGCAGCCAGTGGCCGTAAACAACCCAAAGGGTGGGAGGCTTGGCTAGCTTGTGCCATCTTTGGCCTAGTAGATGGCACTGCATTCCAGGTAACACTCAAGCCATCTTGTCTGATCCTGCACACTATGCTTTGTTACACTCTCCGTGGGGCAAGACATTACCAGCATTGTGTTCTTACTTGAATGCCGCTGCGCTGCAACCTGCGACCATATCCTCCTGGTAGTTGAGCTTTACACAGTATGCTGTGCGGTGGGTCTGACATCAGCGGCGCATTGTTGTGATAGAACAAACCTGCTGTATCAAGTCACGTGCAAAGTTTGCCTGCAGCTCTTTTGGCTTGAGCATGCAAGCTTGACAGCACAAGAGTACATCCCCTCACAGCAGCCTAGCTGCTCCTGTCTGCCTTGATAATGCCCCACAGGGCAACACCACAACACAGCATGCAACAGTCATGCTGTCTATCAAGTGCCCACAAACCCTGCTTTCACCCTCAATACAGTTCAGTGGTGATTGGCCTATTGTACACAACATATCCCAATGTTTGCCAGCATGAATTACGTTCCTGCCAGCGCTGAAGCCCTACCCCATGAAGGGGCATCTTTTACCCCCAATATTCACGCTGTGCAGGGCTTCTTGGCAGAGGGGTTGCAGCGCACCACAGCAGGTCTCGGCAGTGTCATCATTGACTCACAGCCTCTGACTGTGGCTGTGCTGGCAGCTCTGCTGTTTGGCGAGAAGCTAACAGCAGCAAGCTATGCTGGATTGGGTCTTGGTGTACTGGGACTCAGCCTGCTTGAAGTGCCTGTGGATGTTCTCACTGCATTTCCCCAGAAGGTTCTAGGTAAACCTGCGTCACAAGCTATGTGTTTGTAACGTCTGGGATGTGCATATGGGCTCTGCAATTCCCATGACAGCAACGGCCGTACCCTTTGACTACACGGTTCACAGTCTGTCCACCTTTGTATGTATGACACCAGTCAATACCTGTGCACACCTTGCAATGAGGGCCTGCTGCTGCATGTCACCTGACCTTGACACCCTGCCCTGTATTTTCTGACATGTGCACAAATGTGCAGCTATTGTGCTTTTGTGAACCTGTATGTATGCATTCAAACTCAACATTTTCAGAAATGCTGCAATTGTTGTCGGTCAGCTCCCCTGATGAGTCCTGAAGACAGAGTATGTAAATTGTTTGACTGCTTGTATGCCTGGAGACTGCACAGAGTTGTGGTGGGCATTGCAGGCTTGTTGCCAGTTGCACAGCCAGATCTGAGCCAGATAGCTGGTGGTGATGTGTCATCAAGTGGATCATTGTGGGACAATGGGGAATGGTGGATGCTGTTGGCAGCACAGAGCATGGCTTTGGGGACAATTATGGTCAGATGGGTCAGCAAGTAAGTTTCATCACATATCATGGTCTTGCTTGTATGCTGATTGCCAAAACAGGCAAGGGTATAGTCCTGAGCTTGAGGGATGACGCCTTTCTATGAATCATTGCATGAACTCTGTTCTCTGTTTTGTCAAGGGCTAGAGGCACCTGTGGATGAAATCAACAGCCCTTTCATGCTGAGACACAGTAAGCTCAAGAGGTTCTCTTGGTTGCCCTGGCAGCGCTGTCACGCAGCATGCTTTAGAGTCAGTAGCTGTCTGGCAAGTGCATATGGCTGGGCTTGCTGTCATTGCTGCTACCAGTCATGACTGTATGCTACCAGTCGTGACGGTATGCTGCTCGTCATGACTGTATGCTACCAGTCATGACCGTATGCTACCAGTCATGACCGTATGCTACCAGACATGACCGTATGCTACCAGTGATGACCGTATGCTACCAGTCATGACCGTTTACTACCAGCCATGACCGTATGCTACCAGTCATGACTGTATGCTACCAGTCATGACCGTGTGCTACCAGTCATGACTGTATGTTACCAGTCATGACCGTATGACACCAGTCATTACCATGTAGGTACGTGGACCCTGTGATGGCAACTGGGTGGCACATGCTGCTGGGAGGGCTGCCCCTAATGGCCCTGTCCATAGCAAAGGAGGGGTCTGAGCTCGGCCCCCGTCTGCAGCAGCTCACTGGTGAGCAGCACTAAAACACTTGACACTCAAGACAACCTGCATTGCTGACCAGCAAAGCCATTGCACTGGCTTACTCACTCCCCCAGGAGTGTCTGTGCGTATGCATGTGCAACGCTTGGCTACTTGTGCTTTGTTGTCCTGCTGATCACAGCTCCATGTTGTTTGCTTGGATGTGTGCACAGCAAAGGCAAACAATAACGTAAGGAATGTTGCAAGTAAGAGCTGCTGCAGCTTGCTGTATCATGCGGATTTACAGGTGCATATGTTTGTATGTGGTGCTCAGCTTGTATCTCAGTGTCTGCAAAACTTCATTTGACAGCTCTCTTGCACATAATGAGTTTGTGCTGCATGCATGCCAGCTTTCAAGCCACTGCATTTTTGCAGTCATGACTATCATCAGCCAGCCTAACAGATGATGCGCGCTGCAGGCCTGGATATCATCCTACTACTCTACATTTCGTTGCTGGGAAGTGCAGCAAGCTACGGCGTCTTTTTCTACAATGCCTCGAAAGGCAACCTGACAGCACTCTCCAGTCTGACCTTCTTGACGCCCATGTTTGCTGCTGGCTGTGGGTACCTGTTCCTTGGGGAGGGTCTGACCCCATTACAGCTTGGGGGTGCAACAGTTACCCTTGGTGCTGTAGCCTTGCTCAATTCTGGTCAGAGCAGCACCTGATCAGCATTTCATGAGTGTCAGAACAGAATCATTGGACTGGATCTGTGTTTACAGGATGCCGGTTGTCTGTGCACTTGCCTACAGCAACATTCCGCAGCAGTTCTGACTGCTGTTGCTGTTGTGTCAGCAAGTCACCACTCAGGTGCACTTGCTACTGCTGTGACACATGTCACTGTTTATTTGACAGGGGCATTGATGTAGGGGCACCAGGATCTGGCCGCAAACTTTGTTTTAGTGGTTGCTGAGTATACCACGCAAAGGCAAAGGCATTTTGGATCATATCATTGCATGTTTTATAGTTTAACACGAGTACATGCACTGTAAGTGGAATATGTGGTGATGTTTGAGTGACCTTCACAAAATCGCAGTATAAGCTGCACATGACGGTGACACAATTTTATAGGTCTGCAAGCACTAGTGCTTTGTCAGCATGTATGGACATGACTTGACAGCACCATTATGTACATATGTATATGCATGTTACGTTCACAACATGCTTCAAGTGTTGCTGTGTAGCATCAAGAGTCAAATGAACCTATGTGTGCTCTTTTCAAGCAAACTGGCCCTCACAATGTGTACGTCATACGTAATGTCAAATCCACATGCGCTACAGCCAAACTCCTGCATACAAAATTTGCCAGCCATCAGTCCTATTAACCTCATTTCAGCTGTTTCCTACTAGTACAAGCCTGCTAAAGGTATCAAAAGCTCTGTCAAAAGGACGCTGTACAATACAAAGACTATATTGCTGACCTCAATGCTGCCAGCCGGTACAAACACAGCAGAGAACCATAGACTGCAAAGGACAAAGAAAACTCTTAGACTAGATGCCAAGATAAAATCAAAAGCTCAATCACAGTCCTTCCAGGTTCATTTCTGCAAGCTAATATGCTTGACAGCAGCCTCATCTATTCAGAATCGAAATTTATCAATAAGATTATGTTGCAAACCACTAGCCGGCATCTTAATGTAGTGCCGCATCACGCCAGTTGATGCGTGTGTGTGAAGCCTGACATGTCTGTACAGGAGTGTTCTGTCAGCCCTGCACCGATATGGGTGGACAGCATCCCAACAAGTAGTCCTGATAACACGCTCCATTTGGGCTTGCAAGGCCAACATCTGGTGAGGACGTAGCAAAGGCAGTGTTAACAGCAGTTGCGTTCCAGTACTGGTACACATTGCAGTTTGCTCCTGAGCAACAGGCAGGGTCTGGAAAGGCCCCCTGGCATTGCAGACCATTGGGGTAGTTTGCATTGTTTGTCACTACTTGGCACTCACTGGATGGCCACTGAGTAACAAAGGACTGATATGCTGCAGCAGGATACTGGCCTGCAAACAGGAAGATGCTGTGGTCGATTGGCTGCTGTTGAATTGCACAGCAATGCATGGCTCAGTAAGGCTGATGCTTACCACAGAGCGCATCACATAGCATGCAACATTTACACTCAGGGCTGCACAACAAAGCAGGATGTGTGCGAGCTTTGCAGGTGCTGGACTATGTGCTGTAGGCAGGTCATTGTACATGACGGATTGCAAGATGGGATACCTTGCAATCTGTTGCAGCCCGTCTATGCAGCGACAGACAAGTGAGCCATGCAGTGTTGCTTACATTAATCAAGTACATTTTCATGCAGACTGGGAATAACACATACCTGGCGATCGGCTTGTATTGCCACTGGGTGACGCCTGGACAGTGGGGCTCACTGGTTCAGGTAAGCACTGCCAGTACCACTGATTCTGTCTCTGGCAGCTGGTCTCAGCAGGGCAGCAGTTATACGCAGTGTCACTGCAGCTTGTGCCTCCATCTTGACAAGTAATACCTCCGCACTGATCGTATATGTCTGACCAGCCAGTGCAGGAGTCTAGCATCCGCCTGGAGGCCGCTTGAACACCTGCATCTGCATACATGTGCCCTTTGAGCATGATTTGTGCTTGTCTACCAAAGCAGGCCAGCAAAGTTCCGCACACAAGCGACGGGCACATCTTAGCACTTGCACAGTCTTTCAGGTGGTGCCCCCAGAACTGTGCGTTTGAGAAGTCACGCACGATGCGCAAAGAATGCATGCGGCTCAGGTGATCACATGTGAGCAAGGACGATACCTGATAATACAGCCGCTATCAGTCCTGTAAACATGGACAAAGCACTCAGTCTACAAAGGTAAGCTGCCATCAACGCGGCTTCGGCCGAAAGCCGCTGCACGCCCGCAATAGCGGCTCAACAGATTCGCGGCTCAACTGCAGCGAGTGTCCTGAGCGGCCCAGGGGACAGCACTGCACGGTAGAGATGCTGAGCAGATCACTGGTGAAGTCCAAGTGGCCACCCAGAAGCGACACAGCGAGGAAGTTGTGCAGCGAGGCGTCGACAGATGTCCGAGCGAGTCTCGAGGCAGGTGTGCGACTCTGATCCACAGCACACTTTTCGGTCTGTGTTGGATTCCAGGAAATGTGGAAACCTTTGCGCTGACGTTGCAGCCCGCCATTTGTCCATGAAGTCCAAGCCATCGCCGCGAAGCTGCAGATTGCAGCTCGACACTGAGAAGTTGACTGTGCCAGCTCCGCAGTCACCTGGCCCCCACAGGTGTCAGGTGGGGACGCACGTGAGTCGCGATTACGGCATACGATCACAATGGATTCAACAGATTTGTGTCTCGCAAGAAACCATCAGGACGATTGAGGGCGAATGAGGACACCGTTCACAGCCAAATGATGCCTGCCACCTGGCTCACCAAGCTTACTGTAACAGCTGTTGCACATGCACACTCTGGCCTGAAGATATCTTGTAAGGCACACACGGCATTGTGGCAATTATTGCAATACATTTCCGCAAAAACATAATGTAGCTCGATTGGACAGTCTGTAAGTAGGGACTGGCTCAGCCTGAGGCTCATGCTGACACGTCTATGTATCTAGAGGGCTGTGCACAGCGCACGCGTTTTGCGAAGTGCACTTTCAGATTGAAAGTTTCAGTGAGCAGGTACAGCATAAGAGACTCCTGCATTGCACGCCTCTCAAAGGTACACCTGCCATGGTGGGGCCACCTATTACAACAAGGTCAACCGTCACTGATTGCAGTCATTTCACTGTGGAAGAGGCCTAGGACAGGTGAAGGGCAGAAGTGTTGCAGCTGATAATTCTGTAGTGTAAGCTCAAGCTGCTTGGCGTTGCTGCAAATGAAGGGCACCAGAACAGTGCTAATATTTCTGTCTGGGTCATGACTGATCAGCTGTCAGCATTGGCACTGCAAAATGGGGAGAGATGCCATGAAACCATCATCACAATGTGAGGAAACTTGAGTGGAGGAAGAACTGGCCTGTCTACAACAAACACTAATGACTTACTGTTTATTCTTTTTGGCTGGCTGTATATGCTCTGGCGCATTGTGTGCAGCTGCAGCCCTGCATGGCACAATGGTGATGTATTGATGTCACATGCGGTTGAGATTTGTTGTTCACAGCCAGGTCAGCAGAGCTGGTGGAATCAACATAAACAATGCTGGTGGAATCAACATAAACAATGCTGTGATGCATTTGGAAAATCGCCATTACTGCATGAGGTTCTGTAGCCAAAAAGCAACCCCTTGTTTTTACCAAGCAGTCTCTACCACTTCATGCCAGCAAGACCTTTGCTGCCAAAATATTTGCCACCAAGCCTGGATCTGCTCAACTTGCAACATGCTAATAAGCTATAGGTGAGCTTGCAAGTCATGACATCATGATATCAGGGTGATCAGGGTGACCAAAGCAGAATGGATTGCAAACAAATCATCTGTAAGAGTCATACTTTGACTATTGACGGCAATTGCAAGGTGCCTCAGATCACTTGATGCTGAATCTTCAACACTAGTGCCCTCACATGATCCAGCAATGTGAGTCCTTCTTTGCAGTGCAACTATCTACAACATAAACTGACTCTGAGTGGCTGTGGACCATATTGTGTCTTGTCTTCATACAAGCAGCACTGACAGGGAGCCATCGGCAAAATAGACACGACAGTCTACACTTTGAAACTTGATAACATGGAATGTGACTGATACATATGTGCATAAACGCCAAGTACTTCCATAGTATCATCTGAAGCGTTGTTGTGTATGATGTCAACACTGGCGGTAACAATGCCTGAAGTTGAGCTTTGAAATGATGCTGCAGGTCCAACGCTCTCCATGAGAGGTGTACAGTAAAAGCTGCTTACACTGCCCAAACGGGTCTGCAGCAAACCAGTCACAGTAGCGCATTGGTGTTGAAGCAACATCACAGCATGTGACTGTCAAGTGTCACTGTACAAAAAGACGGCCATAAATAATTAAGCATTCAGTCAAATTTGATTCTGGCACCAGTTTTGGACTGCTCACAATACAAGGCTTTCACTTGCGCAACTGGTTGGTCCGCAAATGAAGCACATGAGATGAGTTTCGAAGTGAATACCACTGTTTGTTTATTTTGCTGCCGGCTTTGATTGATCCTGGAGTTGTCATTAAGCACTGCTATGCCTGACATCACTGCGCCATCAGATGAAGCAAGCCGTTTGGTATGCTTTTTCAATATGCCGGTCACGGTGCTGCGGACTAATTCAGGTGATTTAGTTGCTGTTGCAGCAGTGTAGTCAGCTTGTCGTGTGACAGGCTTTTATGCTCAACAGCTAAGTGACAAATCTTTTTGCGTTGAAGATCACTCAGCTGCACCTGATTTCGAGACATTCCAGCGTCGGCAGGGGCTGCAAGACATGCATGTGCTCTCAATTGGCAGATTGCACGCAATTTGACGCACTCAAGAGCCGCGGCAGCGGCCCAAGAGCGCGTTTTGCCGCCAATGGCAAAACACAATGCAGCGACACTTTGCCGATTTGGCTGGTTGCTGTATCGGGCGTGGTATTTGCTGTACGGAGGGGATATGCAGTGCACACCAAACGTTACGAAGTTCTTCGCCCGATTGTCAATTGTCATGTAGCGCGTCGTAAAGCGCGTCGTAACAAGCTTGTACTGTGTTAACGAAATAAATTGTTGCGGATGATGATCATCCGATGATCCATTGCAGGACTGATCAAGCAGGCAGCATAGCAGCAGGCAGCGAGGCAGCGAAGGTGCTGAGCGTCTCTGTATGCAGAGGCCTCCGGCACTATGGGGTATATGAGTGTGCGGCTCTACACAGATGATGTTTTGCCGCACACACCTGGCAGCTGGCAAGCTTTTGCTGGTTGTTTTGCTGGCGATCCCTGTGCCTTGTTTGAGAGCCGTCGCGAGTCCCCCTCCTCCGTCGCCCCCGCCCCCTCCACCTGCATCTGGTGCATACGCGGGGTTCTTGGAACAGGTGCTTCTTGCGAGCTATCTCAGACAGCTCATACCGGACAGCACCTGACTGATCAGCTCTGGCTAAGCAGTGGTTGCAGGCAAGCTCAGGCATGTTGTCTGGTTGCAGTCGTACTGAACAATGTTGTTGCGTGCTCTATGTTCAGATGTGGTGGAACATTACTGCTCTCGCCACCTCCAGTCCTCCGTTCACCACCAGTTTCATTGGTACTTCACCAAACTACACTTTCCTCATCCCATACGCCAACAGTACAACCATGCCTGGGCCATGGAGCATGAACGTAAGCCGTCCCTCAGCCTTGCTATGCGTAACTTTCTGTGCTAGGGTTGCACAAATGCTTGTTTTCCAATTTGTGAATGTGCATCTTGTATGTTGTGCTTCCCCAAGCAACGCTTGTCAGCTTGCAAATGCATTCTCTAGGCTGCCTCGACAGTCATGCTGAGTCTGAGATGCCTGTCAAGGTAGTGAGGCTTGTGAATATACAGTGTAAAGCTGCATGGTGACCAGCCTTTCTTGTGCCGTGTTCAATGCAGCTTGGGACATCAGCAGGAGTCTTCACCAATTGGGGCGCTACATTATTCTCCTATTTCAATGTGAATGTGTCTGGCATGTACACCTTCCATGTCGCTTCCGACAATGGAGCACAGCTATACTTGAACAGCACATTGCTGATTGACAACACTCGTAAGTCAAATCTCTTCTCCGTTTGGCAGCCGCATGCAAGGAGCCATATGTTTAGAGCCATGCATTATGTTGCGACATGGTTGCTGTTGTCAAGACATGGGAAGCTGTATATTGCACTGTTTTGCCTGTATTGCACAGCGCTCCTCTTAAATGCAAGTATTAGCCTTCTGCACAGCGCATGCCCAAGAGATGTCTTGCATGCTGCTTGCACTGATGTCATGCAAAATGGCAAACAGCCCAGCTGACCACAGGTTACCTTGCTGACCATGATCACTCTCTTCTACTATGATCACTCTCTTCTATTAAGTCAGAGCATATTCATATGGTGAGATGTGTGTCTTTGCACATCATTTGCAGCCAGCAGCAACGTTAATAAAACGGCCAATGCAACGACCACTTTATCTGTGGGTTACTACAACTACACAGTTGCCTACAATCAGGGCAAAGGCAATGCTGGGCTTGTATTGACCTACACCACCTCTTCCACAGCAGCGCAGGTGTGTTAAAGATCTGCATCTGCTTTGCTGGCATGCAGTGTTTGTATAGCATGTTGATGTATAATCAGCCTGTTGACTAGGGTTCATTGCATCATGGCAATCATATGTTGCATTATAATGTTCGTCGCACTATTGCTTGCTCATGCATCGGTCGACACAACTGTATGCTGTTGTCACTAAGTACCGCAGGTCAGCATAATATTGGGCAGTTTCCTTGGCTAGTCCTGCAGAGGGTCATACTAAAATCATTGCTGATAGGACGCCAGTAAGATATTTGAGGAGGAAGACCCTGATTGGGGCCTTCAGCAGTTTCAATTATTGTACGACCTCCAGCTACTTACCCAGAAGAGTTGCTGCAGGTGATCAGTGGTAGCAATCTGTACTTGCCGGCAGCTTACATCCCTGAGCCCCCACCACCGCCCCCACCCCCTCCCCCTCCACCTTCACCACCCCCTGAACCTCCAAGTCCCCCTCCACCCCCTTCTCCACCCCCACCATCACCACCTCCTTCTCCACCGCCACCCTCACCACCCCCACCATCACCACCCCCTTCTCCACCGCCA
>JAABUK010003316.1_pt1 | contig 27452 bp, 21 predicted proteins | sample 5559141 | NCBI WGS metagenome assembly JAABUK01 (sample SAMN10711869, study PRJNA513367) | rock metagenome | isolation source: Antarctica rocks | place: Antarctica: Victoria Land, Pudding Butte nord | collected 2016-01-03
TGTGTATTTGAAGCTGCCTGTTGGTACCAGCGTAGATTATACAGATTCGGTTACCCGCAAATTAGAAGCAAGAGTAAATCATGTATTAGGCAATGAAAATGGTAAAATAAACCCGGTTGTAGAAAGTGTAATATCAAACGTAGCTATCGGCGCCTCCGACCCTTCAAGCGGAGACAGGAGCACAAGACCGGAGTTAGGCCGCATCCAGGTGTCTTTTGTTGAGTTTGAAAAACGACATGGAGTATCTTCAGCTCCTTATCTTGACTCTATCCGCGCCGTTATGAAAGGTATTCCCGGCGCAGCTATTTCCGTAGACCAGGAGGCAAGTGGCCCTCCCACCGAACCTCCGATAAATATTGAAGTTGCAAGTGATGATTTTAACCATTTAACAAAAACAGCAGTCGATCTTAAAAATTATTTAGATGCTTTACAAATAGCTGGAGTAGAAGAATTAAAACCTGATGTTGATCTGACCAACCCTGAAATCACACTTACTATTGACCGGGAAAGAGCAATGAGTGAAGGAGTTTCAACTGCACAAATTGGTATGGCTTTGCGCACAGCTTTGTTTGGTCGTGAAGTATCTAAAATAAAGCAGGGCGAAGATGAATACAAAATACAATTGCGCAACCTGGAGCTGCAGCGCAAAAGCCTTTCTGATCTTTTGAATATGCGCGTTGTTTTTCGTGAAATGACCGGAGCTATAAAACAAATACCTATCAGTTCGTTAGTCAAAGCCGATTATACAAGTACGTATGGAAGCATAAAACGTAAGAATGTAAAACGCACCATTACGTTATATTCCAATGTTTTAAGCGGGTACACACCAACTGATGTGAATGCTAAATTAGCCAGCGCAATTGCAGATTTTAAAAAAGCAAGTGACGACGTTACCATAACCCAAACAGGTGAAGGCGCACAGCAGGCAGAGACAGCAAGCTTTCTCTCAAAAGCATTAATATTTGCTTTAATGCTTATTTTATTTGTGTTAGTGCTGCAGTTTAACTCAGTCAGCAAACCGGTAATTATTCTTACAGAAATACTCTTCAGCATCATAGGTGTATTGCTCGGTTTTGGACTCACGGGTATGACCGTTTCTGTGGTTATGACAGGTGTTGGTATCATTGGTCTGGCAGGTATTGTGGTTAAGAACGGAATACTTGTTATTGAATTTGCTGATGAGCTTCGCGGCCGCGGATTGAAGACAAGAGAAGCCGTAATACAAGCCGGTAAAACGCGTATTATCCCGGTGCTGCTGACGGCGCTGGCTGCCATACTTGCGTTGATACCATTAGCAATAGGTTTCAATATCAACTTTGTTACTATGTTTTCTGAGTTAAACCCGCACATTTTCTTTGGCGGAGCGAGCGCCAGTTTCTGGAAACCTTTGGCCTGGACAATTATTTTCGGTTTGACCATTGCCTTTTTTATGACGCTTGTTATTGTACCAGCAATGTATTTGATAGCAGAACGTTTAAAACGACCTATGCGCAGAGAATATGGCGGTACCTGGATAAGTATGCTCGGTATTCCGCCGTTAACGCTATTATTTATTCCGCTTATGATTATTACAATGATAAGGCATAGATTAGAAGTTAATAGTCGTTTCAGAAGATTGCAGGGCAAAGCCAGCGAGACTTGGATAAGAAGTTGGTTTTAAGAAAAATCAACTAATGTTAGAAAAGTTGTTTTGCAAGTGCAAGGCAACTTTTTTTGAGAAATTATATTAAAGGCTTTGTTTTATTGTCCGTGTTTCATTCCTTTGACTTCGAAGCAGATGCGATTATTTATTTTTGCCGGCATTAAATTAATCAGAAATTAATTTAATGCCGGCAGGAATTTGCGCATCAAATGCTATATTCAATTGTTCTGCACTTAACCGATCTTGAATCCGTTGCTTATCTGCTTCTGTTAATAAAGTATTACTTCCAAAGTCTAATCCTCCCCAGGCAAGGTCATTATACACTGAGTGATTTATATTGATTAACCCCACTTTTTGTCCGAACTCATTTAAAGATTCAGCAATATCTTCAACAAAATTTTTTGCTATTTCTGTATGTTGAATTTCATTATAATCATGGTTTTCACTTGCCTGCCATGCTGCTAACATTTCAGGATAATCTTTGTTTGCCTTTAAAGGATCATTTTGAAAATATAATGTCAGGTAAGCATGTATCATTTCGTGTATCATTGTTCTTGCCACAGAAAGATTAGTAGCATCTTTTTAATTTGCTGTAATCCAGAGTTGTAACGGCAATGCCGGAAGTAAGTTCAGTTCTGCCATTTGCATCTTCCGGTAAGGAGCCTTCTGTTATAACCCAGTTCCAATTTGAAGCGGTGGTTAAAAATATATTTATTATTGCTCCTATCTTTCCTTCTTTTAAGGTTGCTATCCCCGCCAGTATTTGTTTCAGGCTTTCATGTACCAGTTCATCCTTAATTCCGCCTAAATAGGTAGTCAGATCATCTGCGGAAGTAACTATTTTACTGCCGATATTTACATAATCACTAAAAGGGCTGATAGAACCTGCGCGTGAACTTAAGGCAGTTGCAGCCAAAAGAATAACTATTGTTATTTTAATAAATAATTTTCTCAGGATTTTCATAAATCATAATTATCCTGTAAATCTAATATTGTATTAAAGCTGATTGGACAAAATGAGACAAGGAGAGCAAATGTTGCTGCAAAAGATTAAAACAAAAGGCAAACAAGATTACAGAGAAACAGATAATAAAGTCACGTATTTTGTTTTATTAATGTAAAGGCAACCGCCTCATTTTTTTCTCTTGGCTTTACAATAAAATAGTAATAAGCAATAATTATAAGGAGATTTTCTGTTTTGCGATGTCTTGCAGGTATAGAATACACTTCAATATTATCACTCATGCTTGTAGGAATTTGACTCAAAAATAGGCACAGAAGCTTTAATTCATTTTTCTTGCAAGTATTTTTTCAAACCGTTTTACGTCAGCATCGGCATAGATTGGTTTTCCTGCCGTTACATACTCTGTTAGCTGTTTCGCAAAAAAGGGCGCAAGCGAACATCCTTTAGTTCCCATGCCATTTAATATTCCAACTGCAGCAAATTTCGGATGCAGACCAACAAAAGGTCTTCGTTCCATATTTGCAGGCCGTACGGAGGCGAAGTGATCTGTTATTTCAAAAGGCACTTTTAACCAATTATTTAAATGGGCAATTACTTTTTGTTTGAATGCTGCCGTTGGTTGTGCATCTGCAAAATTCCATTCGTAAGATGAGCCGATCCAGAAAAAATTGTCTTTCCACGGAACTATGCTTAAGCCCTGTTTGTAAATATTTTCCTGCGAAAGGTCAGGTATGCTTGCAATAATCGCTTCTCCTTTATTAACGGCATAAGGAAGATTTCTAAAAAAGGGGTTTTCAACACCAAAAGTTCCTTCACAGCAAATAATCTTTTCTGCCGTAATATTTCTATATACAACATGGTCATTATTAACTATACAGTTATCCCAGTTAAAAGCTTCGGCAATTAAAGCATTTTGCTGTTGCAGCTTATTCCGCCATTTCTCCAGCATTACATTAATATCTATAAGCAGGCAAGGGCTGATTTCACCAAAATCAAAGAGGTAATTAAAATAGTTTTTCCATGTTGAGTCAAAGCATGTATGCAGGTATTCCTGTTCTTCGGTTAAACGTTTTTCAAACGCTTCCTTCATTTGCAGGCTTGCATGAAAATCAAGAATTTTGCACTTTTTTATCAGATTCACTTCTAAAACGTTTCCCAATTCAGTATAAGCATCGAATACAAAAGGCAGTAATTCTTCAATTCTCCAGGTTCGCACAATTCTTCTTCCGGTAACCGGATTTATCACGCCACTGGCAACTTTACTTGCAGTAAAAGGTTTGTCTTCATCAATAACAATTACTTTTTTTCCTGCCTGCAATAAGTAATGACTTAAAAAAGTACCCGAAATTCCCTGACCGATAATGAGGTAATCAATAGTCATCGGAGTATTTTATAAAAAAGAAAAGGCTGAATTTCCGAAATGAGTATGTATCGCTTCTTATTATTTTAAAAGAAAAAGCCAGGCTTTTTAAAAGTCCGGCTTTTCCTCTTGTTTATGTTAATTTTCATCTTTGTAATGCTTCTGCCATTGTTTTGCCAATATCCGCCGGGCTGTCTGCCACAGTAATTCCGCATTCTTTCATAATCTTCATTTTGGCTGCGGCAGTATCATCGGCGCCGCCGACAATTGCACCTGCGTGACCCATGCGTCTGCCGGCAGGTGCAGTTTGCCCGGCGATGAATCCAACAACAGGTTTGGTGCCGTTTTCTTTTACCCAATATGCTGCTTCGGCTTCCATTCCGCCGCCGATTTCACCAATCATAATAATACCTTCTGTTTCCGGGTCTTGCATCAGCAGCTCAACAGCTTCTTTGGTAGTAGTGCCAATAATCGGGTCGCCTCCAATGCCGATAGCGGTAGAGATACCGAGACCGGCTTTTACTGTCTGGTCTGCCGCTTCGTAAGTAAGTGTACCTGATTTTGATACAATACCGATTTTACCTTTTTTAAATATAAAACCAGGCATGATACCCACTTTAGCTTCATCTGCAGTGATGACACCGGGGCAATTTGGCCCGATTAAACGGGCAGACTTGCTGAGAAGATAATTTTTTACTTTTACCATATCCTGTACCGGGATACCTTCGGTAATGCAAACTACCAAACCAATACCCGCGTCTGCAGCTTCCATAATAGCATCTGCGGCAAATGCGGGCGGAACGAAAATGATACTTACATCAGCTCCGGTACTTTGCACAGCGTCTGCTACAGTGTTAAAAACCGGTTTGTCAAGGTGAACAGAGCCTCCTTTTCCCGGGGTTACTCCGCCAACTACATTTGTGCCGTATTCTATCATTTGCGCAGCATGAAAAGTTCCTTCTGTACCGGTAAACCCCTGTACAATTATTTTGGAGTTTTTATTCACTAATACACTCATAGCAAACGTTTAATGTAGTTTTTAAAGTTGGGCAAAAATAGGATATAACAGTTACAACAGCATAAATTAAATTAGGCAAATTATAAGAAGGAATTAATAATGCAGATTGTACAATTTGTACCAAAAAAAGAAGAAACGTTTATAGAATAAGAATGAAATGAAGAGTTAAGAATTAGAGCAAAACATAATAAATTACCTGTTTTTGTTTGAAGTAATTATACAGTATTTTATGCTTCTTCCTTCACCTTTTCAGCTTCTTCCATAACACGCATTTGTTTGGCATCCTGTAAGAAGTCGGAGGCGAATATAAATTCATTTAATTTTTCGTCGGTGCTATGAATAATGTCTTTATTAGAACCTTCCCACTGTTTGTGCCCCTGGTACATGTAAAAAATATGATCACCAATTTCCATTACGCTGTTCATATCGTGCGTAACGACTACTGTAGTTATGTTGAATTCTTTAGTTATATCTTTAATAAGCTTGTCTATAACCAGCGAGGTTTGCGGATCGAGACCTGAGTTTGGCTCGTCGCAAAAAAGATATTTAGGGTTAAGCACAATAGATCGTGCAATGCCAACTCTTTTTTTCATTCCCCCGCTTATTTCGGCAGGAAATTTAGCATTTACTCCTTCCATGTTTACCCTTGCCAAAACTTCATTTACTTTTTTCATTTTGTCCCCATGCCTCAAGTTGGTAAACATATCGAGCGGAAATTTTATGTTCTGCTCCACAGTCATGCTATCGAACAAAGCAGATCCCTGAAAAAGCATTCCTATTTGCTGGCGCAATACTTTCCTATCCTGAACCGACATTTCTGTCATGTTTTGATTATCGTAAATAACCCGTCCGTCATCCGGGGAAAATAAGCCTACAATACATTTTAATAAAACTGTTTTGCCACTGCCGCTGGAGCCGATAATGAGATTGCATTTGCCTGTTTGCATTACAACGCTGATGTTGTTTAAAATGTTTTTTTCTCCAAAACTTTTCTTTAAGTTCTTTATCTCAATCATTGTATAAAATTTAAAGCAGCAATGCTGCAAGGGCATAGTCAGCAATAAGCACCAATATACAGCTAACTACCACTGAGGTAGTGCTGTTACGTCCGATCTCGAGCGAGCCTCCTGTTACGTAATATCCATAGTAAGCAGGCACGCTGCTGACAATAAATGCAAACGTATACGCTTTACTTAAGGCAAAGTAAACATTAAAAGGAGAGAAATTGGTGCGCAGCCCGATGTCGAAAATATCTGCTGCAACGATGTTTGAAAAGTCTGCAGCAGCACGTCCGCCAAAAATGCCTAAAAAAGCAGCCATGATAATAAGTGCCGGAATCGTTAATAATGCAGCCGCAATTTTTGGAAAAACGAGGTAAGCTTTTGTGTTGATACCCATAATCTCGAGCGCATCAATCTGCTCACTTATACGCATATTGCCAAGCTCGCTTGCTATTTTGCTTCCTACCACGCCTGCCAGTACAATGCTGACTACTGTAGGTGCAAGCTCAAGTATCATGCTGTCTCTTACAACCTGGCCGATAGTGCTCATTGGCACGAGCGGGCTTACTAACTGGTAAGCAGTCTGCACGGTCGTAACAGCGCCAAGAAACAGGGATATAATAAGGACTATCGGCAAAGAACCGATGCCTATTTCGACGCATTGGTGCATAAATTCCCGCCAATACATTTTGGTGTTCTCGGGCCTGGTAAACATTCCTTTAAGCAGGAGCAGATATTGTCCGAATTTGGTAAAAAACCTCATGAATATTGGTAAATAAGTTAATAATAATTTTACGGTTTCCTTCTGCGTTTCCACCAACTGCTGATGCTGATTTCTTTCACTGTGTCACTTTTTGATTTCATTTGTGCATCTATCACAGCTATTAACGCCATATTTGTGATGCTTCGTACATTGCTGCCTAACTGCAGCACATGCACTGGTTTTTTCAGACCCAACAAAATAGGACCTATAACTTCTGCCCCGCCAACTTCCTTCAGCAAATTGTAGGCAATGTTACCTGCGGCAAGATTAGGAAAAATTAAAGTGTTTGCCTCCTGGTCGGCAAGTTCGCTGAAAGGGTAATTTTCTTTTAATATTTCTGAATTAAAAGCCATGCTCCCCTGCATTTCTCCGTCCACTATCAGGTCAGGTCTTCTTTCTTTTACGATAGCTGCAGCACTGGCCATCAATTCTGCCTCCGGCGAGTCGCTGCTGCCAAAGTTAGAGTAACTAAGCATAGCAATACGGGGAGTAATGTTAAATTGGTTAACTTCTCTTGCTGCAATGATGGCTATATCTGCAACTTCTTCTGCAGTCGGGTTAAAGTTTATCGTAGTATCGGCAAGAAACAGCGGTCCTTTTTTTGTAATAATTATATACATTCCTGCTATTTTCTTCACCTGCTCTTCTTTTCCTATAATCTGCAAAGCGGGCCGTATAGTTTCAGGATAATTTTTGGAAAGCCCTGATATCATTGCATCTGCATCACCTGTTTCAACCATCATGCTTCCATAATAGTTGCGGTCTTTCATTATTTTTTTACTTTCATAATAATTAAATCCTTTTCTTTTTCTTTTATTAAAAAAAAGGGTGCCGTACGCATTTCGTTTTTCTTCAGATTCATCGCCTGCGGGATCAATTATCGGAAAGTCTGCCAGGTCAATGTGATTGGCTGCCGCAATAGAAGTAATATTTTTTACATTGCCCAGCAAAATAGGAAAAGCAACCCCTTCATCAAAAACAATCTGGGCAGCTTTTAAGATTTTTATGTTATCTGCATCTGCAAAAACCACTCTTTTTGGGTTGCTTCGTGCTTTTGCCCCAATGACACGCAACAACTGGTTGTCGAGCCCTAAGCGTTTGTTAAGATCTACAACATAAGCAGTCCAGTCTTTTATAGGTTGTTGAGCGACTCCGCTATCCATAGCTGCTCTCGCCACTGCTGGCGCTACCGTAGTTAACAAACGGGGATCCAAAGGTTTTGGTATAATATATTCAGGCCCGAAAGCAATGGTTTTTTCGTTGTAAGCCATGTTTACAATATCAGGGACGGCAGATTTTGCCATCTGTGCCAGCGCTTTTACCGCAGCCAGTTTCATGGCTTCGTTTATTTGTGTCGCCCTTACATCGAGCGCTCCGCGAAAGATATAAGGAAAGCCAAGCACATTGTTAACCTGGTTAGGAAAATCAGAGCGGCCGGTGGCCATAATAATATCTTTGCGTGCCTCCACAGCTATGTCATACGGTATCTCAGGATCAGGGTTTGCCATGGCAAAAACAATAGGGTTCTTAGCCATGCTTTTAATCATCTCTGATGTAAGCACATTGCCAACGCTTAAACCAAGAAAAACATCTGCATCTTTCATGGCTTTCTCCAGCGACCAGTCGGTGCGGTTAACTGCAAATTTTTGTTTTTCCTCATCAAGGTCCGGCCTGCCTTTGTGCAGCACTCCGTCTTTGTCGAACATTATAAAGTTTTCGTATCGCGCACCAAGTGAGACATATAATTTTACACAAGCCATAGCTGCTGCCCCGGCTCCGTTCACTACGAATTCTGCCTTTTCAATTTTTTTTCGCTGCAGCTCAAGTGCATTCAGCAACGCTGCGCTGCTTATAATAGCTGTACCATGCTGGTCGTCGTGCATCACAGGTATCTTTAATCTTTCGCGAAGCTTTGCTTCAATTTCAAAACATTCCGGCGCTTTAATATCTTCGAGGTTAATACCGCCAAAAGTAGGCTCGAGCGAGGCAACAATATTTACAAATTTGTCAGGGTCTTTCTCATTAATTTCTATATCAAAAACGTCAATATCGGCAAATATTTTAAATAATACACCTTTTCCTTCCATTACGGGTTTGCTTGCTTCGGGGCCAATATCGCCAAGACCTAAGACGGCTGTTCCGTTAGTTATTACGCCTACAAGATTGCCTTTTGCGGTATATTTATACACATCTTCTTTGTTAGCTGCGATTTCTTTGCACGGTTCTGCTACACCGGGGCTGTATGCCAGTGAGAGATCTCGTTGTGTTTTAGCTTCTTTGGTAGGAATTACTTCTATCTTGCCTGGCCTGCCCTCGGAATGATATGTCAGAGCTTGCTCCCGTCTTAAATCTTTTTGCTTGTTTTCCATAAAAAAGGGCAAATTACAAAAATTGGCAGGAAGGATATTTTTTACTGATTTTAATGATATAGCAAATTACGTTTAAAATATATTAAATAAGCTGTAATATTTAATCAGGCTTTTTTATTGTTAGTATATTTCTGAACATTGAATTTGAGATGGCTTGTTCGTGTGCATCCCCGTATTTTATGCCATCTCATTGAATGTTTACTTTTAAACAGGTCTGCTCTTAAGTATATATATAGCCGGTAAGACTGATAATAAAACCAGAACGGAAATAAGTGCTTTTCTGATAATAACTGCTCGTTATCATTTGGCTGCTAAAAAATTTCCTGAACTATTGTTTTAGCAACAAATTATTACTTACCTGAAAATAGTATCTGAACTTTTTCATAAACATATCTCATAATATTATAAAAAAAGTGCCCTCAATTTTAGTTTTTGAGAACACTTCTTTTTATAAAAAACTTATGCGATTATTGATACTCTTACGAAATCAGGTACTTTTCATTGTACTTGCTTTCATATCCATAACCATATCCGTAACCGAAGTCACGTTTGATAAATCCTCTTGGTTTAATACCATTAAAAACTATTACCATATTTTTTAAAGGTTTAAATCTACTGTTTTCATCGAGCTTTTTTATAATTGTTTTTGGGGTATATTTATGTCTTACCACATAGAGAGTCATGTCGCAAAAATCTGAGAGAATGTAGGCATCACTGACAGGGTTTACAGGTGAAGTATCAACCACAATATAATCAAATTCTTCTTCAAGATAATTGAATAAATCTGTCAGCTTTCCCTTTAAAAGAAGCTCTGTCGGGTTAGCTTTGGTTGTACCTGTCGGTATAATATAAAGGTTGTGAAATTCCGTTTCTTCAATGATTTTGTCAGCCTCAATATCTTCTTCAAGATACTCTGCTATGCCAACAGAGTTCCTTAATTTAAATAATTTGGAAAACTGCGGGTTGCGAATATCCATATCTAATAATACAACACGTTTTCCAGACCTTGACAGGCTTAAGGCCAGATTAGCGCTTATTAAACTTTTGCCTTCGCCGGAAATGCTCGAGGTAATAAGGATCTTTTTAATAGTATTTGTTTTATTAAATAGTCCTGTTGCCGCTCTTAATTGCCTGAATTGTTCCTGGATCAGGCGGTTGTTTTGTCCTTTTAAGAAAATCCCTTTCTTATCTTTAAAGTAAGATATTTCTCCGACTATCGGAATGGTTGTGAAATCTTCAATTTCTGACCGGAACATTACTTTGCCTGTAAACATTTCTTTAGCAAGCACTGTTCCGATAGCAGCAGCAAAGGCAAGCATTATTGCAGCTAAATATACAATCATTTTTTTAGGGCTTACCGGAACATTGCCGGTTTGAGCTGCTGACACAATCCTGCTGTTATCTGCATCTGAAGCATAAGCAAGAGCAGTTTCCTCTCTTTTTTGTAATAAAAATGAGTAGACATTATTTTTTACAGCCTGGTCTCTGCTTACACTTATTAACTCTCTTTCTTTTTGCGGTATAGCCTGCAGCTGAGAGTTATAAGCTGTATTGGTACTGCTGAGGTTTCTTAATCCTGCCTGCAGGCTTTCCTTTTGATTACGGATGTTTTCTAATATACTTGGCCTTACCTTGTCTATTTCACCGGCTATCGACTGAAGAATAGGGCTATTTTCTCCTGTTGTTTGTTTTAATCTCTGGTAATCAAGCTCCGATTGGTACAGCCTGTCTACAAGCTTACTAAGCTCGGGGTTATTGGCACCTACCGTTATAGGAACAATACCTGTTGAGTTACTCTTGCTTGTTACATATTTTTCAACCTGGTTTAAAACATCTAATTGCAAATTTACATCCGCCAGCTTTTGGTCATTTTGACCTACACTTTCCAAATACAGTTTTCCCTGTGTGCTTAAATCAACAATACCTTGATTATCCCTGTAGTTTTGTACCTTTTTCTCTACGTCGTTAAGTTCTTTTGTTACTTTGGCTAATCTTTCATCTACAAAAGCAATTGTATTTTCTGCAATCTTGTTTTTTAGTTCTACGCCCGCATTGTTGTACTCGTCCATTAGTGTATTTAAAACATCTGTACCTCTTTGGGGCACTTCATCATCAAGAACTAAATTTACAACACTCGACGATTTGGTAGTAGGAGTTACAGTCAAATTGCCAAGATAGGAGCCGGCTATGTTTTTTGGTTCTGCTAATGAAAAATACAGGAGCCTTTCGGCTGGCAAGTAATAGTGTGGATTTGGTATAAATTTTAAATTCCCCACAGGTGTAGAAACAAACTGGCCAAGAGGATAATGTTTTGAGTCTATCGTAACTGATTTGTTCTTGGGATCATAAGTAAAATAAACTTCCGAAGTATCATTGATATGATCAGGATCACTTATCTCAATGGAAACGGGAGAGGTACTATAAGCAGAAGTTGCCGTTCTTTTACCAAGTAAACCTTTCTCAAAAAAAGGAGCATATAAACCTAATTTCTTAACAACCCGTTGCATTAATTCTCTCGAATGAATGACTTCAACCTCGTTTTCGACCAAAGTGTTGCCTGTCAATAAATTAACAGATTCTTCTATTTTGTTTTCATCAGCCCCTTTTTTCTTATCATTAATTAACAAAGTTGACGTTGTCTCGTAGATAGGCGTAGCGTAGTGCATGTATAGCCAGCCAAATATGAAAAACGTAACAAGAAAAAATATAAATAATGGCCAGTAAGGCAAAAATTTATAACTGATATCTTCAAAAAAAGAAGTCTCAGTATTTTGATTATTATTAGCGGATGGTGAATTATCTATATTCATTTAAATTTTTATTTAAGCTTTAACCTGTATATTATAAAAGTTATTATTTGACCTTTAACCTGTATAATATAAGAGTTATCAGCGTTAATACACTAATTACAACAGGAAGCAGTTGCCTGGTATCAGAGTTAGCAAATACTTTGGTATTATTGGGTTCGGCATAAACAATATCATTTGCTTTGAGATAATAATAAGGCGAGTTAAAGATATCTCCTGAATTTAAATTGATCCTTTTTAATAACCTCTTGCCTTTTTCTTCTCTTATAAGTAAAACATTATCTCGTCGGGCAAAAATAGTAAGATCGCCAGCCGTGCCTATTGCCTCAAGAAGAGATATTTTTTCATTGGGTACGGTCACTACCATCGGATGCAAAACCTCTCCTAACACCGTAACTCTGAAATTAAGAAAGTTAACGGACACTATAGGATCGATCAACAACTTTTTATCTTCAAGCGTTTTTCGCAAAAATTCTGTAAGTTCGGATTTTGTTAAACCGGCCACCTGTATTTTTCCTAAAACCGGAAATTGAATTGTACCATCCTGCTCCACTAAATATCCGCCCGCGCTTCTGTTAGTATTACCAATAGAACTACTTGAAGATATAGCAGCAGTATTAAAAATCTGAGATGCCTCCGGGTTTAAACTGCTTACATTGATGCTCAATATATCACTTGAGCTTATAGTTTGCTGCAAAACAGGACCAGTATTATTATAAATGCCTTCAGGTTGATTATTAAAATAGACAGCGCGTTTACTGTTAGCACAGGAAGAAATTAAATTGGTTATAATAATAACAATTAAAAACAATTTAATTCGATTTAAAATGTAAACCTTCATAAGCATATATAAAATGGTGATGACAGATGGCTTTTATTACATCATATAATAAAACAGCAAAAAGATGTGTGACAGTAAAACGCGAAAATATTCTGATTTATTTTAACAGGCAAGATTTTATTTATTTTTAAGAATTCATACAGAGAGTATATGATTTCTATTAACATAAATAGAAAAATTGCTTTTTACACTAAAAGTTACTCTAAAATCCATAAATTATTCTGTTACAAGTGCAATTCCCTGTTTTACTTTTTTTAATAAAGATACATTGATAGTTAAAAAGGAAGCAACCCAAGCGGATATTGAAAAGGAAGGTTTTGATATTTTTTTGCCGGCTTTACCTGAAGTTAACCTGGTATATGTCAGCTCCTTTTTAGGAAGGGCCTGCTTTTTATTAAGATAGTACAACTGCAGCAGTGTACTGTAATTACCTGGCAAATGCGAAGAAAACTTTCTCCTGTTTTTCTTTAATACAGATCTTCCAGGCTTGCCAGTTTCAAACTTTTTCAGTGGGATATAGCTGCTTTTCATATAGATAGTTGTATAGACTGTAATTTATAAAATTCTTATGACTCACGTATTTCTTTAGTTTGTTATTTTCCAGTTATAAAACTAAGTTTTGTTTTAAAAATTGTTTTTGGTAAAGAGAAATAAAAAATTTTCTTTTTAATTTTTAACAGGTCACACATAATTAAAAGTAAAAACATATGTTTGACAAAGAATTCTTTCATTTAGTTGCTTTCCCCACTTCTACAGACTGCACTTCTTTATTATTGTTTAATATTGCAGCATTATAAAATCATCTCCTGTGCTGAAAAAATTCTGGTCAAGTTTTTTACTTTCAGTTATATGTTTACTTTGTCTTGCTCAAAACGCCACCTCTCATCAGTCTTACCGCGACTCTGCACGGCTTGCAAATGCAGATTCAATGGTTACTTTCCATGCTGATACATCTCTTCGCATTATAAATGTCAATCCTTTTTTTTCTGTACATGCAGACTCGCTGTTAACTTACCAGTTTCAAATAAACAAACCATTATCAGGGTATTTTTGGTATCTTAAGAATGCTCCTGTCGGGCTGCGCTTAAATAAAGACAATGGAGTATTGAATTTTAAAGCTGATAAATCTTACTTTCTCTCAGGCAGGCTTAAATATGACTTTACTTACAAGGTCAGTCTCGGCATACAAAATCTTACCAATCCCAAAGAAAGAACTGATACTAATTTTACCATTGTTTTCTTTAACACAGAAATTATACCATCTTATATAAAACCGTCTGTCAGCGGTACAATTTGGATGGAGGAGGGTGATCTGCTGCAGTTTAAGGTTTTATGTGAAACAGGAAATTTTCCTTTTGAAAATATACTTACGCTTACCAGTGTTCCTGTCGGAGAGTTTACACCGGTGCAAAAATGTGATGATGAATTTAGGTGGATGCCTTCTTATGATTTTGTAAAAGAGAACGACTCGGGAAAGGTGAAGGCTGTAACGGTAAGTTTTATCGGCACTACCAAAGTTCAAATGCAGGACACAGCGAGGCTGCAGATAATTGTAAGAAACGGGTTAAATTATCCGCTTGCAGTGCTGCAATACAACCAGTTAGTGCACGATATGAATTCGTATATAGTTAAGCTGAAGTTTACTTTTTTGCAATTGGATAAGACCATTAAAAAAACAAAGGGAGCACGAACAGCGTTTGATCTTACGGCCGCATCAGCAGCTCTTACGGGCACCGTTTTATCAACTTCAAATAATGATGAGTCAAAACGTACCGGTCTCATACTGCCAAGTGTCGGTTTGGTTTTGTCTCCTTTGAAGGAAGCGACAGCCCCAAACAAAAATGCCGAGCAAAACCAGGCTACTTTAGTCCGTTCTTCTATTAAAAGGCTCGAATATGTTTTGCAGGATAATAAACTTATAGGTGAGAAAGACCCTGAAATATCGCAGAAAACGGCAAAAATAAAAGAGGAGCTGAAACAAAGCCAGCTGCAGTTAATAGATGTACCGATTGAAATGACAAACAATATGACAGAAGAAGAGCTTAACAGGTATTTTAACAGCAGAAAGGTGAGTAAAAAATACAATCTCAAAAAAGGTTAACCTTTAAAGCAAAGCAGATAAAATTTAATATTTCCCTTACATATTTATTTTTATATTTTATATAATAAAAAGTGTTGTAATGGCAAAAATTCTCCTCTGTAAAACAGCTTACATGCGTTGGCTGCTAATTCATTATTCAACTGCTCTGCAGCAGTTTTGTGCAGGAATAATACACAAACAGCTAAAGCAGATAAAATAAATTTCTTTCAGCCAGTTCTGAAAAATACCAACCAATTACAGGAAGGAATGCTAAGAAGATGTAAGATAATAGTCTTTATTAATCTTATCGTGCATAATCTTTTTAAAATGCTTCCTGAAGCTGTTGTAAAAAAACTTATCCCTTATTTTAACCATTTATTATATCTGCTTAATTTACTTTCATTGTAATAAAGAAAGATATGTTTAGATTATACTCTTTAATTATTATTCTGATTTTTATTTCTTCTGCGGCTAACAGTCAGCCACGACTTATAAATGGTTATCTTTTGGATAGTATTACCCATTTTGCCGTTGCAAACGGAACAATTACCAACGCAACAGGCAAAAAAAGTGCACAAAGCAATGAGAAAGGTTTCTTTCGCATTCAGGCAGCTCCCGGAGATTTTATGTATGGGTCTGCCAGGTCTTATCACTACGATACGTTGGTCTACTAATTTATTTTTACCGATACTATCAGTATGTATTTATCTCCTGCCGGAAGCATTTTACCAACTGTGACAGTAACGACAAAGTATAATAAATACCAGTCAGACAGTGCAGAAAGAAAAGCATCTTTTGAACAGGATATGGGAAAACCTATGAAAACACTTTCTTCGTCTCATCCTTCAGGTTTTGGCCTCACTTTTAACCTTGACAAAGTTTTTAAGAAGAAATACAGGAATAGAAAAAAAGATGAAGATATGTTTGATAAAAGAGAAAACACTGAGTATGTGTATTACCGCTATTCACCTTATATTGTTGCTTATTATACAGGATTAAAAGGTGAAGAATTGCAAAACTTTATGAGGCAAAATACACCCGGTTATGATTGGTTAAGACAGCATCCTTCAAACGAAGATGTGCTGTACTATATTAATGATAAATTAAAAGCCTCCAGGGCAACAAGGCACGGGTAAGTTTTACAAGGAATATGTGTAATAATGAATGTTTTGATAATACAATAGACTTTTGTCAAAAGCTTTATAATAATACGTTTTAAGTGCGACAATTTAAAGGCATAATTTTTACTATTATTACTATTAAAAATATAAAATGAAGAAAACTTTTATTATGGTTGCATTAACTGCAGCAGGAGTTGTGGCCTATTTATTAAACAGAAAAAAACCTGCAAAAAATACCGTACCGGTCGAACGGACACATCATCTTACAAAAGTCTTTTCAAAGGCAAAACAACATGCTGTTCACGAATAATATTCTTAGAATTTTTTAGCTTACCTCGCCGGCATTCTATCTTTTAAGTGCAGTTGTTTTTTATTTTTTAGAAAAGGAAATTTTAAAAAACGTCCTGAAATATAATGTAAACATTAGCAGGATGTTTTTAATTTAAACAAAAAACGCATCATTGTTGCCTTTATCAATTAATGCAGGTTTATAAGTAATTTTCCCGCTTGTTATAAAATGCTTCATAACTTGAAAAGCGAACGATTTACTTTTGTCGAAAGAGCATCTTTATCTTGTTCTTAAACAGAATCTATTTAAATGATTAAGTTACAGCCATATTAATATTGCCATTATGAAAAATTCCCGTCGTTTTTTTATCAAACAGACTGCGCTGGCAGCAGCCGGAGCAGCAGTGGCAAATACCGGGTGGTCTGCCAAAAGCTACAACCGCATTATTGGTGCTAATGACAGGGTGAGAGTAGGCGTGGTAGGTTTTTCAGACCGGCACCGCGGTTCGCACATCCCAAGCTTTATGAATCGTTATAAAGAGCTTAATTTTGATGTGGTTGCTGTATCGGATATATGGAAAAAGCGACGGGAAGAAGGTGTTGCTGTATGGAAAGAAAAAATGGGGCACGACATTACCGCTTGTCGCAACAATGAAGAGCTGTACGATAAAAAGCTGGCCGATGCAGTTTTTATAAGCACAGCCGATTTTCAACACGCCACACACGCTATACAGGCAGTAACCGCAGGTTGTGATGCGTACGTAGAAAAGCCTTTTGCAGAAACCATGGAAGATAACCGTGCTGCCCTAAAAGCCATTAAAGCGACAGACAGGATTGTGCAGATAGGCTCGCAAAGAAGAAGCGGCGCTAACTATCATGCAGCAGATGAATTTATAAAATCAGGTAAATTTGGCCCGATAACGATGGTTGAATTAACCTGGAATGTAAACCAGCCCGGGCGGTGGCGCCGACCGGTACTGGTAGCGCAGTTAAAAAAGGAAGACACGGACTGGAACAGGTTTTTAATAAACCGCCCCAAAGAAGACTGGGATCCGAGAAAATACCTCGAATACCGTTTATTCTGGCCATATTCATCCGGACTGCCGGGGCAGTGGATGAGTCACCAGATTGATACTGTGCATTGGTTCAGCGGTTTGAAACATCCGCGAAGCGCCGTTGCTAACGGTGGTATCTATGCCTGGAAAGACGGACGACGTAACTGGGATACGATAACTGCAGTTTTTGACTATGGCCCCCAGGATGATCCCTCCACAGGTTTCCAGGTTACTTTTTCATCGCGCCAGCACAATGGCGATGAGAACCCTGCTGAAATATATTACTCTAATGGCGGTGAATTAAATCTGAATACCAATAAAGTATCTCCAAAAGGCGGCTTAACAAAAAAGTTTGCTGACGAGATGAATATGCAGCCAAACCTCCTGCCGGAGATGAGTTTAGCCAGTACCGAAAAAGTAATCGCTTCAGCCAATACCGGAGGAGACACGCTTACATCAAACCATATAAGAAACTGGATGGAATGCGTTCGCAGCCGTAAGCAGCCTAATGCGCCTGCAGAAGCCGGCTACAGCCACTCCATCGCAAACATTATGACAACTGCTGCTTCTCATACCGGCTTAAAAGCTACCTTCGATGAAAAGAGCCAGGAAGTCATGGTTGGAGGCAAAGCATTTAAATATTAATTAAAAGCGGATCTTAGAAACCGCTCGAAATCTTTTTCGAATTCGGTTGTGTCTTTTCTTGCACATCAACCGTTGGCCAATTTTTACACAGTACAACCAATACAATTTTTACTTGCCTTTGCTGTTTACTTGTTTTACGGATATTAATTTTTTTTGTTACTTTTTTAAGCAACCTTATATGTCTTCACGCGACATAAACAGTCTGAATATTTCTTTGGTTTGTGTAGTATCTGTTCCTGAAATAAATGCCTGCTGCAATTGTGCCTGCAATGCCGAAAGTGCATATGATTAAAACTGCATTTACAAAAAATGAAGTCCACGATACGTGAAGGCCGAAAAATTGTTTTACAAACAAAACTACCATACTTCCAAGGTAGCCGAAAGCATCTGCTATGTACATGATAAAGCCAACATTTCCTCTTATTTTATAGCTGGCAATCATACGCTCAAAGTACAAGGCATTAAAAGGAACATAGCTCAGGTATAAACCCGTACCAATCAAAATCATCCACGTGACAGCACTTATATAGTGGTTTTGAAACAGCAAAGTAGAAACCAAAGCTAATACGTAGCCCCCAAGGATAATGTAATGATTAATCATAAAAGCCTTGATATTGTCTTTAACGATAATCAGCAAACTCATGCAAAATAATACAATCAGTGAAACAGGAATTTCAGTTTTAGTGAAGATGGAAGCCTGGTCTTTAAAGCCTAATTCACTCCATATTTCGTTGGCAAAATTGTCTCTGAAATCACGAAGAACGGTTAATAAAACATACGTAGCAACAATCATAACAATACCGGGAAGAAACATGGATAGAAAAGATTTTCTTTCGTGCTGTGTCATTGGTTTGCGCACACTTCGCAGCGCAATATCAGCGTCTGTTGGCGGAGGCAGGTGATTTAATAGCCAGGTAAATAATATCATAGGCAGTACAAATAATGCACCTGTTAAAAAAGGCATCCACATCTCGGAAACATGTTGATTTAATATTAATGATTTACCCACACTTTTTACGACACCTGATGAAAAGATGAAACTGACTGCTAAGACTGCGCCCATAAATTCTGTTTGCTTCCGCCCTTCCAGGAAGCCAAAAACAAGTCCCCAAACCATGCCGAGCGGAAATCCGTTTATCAAAAGAAAAATAATATTATAAGGTGCGGGCGTAACGGCAAAAAGCAGTAAAGCGAGCCACGAGATAAGAATAAGTCTTACAATTGTCCCGGCGCGTTTTTCTTTATTTATAGAAGAAATAAATTTTATACCATAAAACTTGCTTAGCATATAGCCAATAACCTGTGCGGTTACGAGCCAGACTTTATAATCTATGTGTAAAAAATATTCGCCTTCAAAACCTGCTGCTGTGAATGGTTTTCTGAAAGCGTACATAGAAAAGTACACACAGAAAGAACAAATAGCAGCATAAACAGAGATAAACCATTGCGGAGCAGTTTGCAGCCATTTTTGTAAAGAAGAGAAAACGGGCATTTTATTGAATATTATCTATAATTGATAAAAGTTCTTTTAAATCATCAATTATAAAAGAAGGTTCATAAACTCTTAACTCTTCGCGGGTAAACGCGCCGGTTGTAATGGCGACAGAGTATAAGCATCCGGCGTTTTTTCCTTCAAAAATGTCTACTTCTGTATCGCCTGTTTTAATGACTTTTTTTGGATTTTTTACATTTGTTTTCCGCATAATTTCTTCTATCATGTAAGGAAAAGGACGGCCGGCTTTAACTTCGTTGCTCGAGATCACAACATCTATTTTTTGGTCTTTCATCCATCCTAAACGCTCTATAATAATACCTGTTATTTCTTTTGAAAATCCTGTATCCAGCCCGATTTTTATTTGCTTTTCTTTCAGCGCAGCGAATACTGCTTCAACATTTGGCAAAGGCGTTATTTCTGCAGCTGTTGTATAATAATGAATCATCAGCTTTAAAAAACGATCGTGGATCCGGTTGATGTGTTCTTCTGTTATTTTGTTTGCTTCCGGCTCAAATTCTGCCAACATCTTTTTTATTGCTTCTGTTTTCTTATAACCCATAAGTGGATTAATTTTAGAAACAGGCACCTCATACCCAAAGTCATTTAATGCAGATTGAAAAGCAGTTGCTATTTCTCCGTTGTCTTTTACTGTGGTTCCGGCAATATCAAAAACTACCAGCTCCACAGGTTTGCTTATACTGTTTCTCAATGTTGTCGCTTAAATAATTATAAATCAATTTGTGAAAAAAGCTGATCGGCAACAGGGCAACATTCATATCTTTTGCTTTCTCATCCCACATTCGTACTTTGATAATATCATCAAAATACGAATGATTTTTAAAGGATTTTGTCTCTTTTTCATTCATCGGGCCGCCTTGCCATTTTAATGTTTTGCGGCTTGCCGGCGATAATTTTGCGGCATACATTTTATCTGCAGCAACCAGGTATCTTTTAGCTGCAACGTGATTGGCGACGATGGCACATATTCTGTCCGAAAAACCTCTTTCCCGCAAGTATGCCGCACCAATCCCTTCGTGATTAACCACCCCAAAGCTTCCCATTGACTCCGTATTTTGCTCATGTTTAAGCAAATGTCCAACATCGTGCAAAAAGGCTCCGATTGTTAATTCTATCTCGCCTTCGCCCATCGCCAGCATAGCGCATTGTATCATGTGCGATGTTTGTGAAATAGGCTCGCCGTCGTAATCTTCATTACCGTATTTCTCAAATAATGCAATGATTTCATCGGAAATTTGTTTTGGCGTTGAAATGGTTTGCTTGTCTGTCATAGAAGCACTTTTTATGAGTAAAAAAGATCGAACGGCGATTTTAACAGGCAAATTACTGAAGTATCCACATTATTCCATTAATATCATCATTTCCGCTATACTGGCTCTGTAATGCAGCATTGTAATTGGATGTATTGGCAGAACGCTCAGAACCTGCATACTGAAACCGCATCGCGATCCGGCTTCCGTTTCCGGTACCAGAACCGGTGGAGAATGCAGGAACGCCTGTTCTGCGGTAAGTGAAATAAGACTCAAGGCCTGAATGCCTGAACAAAGAAAGGTATTTTTGCTGCAGTATCTGCTTTAAACCATCAGCAGTATTGCCTGCATATTTTACCGAAGGCTGGGCATAATAAGTATTAAAATCAAAATTAATTGGGTAAGCGTCGTAGTTTGCCGCATTGGTAACATCAGTAGAGCCGGGGCGATAAAAATAAGCGGTAAAGGAACCGGTTAAAGGAATGCCGTAAGACTGAATGGAAGATTTGATACCATTTGTGTAGTAAGCTGCCGCATCGCCGCTGACCCAGCCCCGGCTTATAGCTTCTGCAATATTAAACTGCATCTCTGCATAACCAATTATAATACTTTTTTCGCCGGTATAAGTAGAGAAAAAATATTTTCTGTTTAAAAAAGAATATTTGCCTGCGCCCGCTTCACTGTACATCACTCCTAAATCCAAACCGGGATCTGCACCAATAAAAGATGAAAAATCTGTAGGGCTTTTTTTCTGAACATCTACGGTATATCTTGCAGGTTCTGCCACTGCAAAAGTTCTGGGATCCTGCAATTGCGTTAATAATCCCAAATAAGTCGAGGACATATTTTTTCGCGAAGCGTCAAAACCAAAACTGCCCGGATTATTAGGATAAAAGTTGGTCGGCGCTACATAAGTATACTGAAGATTGTCACCTTCATTTTCAAAAATCGGGTATTGTGCTTTATTTCCGATAATAGTTGCGAATTGTTGTTTAATGTTTAATTCCGCATCATTTTCTTTTTTGCTCAATTCTAATAAAAGCCTCAATCTGTACGTATTAACTGCTTTTTGCCATTTCTTTAAATCATTGCCATAATAAACGTCCCCTTTCAAAACCTGTCCTTCTGCAGTAATGCTTAAATCAGGTTTGGTGATGAGCTGGTTAAAATCAGTATTTGCACTGTCAAGCCAGAGAAAGGCTTGCTTGAAAACATCTTTCTGGGTGTTGTACGCAGGCGTCAGGTTAGTTAAACCCTTAAGTGCATCGTTTAGTGGTAAATCTCCCACCTCGAGACTCATCTGCGTAAAAAAATAGGCTCTGAAAAAATTACCTAAAGCATTATACGGATTAACGGTTGCGCCGCCTGATTTTAAAGCTTCTTCTTCCATTTTTGCCACGTTTTCCAACGTGCTGTAATAGTTGTCTCCGCTTCCGAAATCGTACCTGTTGTTACCGTAATAATCGTAATTATATAAGTAGTACTGATTGATGATTTCATTTAGGCCGTTGGGGCCATTATCGCCATTTGCACCATTATACATATCATTTAATACACCTGTTAATAAAAGCGAAGGCGGAACACTTGATGGCTTATTCTGATTTGAGCTCAGGTCTTCAAAACTTTTTTTGCAGCTTGCAAGCGCCAGTAAAAAACATACAGGCAGCAACATAAGCTTATTAATACTTTTCATGTTTATTTCTTTAAAACATCATTACTGCTTTCAGTAACAGTAATAATGTTTGATGATGATTTATTTTAGAATACGATATTTACATTAAAACCAAAGCGGCGTGTAGTAGGCGATTGCAATTGCGTCTGGCCAACGCTGTAATTATACTGATCGAGATCCACATCTTTGAAACGTTTGTCGCCATAGAAATAAAGTAAGTTTCGGCCTACCAGGGAAAGTGATACTTTACTAATGAAAGATTTAGTAAGGAGCCTTTGCGGCAAGTCGTAGCTGATCGTTACTTCGCGAAGCTTGCCAAACGTTTTGCTCATCAGGTTTGACTCATTTATATTATAATATTTACTTACATAATCCTGTACAAGAACAGGTGTTGTATTCTGAGCAAATTTCATCTCGTCATAATTGGTTATTTCGCCGGTTGTAGAATTTAAGTTTGGAGAAACTCCGTTTGTTATTACAACACCTTCTCCTACATAAGTGCCTTTATAGTTTGGATCAGCGCCGGCATTACCATTAGGCGCATAATTCAACCAATCCTGGTAACGAGCTGCCCCGATAGCGCCTTCCACTGTTTCAATGTTTCTGCCGCCGCGAATGGTTTTATTACGCATGTAATCAACTGTTACACCACCCACATTCCCATCCACCTGAAAACCGAGCGATAAACTTTTCCAACTGATCTTATTGTAAAAGCTCCACTGAAAGTCTCCGTTCAGATAACCCAAACGCTGACCCCCGACGGCAAGTGGCTTGCCACTTGCATCATTTATAATTTTACCGTCTTTCGTCTTTAAAAATGCGCTTGTGTAGAAGGCATCTGCCCTATCACTGTAAAAACTTTGGTTTTCCTTTATCTGTGCACGCGTATCTGCAGTTACAAAGTATCGGTTGTAAATAAGCTGACCGGGAGGAAGTTTGGAAAATTTATCCTGGAAGGTTGACCAGTTAACCAAAACATCCCAGGTAATGCCTTGCGTATTTTTTACAGGAGTACCTGACAAAGTAAGCTCGAGCCCGGTTTTTTTAGTAGTTAATGCATTTAAAAAATAATAGCTGAAACCGGTGGCAGAAGAAATAGGATTTTGTAAAATTCGCGGTCCGTCAATATATTTAAAAGCTGTCGCGCTCAAACCAAGCCGGTTTTTCAAAATCTTAATATCAGCGCCGGCTTCATAGCTGATGCGGTTAAAAGTTTTAATATTCGGGTCATACAAATTGCTGGTGTAGTAAGCGGCAGTTTGATTGTTGTAAGGCTTGCTGGTAGAATATACAGAAGCCAGCGAATAATCGGGACCGCCGTAAGGAGACTGGTAAGCGCTGCCATAACCAAGAGGATTATCAAACAAAGAATTGCCCGAAGGATTGGCGCCCAAAGCAGTGATGCTGTTAAAAGGCGCCGGGCCAATAGTTGATGAAGTAGCGTCGCCATGCACCGCAGCATACGAGCCGCGAAGCTTTAGGAAGGAAACGACTGAAGGCATCCTGACATAATCAGAAACAACGGTAGCCGCAGAAATACTTGGATAATAATAAGTAGACAACCCAGGCGCTGCAGAAGATTTATCAACCCTGCCCGTTGTGGAAATGGTAGCATATTTGCCCAAAGAAGCATCTAACGAATAATAAGCGCTTAAAACCCTAAGCTCAGAACCAAAGCTTGATGCCTGAACAGGATTTTTAGAGTTAGAGAAGCTGTAAACATTCGGAACATTCAGATAATCAGTTGACGTCCAGTTGGAATTATATTGCAGCGATCTTAGATTTCCGCCAACCAATCCTGATAAGCTTAAAAACTTTTTAACTGTATAATTATAATTAATTAAAGCCTCGGTATTGTTTTCAAATAAAGTGCGCCTGTCTTCCCTGTAGTCGCCCTGGTTACCTTCTCTGCCGTATGGATGGGCAGAATAAGGCATTTTTTCACTTCGGAACAAATCGTATGTAGTGATTTGGGTACGCACAGTCGCATTCAAGTGTTCATCAATCTGATAATTACCCGACACATAACCATAAATGTCGTTTTTGTAGTGGCCTCTCAGCCATTCATTCACCTGAAACCAGGGATTGTGGTAACGCTGGTATTCTGCAAACACAGACTGAATGCCTGTCTTTCCCGGCTGCCATATACCTCTTATATCCGGCGCATCCACGTTCCAGTCTGCGCCCGTCCAGATCGCAACATTGTACAACAAGCTGTTAGGCCCGTAGTCAACATCCGGAAAGTTGGGCGTATATTGCCTGTTATAATTAATATTGGCATCTATTCTTAATTTCTTACTGGGGTTGTAAGAAGAGTACATATTGAAATTGGTAATGTTCAACTGGTTATTAGGGATATAACTTTGCTGGTAAGAATGAGAAACGGAGAAACGCATGTTGTAGTTCTCACCCGCAGCAGACAAAGCGATATTGTTGGTTGTTTGAAAACCTGTTCTTAAAAACCTTTTTAGGTTATCTTTTCCTCTTGCAGTATACGGCGTACCTTGTCTCACCCCTGTTGCCGGATCTATCGGGCTGTCATATTGCGGTATCAATTGCCCGTTGAAATATGGCCCCCAAACATCATAGTCCCCATCCACACCACCGGGTGCACCGCCTTTACCATCAACAAACTGGTAGTAAGTGTTTTCTCCCGCTCCGTATTTATCCTGTGTGCGTGGAAAAGCAAGAAAACCTTTGTCAACAACATTGCTGGAATTTACTTCTACTGTAAATCCTTTTCTTCTGCTGCCTTTTTTAGTAGTTATTAAAATAGCGCCGAATTGTGCACGACTCCCATACAATGCCGCAGCAGACGGGCCCTTGAGAACCGTATACGTCTCAATATCATCAGGGCTTATATTCCAGGTATCAGAGCTGATAGGTATACCATCAACAACATACAAAGTGATTTCATTACCACGTAAAAGCACAGTCGGTTTTCTCAGTAATTCAGCCGAAGGTCCCACCGATAAACCGGCAACTTTACCGGTTAATCCTGATATCGGGTTAGCATCTCTGGCCTTCACAAGGTCTTCACCCCGCACTTCCTGTATGGCGTAACCGATCCGTTTGGTTTCTTTTCTTACCCCAAGCGCTGTTACTACTACTTCATTCAATTGTCTTGAAGTCTGGGCTAAACTAATTTGAAGATTATTTCCTGTTATTTTTACTGTTCTGCTTTCGTAACCAATATAACTAACCACTAATTCATCTTTCTCTGATGCATTAATTGAAAAATCTCCTTTATCATTGGCAGAAGTAGCCGTGTTTGAGTTTCTCACAGAAATCGTAGCTCCCGCAACAGGCTGTTGAGAAGTTGCATCAATAACTTTGCCTTTTACAATATTATTTTGCGAAAAAGAAAGAACCGGAATTATTACAAAATATAACAACAGCAGTTTGAGAGGGTTAAATTGCTTCATAAATCAGTTTGTTTAGGGCAAAACTATACGGGCAATGTTTCGGAGATATTACGTAGATATTATCAATTTGTTAACAGGAATAACACAATAAAAGTAAAAGGCTGTTTAAAAAGCAAAATGTAAGAAAGATAAAGTCTTTGTTACTTATTAAGTAATTACTAAAGAAAAACTGTGGTGTGAAACTTTTTATGAAACAGCTCTTTGTAATAAAATTGGACAAAGACTGTGCAAAAAGGTCAATTATAAAACAATTATATAAATAAAAAAGCCGCCTGTGCAAATAAGGCGGCTGCAAAATAAAAATAAAGTTTTTTAAAATTTTACTCCGATACCTGCTTTGAAAGACTGAGCGTATGCTTGAAAATTTGTGTTGGCATCGGCTTTTGACAGGCCATAATCATAAGCTGTCGTCAAATTAACACCATTTGTAAATTGATATCCGATACCGGCTGTAACTCCCTCATTCCACCGGTTAAATTGTTGAGCAGCATTTATTTTTGCGTTTAACAGGTTTATGCCAAGCGCTCCTGCAGTTGTATGCAGATCAGCATGTATAAGATAAGAAATCCGGGGACCTGCCAAAAACTTGAAATCCGCATATAGTTGCTTTAGCAACAACCGGAAGATCAATATATTGTGTGTTCAATTGTGCTTTGGCACCAGCTCCTAAAAAGCCTGCATTTTTTACCGTTTACGCGCCTTTCAACCCATACCCTTTTTACGTGTAATACGCATACTTTTGTACCGCCGTCTTCACGAAATTTGCTGTTTTTTTATTATCCTATTATTCGTATTTTCAATTATTCTATTGGTTTATTCAAAATTTTCCATAATAAATCTTTAAGTTCGTTTAGACCTTTTCCTGTTATTGAAGAAATAAAAATATGAGGAATATTACGGGGTAGTTCTTTTTTAATTGCCTCCTTTAATTCATCATCAAGCATATCGCTTTTACTTATTGCTATAATAAAATCTTTTTGCAATAATTCAGGATTGTACTCAGAAAGTTCATTATATAAAATGTCAAACTCTTTTTTGTGATCTTTACTGTCAGCAGGAATTAAAAACAGCAGGCAAGAATTTCGTTCGATATGTCTTAAAAAACGATGTCCTAAACCTTTGCCTTCTGCGGCTCCCTCTATAATACCTGGCAAATCTGCAATACAAAAGCTTTTACCATCACGATACTCTACCATCCCCAATTGCGGAATTAAAGTGGTAAATGCATAATCAGCAATCTTTGGTTTGGCAGCCGTCATAACAGACAGCAAAGTTGATTTGCCAGCATTGGGAAACCCTACCAAACCTACGTCTGCCAGCACTTTCAGCTCTATTATTTTCCAGCCTTCAGTACCTTCTTCGCCTGGCTGGTGATGCTGGGGAGCCTGGTTGGTAGGCGTTGCAAAGTTAGAGTTGCCCAATCCTCCGCGGCCGCCTTTCAGCCAGATCACTTCCTGCCCGTCTTCGAGAATCTCTGCATCTGTCTGCCCGGTTTCTTCACTTTTGGCCATCGTACCTAACGGCACTTCAATAACTATATCTTTACCTTCGTGGCCTGTACAGTTATTTTTACTGCCGTTTTCACCATCTTCTGCAATCACATTTTTGTAATAACGCAGATGCAGCAATGTCCACAAT
>JAABUK010003319.1_pt1 | contig 27428 bp, 43 predicted proteins | sample 5559141 | NCBI WGS metagenome assembly JAABUK01 (sample SAMN10711869, study PRJNA513367) | rock metagenome | isolation source: Antarctica rocks | place: Antarctica: Victoria Land, Pudding Butte nord | collected 2016-01-03
TCTCTGGCTGATATGGTGATGTACATGGTCCATTGGGTTGTCGAGAGTGTGGACATGCTTTGACTGTGTGAGGTGTACAGGAGGCTCAGGATGAGAACATGCGCCTCCAGTGTGAGGTAGAAGAGCAAAGGGCCAGGGCTGCAGAGCTGCAGGAAGCCTTGGACATGCAGCAGGAGGCTCTGAAGGCAGCGGTGCAGGAGGGTGAGCAGGTGGTGGCCCAGGAGCGCACCCGGGTGGGTCAACTGGAGAAGAGCCTTGTGGATGCCAACCACAGCCATGGCTCCATCAACCTGAAGGTCTGTCCATGCTGCTGTGCATCTGACGTGCCCACATGCCGTTGTGACGGCCCTGCAGATGTCACCACCTCAAGTAAACATGTGGCATGTCTGCAAGATGTGCTCCGCTGTTCTCTTGCATGCATTGCCTTGCACCTCAAACACCACCTGGCTTTGCAGCTGTGTCATGTGTCATGAACAAATCACTCATTAATTCATTGTCCATTCGTTCATCATTCAATCTTTGAATATATTCGTTTCCTACATACATCCTAGGTGGCTCCATGTGTATAGCATGGCTGCCTTCACAAGGCTTTTGTCGGCAGTGTCAGCCCTCTGTCAACTGCTGGGTCTCTGTTTGCCCTGTCTGAGCTTGATTCCACGTAGCTAGCAAGCACTTGGGCATTCTGTGCGGCAAATACACTTGCAAAGTGATGACAGCTGCATTGTATGTATCTGACAGACACCGGAATGATTTCATGTGCGCCGTGCTTGCAAGCATCATGCCTGCTTGCATCTGTTTCAGCCTCAAGATTGTAAGGGTCAACATCGAGACCAGATGCAGTTGTGTGCACCAGTCATTCAACTGTCTGCAATGCCTTGTCTGATGTCTTTGTGTTTTTCTTGCAGGTGAAGAGCCAGCAAGATGCGTCTGGCCGAGTCTCAAAGCGTGCTGGGAGCAAGTTCGTTTTCAACAGAGGCATTTCTGGCACATCCAACTCTGGCTCTGGCATTCCTGCCAACTATGGACCTGCTCCTAGCGACCCCACTCATGAGTCCCCTCTACCCGCCCCTCTGCCTATCGTCTGCAATGGCATGGCTTCTACCAACACCCAGACCTTTTTGAATACTGGGGATGGTGCTGTCCCTGCCATCCGCACATCTGGGGACCCCATTGGCATGGTCGAGGAGGCCTTGAACCAAACCACCCAAGTCCTGGGAGAAGTTTTGGGTGCTTACGCATCCATCCATGTACATGAGGATGCTACTGTCCCCTTCGCCCAGTCCCCAGGCAGCACCCCTGTCAGCCCCCACCCCGGTCAGAGCCCACAGGACATCCCTGATGCAGAAGAGGCCCCAGCGTGTGAGCGTGGTTCAGGCAACAAGCTGACTGTCATCATCCAGCAGCTGCTGAAGATAGTGGAGGCTGCCGTCAACCCTGCTCAGGGTCCCCCCCTTCACCTCAAGAGCAGTGGTGGCACCATCAATTGCGTGCTGCCCAGTGACACCAGGGACCAGCTCGCAGGCCTGATCATAGACGCCTTTCTGGTTTCCGTGGATGTCTTCCAGAAGGAGGGCAAGTTCCCAGCGGTCATCACCCTCATGGGCAAGGTGGGTTACGCTTTTGTTGGTAGTCAATCAGCACATGCATGAAAGGGTGATTTGCCTATGCTTTCGCAAGCTGAGCTTAGTTGCTCGAATTGGTACGAGTCTTGCCTGGTTGACCACAATTTCCGCTTGAGCTTTTCAGCTGGGTTATCACTGCTTTTGGGACAACCCACATCTGCAGGTAATTTTTGCTCCTTCTGCAAGTCTGATGTAACCCAGGTGCTGTTGCACATTTGCATGCTACTATGATTGACTGCACGGTGTGAATCACGCTGTGCTGTTTATGCAGATTTTGGATGTGGCCCACTGGGCTTCTCTGCCTGCTAAGAAGCAGTCAGAGCTGCATGGAAGGCGCGCCTTGGTGTCCAGGGCCGCCAACCAGCCTGTGCACGCCTTTGCAGACTGGCTTCATGCCACCCAGGTACTGCTTTTGCTGTATCATGCTGTCTATGAAGACCATCCAGCAATAGTTGCAGGGCAACAGGGTGTTGCTGAGCTGATATGCATTGCAGTCTGCTTGAATGTGTGTATTTAACCAGGGTTTCTTCAGCGAATCGAGATGCTGCAGGAATCTCACCTGTCACTTGATGGCTATGAGCAAGTGTACTACACTGATGCAGTTGAGATCTCATGCTGAACACAACCTGCTTGCATCACAGACTGGGATTCTGTGAATTGCACACTGGTACATCCTATGTTTGCCTCTGCTGCATCTGGCTGTCTGCAAGAGTGCATTCATGCAAGCTTGTGATCAATGACTTTGTTGTGCACACCTGACAATACAGATTTTTATGGTGTTGCGCAGCTGGACCCTTTGTCTTCAGCTGCCGTGGAGGTGGTAAACCAGCTGGGGCATTGGGGCAACTTTGCAGCCATGTGCTTCTTCTTCCAATGCATTCAGGGCTGCCTGAGGGACAGTGGTGTGGCATGCTTTGATGCTTTGCAGGCCAGGATGTGCTTCTGGGTGTCTTCTGGAGGCTGTATTGCTCGGGTAAGCATCAAAATGAAGCATACAATGCTGTCCAGCGTGCAGAAGCAAGCCTGTGCAGTTGACCACAAGCTGCCTGTTACGCAAGACCACTTCTACACCATATACACTATGTATGCTGACATGCGCAGCCGAGGGCCCAGAAGCTGAGTCCTATTGGGCTGTCAGGGGAAGCCCTTGGCCCAAACCATTTCCCCTGTCTGCAAACCATTTCCCTTGTCTGCAACCCATTTCCCCTGTCTGCAAACCATTTCCCTTGTCTGCAACCCATTTCCCCTGTCTGCGAATCAGTTCCCCTGTCTGCAAACCCAAATTCAGGCTTTGATGCACTCGTCCCATCAAGCATATCTCACACATGCGGCGTCAGTCCACTGCTGGTTTGTGTTGCAGGTCCTGAACACGGCCCCCCGCCCACAGCTGCCTGGAGAAGTCCTTCCCGACCCCCCCATCCCTGATGAGATCACCCCCTTGGTGCGGCGCTTCCCCCAAAATCAGGCCCTGATGTGCCTGCAAGCACGGCAGCAGATGCAGCGGGGCAAGTTTGAGGAGGCACTGCAGACCGTGGCTCCTTTCCTGGGTGGCACCAATGGGACGGCCCTCTCCAGATGGGCCCTCCACCTCACTGTCCATGTGCACTGGCTCTCTGGAGAGCTCAACGAGGTGCTGTTCTATACCCCCATTCTTAAGTTGCCAGATGTGTTCAGGCCTTTGTTGACAGCGCTGCGTGAACAGTGAATCAAGCTTTGTGGGCTGGCACGCTGATTACAGTGTTGTCACGCTGATTACAGTGTTGTCTGCAATGTATTTAACAGCTCCGCACATATTGCAATGCAGAGCCTTGTCAGCACTTCTGTCATGTTGTTCTCAGATTGTGTCTTTTGCTTGAAAACTACTTTCGAGTCATTCCATCCAGGTTGGCGCTGACATGCTCCCATGTGCCTTCTGCATGCTTTTGATTTATGCTTCAACAGCTATCAGCGTTGGCAGTGTTGTGTCCTGGCAGTCTGCAATACCAAACCGTCAAGGAATGGAAGTTCCCAGCCCTGGTTCTTGTCTTTTAAGGTTGTCACAAGCCTTGCTTGGGGGTGTTGCAGATGGTGGGGGCTCTCAGACAGCTGCTACAGACAGTCAGGAGCCCCCTGGAGGCCAATGTGTACCTGGAATATGCCTCCTATGCCGAGTACACTGTGCCAGAGAACAGCCTTTTGGAGCCCCTACTGACTCGACTGGAGGCTTTTCAGGCACTGTGGGAGACCAACCGCAGGTACACAAAGCTGCAGCTGTCTTTGACTGGTTGCGTCCACTCATTCTGCCTTGCTGTCAGGTGCCTCTGTCTACTACCTAGTACTGGCCACTGCTGCCAGACCTTCATTCACGCTTTCAGATTCAGATGTGTGACATGCGTGAAGGTTGGTGTAGCTTGATTGGGCTGTCAAGTCTGCCTGCGTTCATCCAGGATTCTTCACGTTCGGCTTGTTTGCTCCTGCTCTTGCAGAGAAGAGTCATTCATCACAGCATCAACCATTGTTTGACAGCCAAGACAAAATGTTGGTGACACTTCATGTCAACATTGCTGCAGGTTGTTCACAGAGGACCTGAGTGCTAGTGAGGCAGCGCTGCAGCAGGTGGACAGTACATCAGGAGGGCTCATGTCGCCGGCCCTGCGCTCCCGCCAGCTCCTCCGATGGGCAGGCATCCACTTTAGAAGGACACAACTTGCCGTGAGCAATGGGCAGCCGGAAACTGAGCATGTGGTGAAGACTTTAACTTGCTGTGAGCGTGCAAGGGCTCTGAACCCCCTCTGCTGGAACAGGGTAAGCCTTTCTCTGGAGCATGAGTTGCCATAGTGACATATGCCCTGATGTGGCTGTGGCTGTGTCTGTCTGTGTCTTTGTCTGCGGCTGTGTCTGTGTCTGTGTCTGTGTCTGTCTGCAACTGTGTGCGCATCTGTCACTATGCCTGTGAGTGGAGATGCAAATGGGATATGGTCGCAATCACTGGCAATCAGCAGAGCCACGCCAGCAATGATATCACTGGCATACGCTCTGACACTGGCTTTTCAACATGGGCGCATCCACACGTCGTGTTTTGAAGAGGTGCATGTGTGCTTGTGCACGTCGACACGCAATCTCAGCTGCTGACAAGACAGGGTGTGTGCGTGCGTGCAGGCAGTGAAGATGCAGGAACACATGCTGAGGATGTTGGGGTCAGGAGGGGCGCTGTATGAGCTGTACAGCGCTGTTCTGGATGAGCCTGGTTTGACTGAGGAAGAACAGGTGGACTACACTGCACTGAAGTCGGCAGCAGACCCCCTTCCGGCCTTCTGTAACCAGTGGGACGCCGGGAACAAACCCCCGCTGAACCCAGCCCAGTTGCTGGGGGTTGATTTCACATCTAGCAGAGAGGAGGTGAGGTTGCGTCAAACGCTGCAATGCTTGCCAAGCTGCTTTTTGAGAGCATCTTTGCACCTTGTCATTCTTTATAGTGTCCTCATCCAAAGAAGTTGGTACGCGCAGATGTTGTAATGTCTTTTCATAATTCGCACAAAGAACCTTACTTGAGGACAAGTGTGATCAGGCACATGTGACTACATAAGCAGTCAGGACATATGCATGACATACAGGCTGCACAAACAGTCAAGAGATTTGCATGTTGAACAGGCTAGACTGGCTAGACAGGCTAGACCTCTGTGGAGTGAAAAGGTTGCAGAGTAGAACGTGCAAGACAGGATCAGCATGCATACTTCAGTGCCCCACATTTCCCGCCTATCATGACACAACTTTCCTGATGTTGCTTCATGGAATCATGTGACCTCCAACATGTGCACCCACAACAGAGTGAGAGGTCTCATTGACACATGCACGTCACAGCTTTGTATAGTCATTAGTGAATTCATTCATGCCTGTCATGAACAGGTAACAAAATGCGCATGCAAGACAGTGACTTGCTGAGCAAAAGTCTATTTCACATTCCAGTGCCGAGGTGCATCAAGCTGCAAGCAGGGCAAAAGCTTTGAGGCTGGGGCAGATCACATGCAGCCTCAAACTAGATCTCTCGTCTGAACAACAATCATTAAGGCAGGGTTAAATGATTCCATTTAAGCACTCTGATTACTGCATTGAACAGGTGAACGCGGCCAGGGCCAAGCTGGTGTGCTTCTGTCACCCGGACAAGGCGTGTCTGCCCAAGAACAGCTTTGTGACTAAGCTGGAGGGGGTGGGTGCCCTCATGGGGCCCCAGGCACTGCAGGTACGCCTACCTTGCTGCCTCTGACTAACTGATTTCACAGCAAGTGTTCTGACTTGTAGCGCATTGCTGATGTTTGTGAAGTTGCCAGTGTTTGGGTTTAGGGTTTAGGCCTTAGACATGCATACCCTCAAACTGCTTTTGCTGCATAGGATTGCCAGCCATCTTGAATTATGAATGCTCTTATTCATGCAGCAATTCTGCATAGGTTATGCTGTGATGTTTTGGCGCTAAGATCTATTCTGTACTGCTGCCTCAGGATCACTGAAATGCTTCTTTGAAGTGCACATGAATGATTGCAGGCCATGGACCTTCTGAAGAAGGCAAGAGGCACTGTCAGCCTAGTGAACCTGGCTGCAGAGACTCTTACCAATAGGTTCAAGAGAGCTCATGCAGAGGCTTGGTTCTTCTTCAAGTACACTGAGGATGACCTTGCAGGCAATGCTGTGCCGCCCAACTTTGCTGACATGGTCATGCACAGGTCATTTCACAGCAGCATTGACTTTGTGAATTATGTTCGGGAGAGGCGGGAGTGGCTGGCGGGTGAGCATGAGTTTCAAGACGTAGCACCAGATCCGCAGAGCTCAGATGAGAGCTCAGAGGAAGAGACTGAGGAAGACTCAGAAGAGGAATCAGAGGAAGACCCTGAGGAAGACTCAGAGGAGGAGCCAGAGGAGGGGTCAGAGGAGGCTTACATTGGCGAAGATGAAGATGAGCCTGAGTATCAGTCAGACTGACAGACTTAGACGGAGCCTGGGCAAGTCAGCATAGGCAGTCTGTTTTGCAAAAGCTTGCGAACTACTAACTGCAACAAAACTAGTAACACATCTGGTTGTGTCTTTGCACAATTGTGGGTAAGCCATACAACACCCTTTTTTCCACCAAACTTTACCAAACTTTTCACACTCATACAAAAAACACAGCTGTTGTTCACAATGATGGTCGGATGCATATGGTGTGGGATTCAATGCAAGTCTCGAAACATTTTTGCTTGTGGATTATGAACATGCTATTACTACGTGCGGTGTTTCTGATGTGTATGGTATAAGACAATTTGCATTTGTGTTCAATGTTGCCGTGGCTGTTCTGACTCCTCTGCAGTAAGCCCTGCTCACCAGGTGGACAGTTTGCATCTGATTCAAGCCCGTCAAGAGCCTCAACACTGCAAGTCTCTTCAATGTGAGAAGCGGCACAAATGCAGTGAACTCATGTCACCGAACATATATATTTTGAAAAAACTGTCCAGATCTATACAGGGTGCATGTACCAGTTGACCATACGGTTCCTGTAGCAGCAATCAGAAGGGCGAGAAAATGTTGAGCAACACCCAAAAACATGTAAGCATTTATTGACACAAATCTTCCTGGTCGGCTTGCAAAGCAACTGGCCATCAGCATTGCCAACATCAGAAGCAGCACAAGTGCAGTGAACGCACATGTCTAAAACAGCACATCAAATGTTGGGCAAGAGATTGTCCATGTCGTACATATATAGCCACAGCAACAGCCACGCAGGAAGCATAAACACCGCAACACGTTCAAGAGTTTATGATACAACTGTTCTACAAAAGATCGCAAGGCACCTGCCATTGCAGATTGCCAAACTTGCACAAGCTGTTGCTTCAAGTAGCATGAGCCTGTCTTTGAACTAAAGGCCTCAAGAACAGCAGCTGCTACTGTAACCCACTTCACTGCCGCTCACTGCACTGCTCCAGCAGCAATGAAGAAACACAGGTTTGTAAACTGGTTTTCAAATCATCGCAGAGGGGCTAGCACTGGTGTCACAATGATCCACTGTGAGCTTTCTTGGATTTGAGCTGCACCAATAGCCTGTAGACACGGGATACAGTGCTAAAACATCGTAGCTGCAGCAAACGTCAAGCATACAAGAGGTGCATGACTGTCAACCAAAGGCAACATGGTAAATCCATGCTTGACAACATCATTCAGCAGCGTACCTTGTCATGAGGTGACTGAAAAGAAAGCTGAGCAAAGCCAGTGGGAACTGCACTGTGTGCTTTGGAGAAGAGCTGAACTGCTACGTCTGTTGACGACATAGACTTGAGTGCTTGCAGCAAACCATCCGAGGAGCTGTCCACCTGTACAAGCTGACTCACCCTCACAAACAGGCACACATCCAGGATCGCTGTGGCATCACCTGTATAAAGCAAGCCAGCACTTGTAACAGCTTACGTAAGATTGCTAGGGTGCAGTGTGAGCTGTAGTTTGCAACCTGATGCGCTTACCAGCATACCAGCTTGTCAAGCCAATCAGCTTTGGAGCACCAGCTTGCTGAGGACGCTTGCCTTTGTCGTCAGTGAAGGTGATGGTCCTGCAGCATGTCATGACAGCTTCATACTGCCTTATGCTGGTGCAGGATACTCGCTCTGTCAGGCAACGACAAGACAGTTGGATGACAGTACCTGAAGTGTTGGCTCTTAGCTGCAGTCCAGATGTGGGCTGCTGCTGCCTCCTCCGAGTCATCAGCATCCAGCAGCCCTAAGGCCTGACATCTCCTGCATCATCAAATGCCATACACTGAATCTGACAGGCTCTAAAACCAGTGTAAGCTTGACAATTGATGCAACTTTGTGTGAGATGTGCAGCAGAGTGCCTCTGTTTTGCAGGATTGTCCATCCCAACGATCATGCAGGGTCATCCAATCTTTACTTGCCAAGATTGCAAGCTAGATGCATTAATTGGCAAAGGTCTTAAGGCTGTACTTGTACAGACGCTTTGCAAAATCAATCAGGTTGGATCAAACTTCGCATTGGGACACATGTGGCTGACGGTAGTCTACCTTGCTATGACCCATGGCTCCAGGTGTTGCTTGTCTTCGTTCAAGACTTTGGTCATCCACTGCTTCCAGTGGCGTCTAGGAGACTTGGAGGCAGGGCTGGCTGGGTCCAGCCCACCCCTCCCTCCAGTGGTGCTGCCCTGTCATACACAAGATACTCTGAGGAGCGCTTTCCACTGCAGTTGTTCCGGGGGTACTTTGCAGCTTGCTGCATAACCGTATTATGTACAAGCAACAATGTAATCAGCATCATGGCATGCATTACACACTAATCATTGACGTGAGCAGAGTCTGCACCATCCAGCTCTGGCATGAGAGCTCTGCATCAGGGTTAAGCTGTATGAAGACGTGTGTGAGGGCTTCCCACCTGGAAATGCATGTTGCGTGAGCCAAGACATGTTGTCTGTCCCATGAAGACTGCATTGTGTTGCAACTAGATAGATGCACTGCTCAGTCACATGTGCTGAATTCTAATGGCCTTGTTTTGATGCAGACATGGGTAATAAAGCGCTGAATGATCAAGCGCAACATCTAAGGCATTCATGCAGTGCTTGTGTACATGTCCCAAACAAGCAGCTGTCTACATGCCAGTCATCATACTGCCAGATGGGCAAGCAGAAGTGGTGAACACATGTAGACAAGAGCTGAGAGCCACCTGTTCTGGAACAGAAGCCAAGCTGCCCATAGGTGATAGCGGCTTGGATGATGGCGATGTAGGATAAGAAGAAGGAGACGGCAGAGATCCAGTCACTTGGCTGCTGCCAGCAGCTGTATCTGAGATGCTGATCTTGCGCCTACTGGCAACTAGGAGATCCTCAGAATCAGGTGAGGAAAAGCGCTTCTGCTTCTTGTGCTTGTTGTAGGAGAACCTGATGACCAGGTGGGGCAGCAGCAGCTGCTGCAGCTGCTGTGACCCATGGCCTGGCCTGACATCTGATTCATTGTCGTAGTCTGTTGACATGGAATCAGGGCTGCTGTGCCTGGCAGGCTTGATGCACTGCGCCAAGGGTGCTGTTGAGTAGATACCATGCCGAGTCCACTTGTTGTTGAGAACTGACTGACAAGCCTGCTCGACATCCTCCCTGCTGAACTGCCTGCCATGGTCATTCCAGCAAGGCATGATGAGCACATGGCCAACGTGGCGTTTCGTGCGCTTCTCGGTGAGCAAGCGGGTGACAGTTGTCAACGCTTGAGTAAGGTCACCAAAGGTGTCATTGGCAAAAAAGATGCAGGAATCAGAGCGCTGTAGGCATGCACGCCCAGCATTGTAGTCCAGAAAGCCAAGCTCCTCCAGGTATGGCTGACCAAAAGAGTGATGATACACACACACAGCATGTTCAATTGCCAGCTTTGGATCAGACTGGACCCCAAGAATGGCAGCTTTCAGCTGTGCTTTCTGGCTCTCTGCACAAAGGTCCTTCCAGAAGTGACTTCCATCCAGGCTGATGGGAGGTGCATAGTATTGAGAAGCACCCGCGTCTGCCTCTTCAGCATCCCAGTCAAACAGCCTGCCAGCAACACATGCATCACTGCCAGAAAGATATCTTCTTTATGACAGGAAAACAGATTTTTCATTCAATTCGTTATCGTCCAAGAATGAACACCTAAAAAAGAAGCCTGCTGTTTTGAGATGCAGACTTGTGTTTGTCAGACAGACTGCCGCATTTGCACTGTTTGCTTGAAAGCTGTACAGCTCTAGTGTGTGTATTGCATGAGCACACTGATGTCATTGCAATACCAACACCTCTTGACTGCTCAAAAAGAAAAGCAAGCATATGACGTCATGCATGGGCAGCTTGCTCAAAAAGCAAAGCAAGCAATAAACTTCATGCATGAGCATCTCGCAGACACAAGCACCTGTACTGACTAAGCAGGCTTACCCACATGACGTCCAAGGAGCAAGCTGTGCTTGCAGCTGTCCCGGCCCAACCTCTTGCACCTGATCACCAACCTTGACTTGCAACTGTGTTGCAGTGACTCTGAAAAGAGGTTGAACACAGTGGCTGTCCCAGCAAGCCACATACAAAGGGTCTTTCTGATCAAAACCATCTGTAGCAGGGATGGGAGTCAGCTGAGCCGAAGGTAAAATGATGTCTGTTGCATTCTGCTCATCCCCAAAGAGCAGCCTGGTAGGCTGTCCTAAGCTGGCGGGCACTTGCACCACAATCAGCTGCCCCACAGCCAAAGCTTGACCACCAGGATGTGACACATGGCATACTGGGGCAGACCTGGTAGAGCCCTTGCCCTTGCTACCAGGGCAAACTGCATGGCTTTGCATCAAGGCCTGCAATGCAGAGTGCTGAATGTGACATTTCATCACCAAGGTGAATTAGGTCAATGGGTATAAGCTGTGACTGTTCAGGGCCATAGTGGTCAACACATCAGCTGACATGAGGCAACAGTGATGCCACAGCTGAACATTCTTGCACAGTGAGCAACTGATGGTACTTGACGTAAGCTGACATGATGTGTTGCGCAATTGCTGCTTTACATCACATGCTCACAGGCGCCAGGTTGGGTGTTGAGGCTGTGATGGGCACAGGCATGACAGCATCATCACACCTTGTGCAAGAACAGCCATTGGCACTTGGCAGCCACCAACGCCCTCTCTTCACACAGTCGAGGAAAGTCAACATCATCATGATATGGCTTGGCTGGCCAGAACACCTGCTTAGCCACTGTCTCCGCAACATTCAACAAGAACATGGAGTAAATGGAGTGTGTGACTTTCCAAGGAGCAGCCCCGCCCTCCATGCCCACCTGTGTGTAGACAATGTAGCCCTTGCGCATTGTTGCTATGATCTTATAAAGTGCTTTGCAAGCAGCACATGTACTCAGCCGCTAGCAATGACATGACGTCATCAAGCCCTCTTGCACAAGTCAGGCATTGCATCTTCCTCAAGGAAAATTGCTCAAGTCCAGTACTTCTGCATGACATGCACATTGTGTCATGTTCGCAAGAACAGGCTGTTGACTGAATGTTGGGCCAGAAGGTTTACCTGGTAGCAGTGTTGGATGGTTTTGCTGATGCCCATCATTGCATAGTGACTGGGTCTGCCCATGAAGTGCTCAGGAGTCTCAACCTGGGTCTTGCCCTGCAGTTGGTACAGCTTGCATATCAGCAATGCCTTCAGCTAGGTCTTATCAGAAAGCCTTGTTGAGTCAAGCATGGCCCCCATCTTGTAGTCAGGTCCAGCATGCTCATTGAGTCAAGAAACATGCAGCCCACACGAGGCTAAGTGTTCAGAGCAAGGCTGTTGTGGGCTGCCTGTTTCTTGACTTGGTGAACATGCCAGACCAGAAGAGGCTACAGACCTAGACAACAGTTCACATTACAGACGGGTGCAATTAGGGTTTAGGGTTTAGGGTCGGAGCTTGTGCAGTTCATAGATGATGTCTTTGGGCGTAAGGTTAAAGTCAAGCCTGGTGGCATTGACTTCACCTGCTGATCTCGCAAACGTGGAGAGGCTTCTGGACCACCAACATGTGTGTGCAGACCGTCTCGCTCCAGCTCTGCTGAATCCAGATCATCCCACAAGCTATGCTGAAACTGCATGCACACAGTACCATTAGCGACTGCTCCCACCACATTGAAGCAGACTCGCATAGCGAGGTAGTGTTTCAGTAGAGCATCAGTTTGACCTGTGCCTCCACTGTACTCATGATCTCTCCAAAGCTGACTCTCGTCAATGGCGCTTGTCTTCCTGTGTGCAGCATTTGCTGATACTGCAGTCTGTAGCACTCTTGCACATTGTCATCCATCAGCCAGACATGTTGCAGACCCATCCAGCATGCAGTGAGCTGTATGGCAAGGCGTGCATAGCCAATGCCCAGCTCATGAGTCACCCTGCCCTGCTTTGAGCTGCCAGGAACAGCGCCAATGTTGATGGATGGTGGCAGTACCATCACAACCGTGAATTGCTTGGGCTGGCCATGCTGACGCTTTTGAAGCGCATAGTAAGTCTGCAGAAGCTGCTTGTATCCCTGCAGCGTTCAGACATGGTTGTGTCACGGGGACCCCCACAGGACCACCTAGCCTGTGGTTTAAGCGCCTGCCTTCAAAAAGCAAGCGGTCGGCAGTTCAAATCCCGGAACTTGGTTTATGAGCTGACGGCAAGTCAAGTAAATACAGGCTCTGCCTGGAAACTATATACATGTTGTGCAGCGGTCACCCTGGTCTCCGGTACCAGGGTTGCTCCGGGCTTGCACCCGGGAACGCCGACAGGCGTAAAAGTTTTTTTTGTGGTGTGTCACAAGCTGAAGGAAGAGTGCAATAAGGACTAGTTGGTGACTTGCATGTGAATTAAGCAACCACTGACATTGAGACTAGATTTGCTGAGCCAGCTTCTTTTTTGCACTTTATTAACGTGCTAAAGAGGACTCAGCGTACCAACAACAGTGTTGCTAAAATGATATTGTCTCAAGGCTGATCATTATGGGACACATGAGGGCACAAGTACCATGCAAACATCAGACTCACCAGTATTTCATCTGGCAGTGGCCTGACCACAATAAACCTGACATAGGGATGCTGAGAAGGCATAGCATCCGCCCAATCGAGCAACATCTGCTTGTCTGTCTTTGCATGGTAGCGGTTGTATGTAGGCACAAACACCCAGCTAGCCTGAGGAGAGCTTGGGGACTTCAGATGCTGGGCGCTAGGAGACACAGACACAGCTACAGGTCTGTGCACATCAGGAATCAGCAGCTCGTTCTGCGCCAATGCATCCCAAACCTTTGCAGGTGCCCATAGTGTTGGCCTACCAGACTCATAAATGTGATCTGCTTGCCAGCCTGTCTGACCTGCTATGTCACGAGGCTCCAGTGCAAAAGCCTGTACATTGAACATTGAGCAGCTTGAGTACTAAGCCAGGCACAAGCAAGCAATGTGACAAGCATTTTGGTTGTCTAGCAAGCAAAGCGGCATTCAGGCGTGCAGAAACAAGCCAGGTGGTGATGCATAAATGAGTAGCAGGCATACATTGTTCACAGACAAGTACCTGCAAGTCACTAGCTTTGACTGCTGGCTGCAACATCTGGCGGTACTGCAGAGTGTGTGCGAGCAAATTTTCTTGGAACCAGGGCCTTTCAGGCTGAGCCTCTACAGGAGCAAGACCTTGAAGGGGAATCTCATCCTTTGGGCTGGGCCATGCAAGATCCTGAACAATGTTGTGATAGCCTGCTGTAGGACCTTGTCCATCATCCAAATGTCCATGAATGCCAGCAGTGATATAGCTCGCAGTTGCTGCTGCCTTGAACTCAAATACGCGCCTGTTAACTGAAGTCTTGACCCTGCAAAAAGAGTTGCTCTGGTCAGCTTTGCATGTGACAAAGCCAGCAGCGCGCAGCTTATGCTGATGCCTTATACGACATGTACGCAAGGTGCATGCATGTTTGGAGGACTGACCTGATTTGACCTGCGGCAAAGGTCAAGGGCTGCCTAGCAGGGTCAACAATGTCGTTCATGACAGCATCCAAGCGGCCATCCCAATTGATCATCTGCAACACTTGGACACTTGTCAAAGTCCTTTCATAGATCAGTGAACATACAACCCAGGCATTGATTGCATCATCACAGCATAGCATATATTGTCAATGTATCTTAACAATGATAGAGAGCAAGTGCCAAAACCAGTGGCAAGGGGACCGCATGCAGAACATGTTTACCTTGCAAAAGGCGTCCTGATCCACAACTGCAAGCTGACTGTGAACAGGAGACCATTCAGCCAGTGGCTCCGAAGGACCTCCGGCTATTAGAGTCAGCAGGTGCCAGCCAGCTTCTGTTTGAACATATTCTCCACTGGGGCTCATCATAAACTCAATGTAAGCGTGTCTCCACTTGAAATCAGCTTGGGTGCTTACCAAACACTTAGCCAACAACATGGCTCGTTGGAGGAGAACCTATGAGACATCATATTGCCTGTCATCAAGTGCACTTAAATCAGCTAGCACGCGGCACAGACAACACATGCTGACAGACTTTTGCTTGTACACACAAAATGCAACAACAAAGGCTGTCACATAGGATATACATTGAGACAACTGTAGCAAACATGGCAAGACATGCTGGTTTGTGTTAACCAAGGCAGTTGCCAGGCAATGGCTGGCAAACAATCATGACAAGGGAATGAACATGATGCGGTACTCACAAGTCACGAGCAAGTTTTGAATTTGTGATGGATTTGGTTTCGCTTTCAAGAAACCATCACCTTTTCAGCGTACTCTGATGGCTGAACTTGACCATAGCCAGGGAACTCGCTTGTCCTGATGTCCTCAAAGAAAGGATGTTCCCATCTGAGAGCAGCTTCAGGTCTTCCGTACACTGCATGCGGCTGAGCATTGTGCTCTAGGGCAGGCAGTGTTGCTACAATAGGACCACAGCTTGGTTCCAGCAATTGCTTTAGCTGAAGCAAGAAACCCAAATAAGCTCCTGCAATGCCATAAATGCATAAAGTTAAGTATTCACTGTAACGTGTTGCAGATGTTGTACAGTGTTTTGTAACTAGGGCAACGGATTTTCAGCTTTGCATGATTTGTTGTCCACCTCAGAATAAGTAGACCAAGGAACACTTTATGTTGATACAGCCTTACCTGTCTTTCCAGATTGAGGCTCAGCCTTCAACAACATACGCCGTGAGTGCTTCTCCAAGTTGCCACAGTCATAGCTGTCAGACGTTGGCTTGAAGTATTGCCGATAGTCATGAATTGCACTCCCCTGAAGCTTTCCTTTGGTGCTTCTTTGCATGTAGCGGTCAAGCTTGCTGGCCTGCGTTGAACATTACCAAGATGCAATTTGTCAGCTACACATTGCAGCTCTCTTGATCATAGCATTGGTTGGATCTGTTGTAGCATGTACTGGTCTTTGCACCACAAAATACCTCACAGAAATGTACAAAAAGAAAAACGTGCTCAGTCAGACCTCAAAAGAAAGCAATGAAAAGCTGAGCTATGACACACGTACCACAGGGAGGTTTTGCACAATCTCCATCGCCCAAGTCTGCTCGGTTGCCTCCCCTAGCAGTCGCCCTTGGGTGCGCTTGTGAGCATGATCAAGCATGGCCTTGGTCCCCTTCTTGACCAGTGCACATGGTAGCTTGTGGGCGTACCTGCACATGAACTCACGCTTGCCAACTGCAGCAGTAGCAGAGTTGCAGAAGCCTATCTTGACACTTGTCCATCCATGCCATTTGCATCATGGGAAAGCACAGTGGCACATCAATGCTTGTCCCTGTGACAATGCATTGCAACCAAGCCGATGAAGCAGTCTCATGGCATGGAAACAGCATACCTGGTGATGGTCAATTGTTGGAGGCCGGGCGCTGTGATGGCCTGTTTGACACCTGCCCAGCTGGAGTGATCGCAGGTGTGCAACAAGATGCAAGCCAGGTCTGCTGAGTCCAATGCGTCCGCTACAAAGTTATTGTCAATATGCACTCGCACTGGCAGCTGTTCCTTGACATGTGATGCATCTTCAGCACTATGCCTGTAGCCAGTCGCCTCCCATTGCTGGTTTATTGAGTGCTGCCACTGAGTGATAGCCTTGCGTATGCTTGGTAATTGTCGACGCAACAAGACGTCATCCAATCTCCAACTCTCAGTAAAGTTCTCTGCAGCCTGCTTGCCTGACACCCACTTGAGCTTGTCTTGGCAAATCGTGACCAAAGACTCATTCTCATCAGAGAGAAATGAGCTTTGAGGCAATGCCATGACTGCATCAACATGCCTGGCCATTTCTTGCAGCTGGCAACACATGATGGAAGTAGTGCTAGTGGCGAGAGTGTTCAGAAACACAACTAGTCGGTGCACATCTGGGTGCAAGGCAGTGCTGACAACCTCAGCATGCCTCTGCCAATCGTCACATAAGATACCCTGATCACCTGCAGGGCATAAGTGCACATGTCACGTCGCATTGATGCTTGTAATGTGATTTCCAAGCTACAGCATGGTGTATAATTCCATTTTTTTTGGGTTGACCCAGACAACATGCTTGTAAAATGCAATGATGCTTTGGGCACATCAGCTTGAGCGCTCTCTCACCTCCAGAATAGGTGAACATCAAGGCCTCCTTCAGCCAACCAAGCCTCTCTTCATGAGTTGGAGCAGCATCAATGCTGACTTGAACAGGAATCTGTACATTGTCGCTGTTGTCACAAGCTGGGTAGCGACACAAGCGCCCAATTTCTTGAACAAAGGTGGTGTGGTTGTCTGAAGTGCGTATTCTCAGGTCCAAACAGCAGAAGCTCTGTGGAAATGTATCTCCCATGCGTCCTTTTTCACACAACACCAGTATGCATGGCAGACCATGCAGATCGCTGTACTGTAGTGATGCTGACTTGCTGCCGCTGATGCCTGCTTTCAATCTCAACAAGTATTGCAAGGAGGCGCTGCTCTCACTGCCATCAACAGTTGCTGCAGCCAAGGCTGCCTTGTATTCAGGCTCTTGGCGTGCAGGGTGCGAGCTGCTCAGTGCCCTGTGGGAACACATATACACATGAAAGCTGTGGAAGAAAGGAATTTGTGCTTATAAGGCTAATTAGGCTAGGCTGCAAATCTGTAGGTATAAGGCAAATGTGCTAGGTCATGTGATATGACAGCACAAGATGTATACAACGCGGCTAAAGCAGTTTCAGGGCAGTCAAAGACAGTAACAAAACCCAAAAACCCTTCCTAGATTGACTTCTTACCTATGCAATGACCAATTGGATATTTTCTGCGACAAGTGTTTACTCTCCCCTAGGCCAAAATCTCCAATGACATCAAAGAGCTGCCATGTGTTGGTCTTCCACTTGCCACTGTTGCCATCTGATGTGTGGCTGAGGAAGAGGTTCAGGATGCGTGTGATCTCATCACCCACTTTTGCGGTTGTCACCCGAAGCACCGTCATGGTACCTGTGCTCTGAGATGAAGGATCACGCACAGACTTGCCTGCGCACAAACCAAAGCGTTTAATGTCAAAGTACATGCACAGTCAAATAGCTGCAATCATGCGCCCAGCAGAGATGAGACCAAATTGCAGATAGCAACTAATGAAGCAGCATAGCAATACATGGGGTTTTGCACCACTTCTTTGCACCACTCTTGAAAAGGAGCTCAGCAGCCAGCAAGCAGCAGAGGGAGCAGTCATGCCTTTGGTGGCCAGAACATACATCGTAACATGTTTCTGAGTCACAAACAACAATTGCACAAGTCCTTTATCAGAAGTTGCATGGCACACATGGTGGTGTGGAGTGTCACCCGCTTCAGTTTGTACACGCAACAGATTGCCAACAATGCGGTCAGTCTCATTGAACACGTCATTGCGCTCCTGCTCCTTGATACTCGACAAGTATGTGTTGCGTGCCCTCTCAGCTTTCAGCTTTATAAGCAAGAGCAGCTGCAGCCTAGGGAGAGACAACTTAGCAATGCCAGGGCAGGTCTGTTGAGTGGTCAGCTTTAAGGTTGTCTGTTGGTATTCCTCAGCAATCCATTCGGTGCTGATCTGCTCATTAAGAACATGAAGGGCAACAGCAAACAGCCTCTTGTCCAACACTGCTTCAAGACCGCGTAGGTAGTCACAGACAAGCCCAGGGTCCATGATGCGTCGCATGCACTCATCACTGCTGGCGTCCAGCAAGCAGTGGTTAGTGATGTCCCATCTGAACACCCTAAAATATTGCAAGGACAGCAGGTAGTCGATGAGCAGGACATAGTCTGTCAAGCAGCTGCTGTCAAGCCCCCTGCAATTCAGAATCCAGGACTTCAATCACCTAGACTAGGTCCCAAGCATCAGGCCAGAAACAAGCAACTCTCGTTGACATCTGTGTGCTACACTTGGCATTCCTCTGTCAAGACAAGACTGCAACCACAATTCACAGTGCGTCAGGCTCAAAGGCTCAGTACCCATGTATATACAATATGCAAAATAAACTGTGACGGATCGATTTGCTGCTGACCTGGCGACATCAAATTTCAGGTCAAACTGTGAGTCATAGACAAGGCCATGCTGATCAGCTTTTGGCTTTGTCATTGAAGCAACATAGTCTTCAATGCGGTGATATGGGACCTTCTGGGTGTTGCAAGCGCCCCAATCCAGAACATGCAACTCTTGAACAACCTGTGACATGGCCACGACAATCAGTCCCAGAGTTTTTGGAAAAGCAGTTTGCTGAAATACTGTGAATAACAACATAGATACGCTGGCAATTTCATGGCTGGCACAGTAGAGGTGATGATAGTCCACCTGATGATTAATCAGCTTTGCCACACTTATGGCAGAGATGCTGACAACACCTTCTTCTGCAGCAAGGGAAGATCTGGCTTCCAAACACCATTGCCCTTTGGGGTCTTGTTGCTGCAACACATCCAGTGCCTGCAATCCATTCTCATCGGCAAGCAATTGCTGAGTGTGTGTCAGAGCGTGCGCAACAAACAGCCGATTTGGCAGCCGTGAGTTACGGGTCAACATGCTGTAAGGTGTTGCACTGACGAGGAGGGTCAGGAAATTCTGCTGCTGCATCAGCTTTGCATGGCCAGGGGACAGGCTAGCAAGCTTGTCCTTTTTGGGACCATGCTGTGGCATCTGGTCATCATCAAGCCAGTTGTAATCATTGACATAAGTGTCATGGGCCTGCTGAAGAGTGGCGCCATAGTGGCACTCATCGACAATCATGACAAACAGCTTTTTAGAGTTGGCTGGGTTGATGGCCTCCGTGCGAAACGCTCTGAACTTTTCCTGCAACAGCATTCAATATGGATTGGATAGGCCTCCAATGAGCAGTTGGAGCCTCAGCAGGTGATGCATGCATATGGCCTTTGCAACATCTGCAACAGCAACAAGAAAATTCTGTCATGGTATGTGCAAGCACATCAGTGAATAGGACTACAATTCTGTTCTTAATGACTTGCAGACAACAAGCTGGGTATGCAAGCTGCCAAGTGAAGAAGTGAACAAGCAAATTTCAAGGGACAATCGGGCAATGTGCTTTAGGCTGCTCTGGTGCCTCTCACCTTTGATGACCAAATTGTGGGAATGACAATGCCATTGTCAGTAGCATCTGCAAGCTTAGCCTTGACAATGCGGTCAAAGGTCTGCTGTCGCAAGGTCTGAAAAGCAGGCATGACCACAACAAACTGTAGGCCATCTGAGAAGGTTTTTGACAGCTCCTGACAGCTCAGCTGAAACCAGTCAGGGTTGCCCTGGAACTGGCTTGCAACACCTGGACAGTGTCAGAATCAGCTATGTTACACTATACCACTTGATTTTTCACAGCATGACATGGAAGGTCACTGAGACATTGGTATCACTGTATGCACTGGGTCAACTTTGAGGCACATGAACAAATGTTGACAACACACACCTGTCATGATGAGGACTCTGGTGAGAAGCTCCTGTGCAATGACCTGCTGATTTGGTAGCACGCCATCATCTTCGACATCAGCATCAGCCACAAAGGGCAAAGGCTGAGCAGCGTCATGTGCAAGCTCCTTGGCTTGTACAGATATGTTCATGCAGAGGACTGGCAAGCTTCCTTCATCAGGCCAGTTGAAGAGCTGTTCAGCTGCATCCTCTAGAAGAGGCTCAAGAAGCTGTGATACGTCTACATCTGACTTTTTGACCTCCTGCATTCCAATGGACCATTGTCACGATAAGACACACAGGCGGGCAGGCAGACAGACAGGCAGACAGACAGGCAGACAAACAGACAGACAGACAGACACAGACACACACGATCATGGGGTCTGTCAATGACCCAGGTCAGGTGGATGGTAAGACCTTCTGGCAGAGGACAAGTACTCTCGATGCAACTTATGGCTCACTTACAGACATAAGTAATGTACATACTAATCACTGCGTCATGATGGCAGTTGAGATCATAGGACAGACAGTCATGTCTTGCATGCAGAAACAATCATGCAACACAAGTCTCAAGTTGCTGAAGTATTTCTACCTGTCTAGGCAGAGGCTTCAAGCACAAGCCTTCCTCTGCCTGGACTCCTTGCAACACAAGGTGAGAGGCTTCTTCCAGAGCACAATCTGATGCTTGGAGCGTTTCCTCAATATCCTGTTGGAGATGGCTGTGTGTGTAGCTCTTGCTTGGCTGACCCAACACAGTCACCTGCATGATATCGCTTTTGCATGCATGTCAAGCTGTGTTGCAAATTCAAACTGTCGATGATTTATAGACCTACCTTGGCGCGCTGTTTGTTCTGTTCCTGGCAGATGTTCAAGCGCAAAGAGAAGGAAGTCTGAGGTAAGCGCAGAAGGCCTGTGCTGATGCTGACATCCAGTCTGGCAGCAATGTCCTTGTGCACTGGCTGTTGCAGTGTATGCAAGTCCTCCACCAGATGCTTGCTGCATGAATCATCCACAATGACCGCACAGTGTGTCACATACTCAGTTTTCTCATTGTCAAGGATCTTGGCCCAAGCAACCAGTGGTAGTGGGCTTTTGGCCACACATGTGTATTGTAGATGCGCTGCTTCCTGAGACATCTGCTTGGTGACAGCAATGAGCTGTATACCTTGCCGATCCTGCAGTTCTAGCTGCATTTGCTGATCTGGTAACGTGGCTGACACTTCCAGACCGCTGTTTGGTACCAGCCGCACATCAATGCAGCTACCTTTAGGCCGAGGAAACAGGTCTGATGTCAGAGGCGCTGGGAGCTGCAGGTCTCGATCTGCCATTATCAAGGCAAAGTCTGGACTGTCACTGAGGCATGAAAACCTCATCTCCAGTTTTTCCAAAGCCTTTCCAAGATCATTTTCATAACTGGTTTGTCTTTTTTTCACAATCTTTTGCATGTTCTGCAGCAGTGACTTAGGCTCCTTTAGGCTGCTGATGGAGGATTGGCCATTCCTGCATGCAGCCATGCTTTCATATTGAAGCTTGTTGATACATTGCAATCTGCATGATGAACTTTCAAACAACAAGCAACACACTAACTTCAGTCAATACCTGAGCTGCTGGAGCCACTCTGGTAATGTCATCTCAGTAGCAACTAAAGCCTCGAGCTCAGTCATCCTTGCACCCTCCTCTGCAGGCAATAGTGTCAGACATGCACAAACTCAAAGAGTGTGCATGTGGCAGAAAGCTGAAACAAGTGTATAGACTAGAACGAGTACCTCCAAGAAGGAGTGCAGTGCCGTCAGTGCTGTCCAGAACCATGTCGAGCTGTATACCAAAGTGTATACGCGTGAGCAGTCTTTTTGGACGTGTATATTGCCAGTTACGAGTATGTGCCGTTACGACAATCCAGCAGGCAGATCCATATGATCTTCTCGACTCAACCAGTCCTGCGGATACATGACGACAAAAGCTCACCTTGGATTCAAGCCACTCTTTTAGCTGCTCGTCGAGTCCCTCGCAACCTGAGACGTTGAAACACACCATGTTGCCCCGCTTAGACATGGTCTCAGAAGTTGAGATGCGACTATATGTCTGTTCACCGGAAACACTTGCGCCTGTTTGGCAGTACTACTTGCAGCGCGAGATCATGTGTGTCTGTGCAGACCGGGTTCGTGTTGCACGAACCAAGAAATTCGGACAATGCGCAGCACAGCTTCGTGACGGCCTCAGACCATCTCATGGACAGACTTGAAAGGGCATGCACCGAGCTCAAATGCATGGAGTTGTTTTCCACGCCTAATCACAACAGCTGAGCCAGAGGCATTGTCATGTAGCACTGGCGTCAGCAACAAATCTGTCCAAAGCTTGCCGCTCCTGTGCCCTTTGCTTGGTCAGTCCTTCCTGAAGAGTCCACACCTGCATATCAGCCGGCCAGACTGTTTCATCTGGACAGCCAGTGCTTAAAACAGCATGCGCATGCAAAGTCAACACTGTGCACTTGATTAGATAGCAACTCCCACTATCAGAGCAAGCAGACAAACTGCTTGGTAGGCGTGTATCTGTATGAGTCAGTGTTCTTACTGACATTTCATGATGTGCACAGATATGTGCACCACAGTCGCTGTGATTGATCCTGGGTGTCAACGCAGCTTAAGCAACAAGGTCAGCAAATCTGCCTTTTGTGTTCTACCTTGACAGACTGTTGATCAGTTGTTGCAAACAGCTCTGGAGCCTGGACGTTGAAAGCCAAGCCATAAACAGGCTTGGCAGATCCACAGACATCAAGAATTTTGACAGGACGCTCAGAATTATGCATGAGGTCATATAGGAACACCCTGCCATCCCCTGCAGTCATAAGAAGGGTGTAATCACCAGTGTCAACAGTGTACTGTACACTGTAACAGCAAGAGATGCTCACACTCAAGGAATGACTTGTGCTGTGTCTGATAGAATGTCATGCATAGTGCAAAGGCTGTCTGTAGCACAGTTCCATTATTTGAATGCAGCTGGCATGAGATGTCATGCAGCTTCTCAGTTTTTAGCAGCTCAGTGTAATGTCAAAGCAGCAGCTGTGACTCAAAAGTGAACAAAAGTTTCAGCCTTTACTAGCACAAAAAGACAGATAAGCAGGCCTCAAACCTGCCCAGGCCAATTTTGTCGAGGATCCAACAGGGCCGTCTTTCAGTACATGCTTGTGTGCATATGCCCGTTGGCTGCTTCAGGCGGTTGTCTAACATTCAAGCATACGGTATCGCTGTCATCCAGTTTCACAACTGCCAGCTTGGGCCTTATGTGAAACCACTGGGCTGCAATCAGGCTTACCAAATGATGCTGCAGCCTCCAGCAGCAGTTGGCCACTCAGGCTACTGCAGATCCTGCCCTGGCCAGTCAGCCCACAACAAAACACACAATACAGGCAAAGGACTGCGTCTCACCTGCTCCAATGGCAAGCAGCATAGGCCTAGTAGGGGACCACTGGGCAGCAAAAAGGTAGCTGTCTGAAGGTGCCAGCTCCAGCAGGGGTTGCCTAATCAAGCTACTGCAGATCCTGGCTTGACCATCTAAGCCACATGACAGAGCCAGGTTAGGGTGAAAGGGTGAGGCAGTCAGGGCGTGAACTGGGCCGGCATGCTGACACAGTAGGGACTTGATAGCACTGCTCACTAGGCCTTTCTGTTGTGCGCCAGCAGCCTGGAGACACAAAACAGAGATCTGTCAATTGTGAGTGAGTGTTGTGCCAACAGGCTAGGCGTTAACATGGGTGTTTAATGAGAACAGGCATGAGTAAGTGTTTCATTGAGAGGCTAGGCATGAGCCAGTATTTTTATGAGAGCTTCAGCATGAAGGCTTTGGTGAGAGGTTGAGCAGTGTTTTGTTGCAACAATGCCTGAATCTGGAAGTCAACCTGCAATAATGTGCTGAGGTATTGAAGGCTAGTGAACAGGTGGTTTTACCACCAAACACATATGCCATATTGGGACTAATGTATGGGAAGGTGCACCCATGCGGTCCATGCAAGCCTTCATTCTTCATCAAACTCTGTATGAGGTCTGCTGCAACACCACAAGACCTTGGATCAATGATTTGCACTGATGAGCAGTGTGTTGGTCACCTGAGCAAAAGCCTGGTGAGCTGCAGCATTGCTGTCCAGGCTGCACCTAAAGACGGCACCCCCTTCTGACCCCACCAGGCAGCCCCCAGGCTGCTGCTGGAAGCCCCGTTGGAACAGTGCCATACAAGTGCCTCCCCAAAGCACCATTTTGCGTGTGTCAGGATGCTGCCACATCAGCTCAAACCTGCAGGCTGCCACATCAGCTAAAACCTGCAGGCTGCCACATCAGCTAATACCTGCAGGCTGCCACATCAGCTAAAACCTGCAGGCTGCCACATCAGCTGAAACCTGCAGGCTGCCACATCAGCTGAAACCTGCAGGCTGCCACATCAGCTCAAGCCTGCAGGCTGCCACAGGTCTGACTCTGAAAGGTCATATGTAGATGCATACCACTTAACATTTGGGGAGGTTGACCAAAATCAGCTAGTTTGTGCATGAGGCTGTCAGGGATGTAATGCTTTCTGCTGTGTTGCAAGTTGGTACTGAGGATTGGTGTAACGGTGGTGGTGTAGGCTGTTTCAAGGCTTTCGCTGCTTCTCCTTCTAGATAGTGAGATCAGCAAAGCACAATTGCTTCAAAGGTGAGAAACATTCTGGGCGGGCCTAGTACATAACCAAAAGAATAGCTTCTAAGCAAATCATTGCCTTGTCCAATCTACTGCACTCACTCAGCAGTCACCCCTTTGAAGCAGCAGCTCGCAGAGTGACCAAAATACCGTAGAGAAATGATGGAGCAGCATCGCTCTGAAACCTCATGCCCAACATACTCGAACACACTACATGCAGTGACAGGATCACTGGTGCCACATATGCGACAAAAGGCTATAAAAAGAAGTATCACCCATACAGCAGCTCTGCAGTCTGCCAGCGCCACACAAGCAGCCTGCCATCTGAGCCCAAGCTGATCAGCACGTCTGTATCTTCACCACTGTTGTGCAGTGAGTCATCTGCACTGCTGCTATGCCACCTCACAGCTGTCACTGGCTCCCTACAAAAACAGTCCCTGCCATTGGAGTCAGCTGACCAAGACAAAGCTAGTCACAAATCCTGATGCACAAGCTTGGTTCTTGTGGAGTTGCATTGGGTGATGTGGTGCAGTCACTGATTTGTTGATACACTGTGCATTGATGCACAGCCGTCTTTTGCTTGATCAGGGCAAGCCTTTGCAGCAGGAGTACGCTGATCCCTGCAAGATAGTGAAGACAAGGGTGGCAGTCTGCAAGCAGCTCTGTCCCATCACGTGCAGCTGATGCCACTGTCAACACTGCACTTGCATCAGCGAGCGTCACACTTTCAGTCTTGACAGAGGCTTTGGTCATAGTCATCATGGAACAAAGCTGCTTGGTGACAGGTCAACTTGTCTGTCTGTGCCATGTGTGACTGTCTTCAGTCCTTGCAGTTTCACCAGAAAAGTAGAATGGTGATCCGCACAATGACCAGCCTGCGTCTCGGCAGGCATGCAGCAGTGTGCAGATGTAGAAACGTGTGCTGCAGGCAGATGCAGCAAGACTTACTGATGAGAGGATGCACTTAGAGTGGACTTGAAGACCTGCAAGTCTCCCTCCTGCGATAGGTCCCACACATATACATCCCCAGTGTATGTACCGCCAGCTATCAGTCCCTGCATGACATTTTGGTCATTAGACATCTGGTCAGCAGAAGTTTGTGTCGATGCTTAGTCATGAGGAGCCTTTGTCCTTGCTAATGAGAGTCTTATATGATTGCCACAAAAACTGGCATTTTTGATGCTATGTTGGCTGCAGTCATCTGCCAGTGCAGCGCCTCTTAGACAACCATGTTCTATCAAATCTGTGAAAGCAGACATGAGCAAATCAAGCTCAGCATGTTTGTTCCAGATCAGGACGTGCATCCCGTGCTGACAGACAGACAAGTGCTGTGTCCAACACTCGCTGTACTTCTAATAATGCGCGACAACAATATGGCAATTGCAAAGACAAGTAGACGTGAACATACTGGTTGTTGTGGATGATATGCACAGCATTGCAAGCAGCTGTCCACTTCCACTGTCACTTCAGGCTTGTTTGGATCAAATCCAGTGCGTGCCAGGTTCCAGGTGCATAGTCTGCCTGGTTGCAAGCACCATCCTTCTACATCAAACCGGCCATACGAGACAGCAATGCCTTGACCTGAAAATGGGCATTGCGTCAGTCACACAACTAAACCCTGTGCCAAGTTTATATCCTTGACATCAGCAAGTGATGTACCCACTCAAACATCGAGCAAAAGTTATTTGGTGTGCAACAGTGGAATCTGTCTCACCTGTTGAGCTCCAAGATACTGATGTACAACACGTTTGCTCAGAGCCTGGAGAGGTTGCAGTGTTAGGTGCATGCAGTGTATGGCTAAGGGTGGCATCACTTGGTGCTTCTTGCGTCCAGTCTACTTGTGTCTGGGTGGTGTAGAGGCAGTTCTCAGCAATGGCAACTTCTATCAGAGGGACCACCCTGCAAGCAGGTTGCAGCACCCAGTAAGCATGACAATTGCCAGTAGTGATAGCAGTGTTTGGACGGACGAAGTGCGTGTCTTACTTGCTCAGAAATGCGACGACCGCTGCAAGACCTGGTCCGCCCCTGACTGCGTCTGAGTATTTCTTGAACAACCGATCAGTCTGAGTGCTTTTGCTGTTGCGCTCGCCGGACTGGCAGGCTTGATCATGCTGATGAACGCGCAAAGTCTGCAGGGCTTTTTCTTGCAGCTGTGGCCGCTTAAGCTGCCATGTGCTCTGGATGGTCACCTGTGATCAGTTCACGAACAACACGTAGCGCGCTGTGCGACCAAGCCAAGGGAGTCAATGGCAGACACTAGCATACCTGCAGCGTATCCCCGTCTTCAAGGCTTGGGTCGATTGCGACCATTGGACATCAAGCGAAGCAAATGCTGACTTGACCTATGCTACCCATAGCGCGTTTGTTTGAAAGGGAATCGAGCCAATTTTGAGACCGGGTCCCCAGTTCCAATGCATACCAACAACGTTGTCAGGCATTCAGTGAATAATTGGAAAGCGGCTGCAGGTGCTCGCAAAGCTTCACACAACTTTGTGTTGTATCAAGCAGCTGCTGCTCTGTACTGTGTAGGTTACAGTGTAAACCATTTCGTGACATGTCTAGCATCCCAATCATATACTTACCACTACCCAAATCCACTATGCATGGCACATAATCCCAGATAATTCAAGGATAGCAGCAGCTGCAGGGCTATGCCATAGGGTTGCAATTTTGAGACCGGGTCCCCAGTTCCAATGCATACCAACAACGTTGTCAGGCATTCAGTGAATAATTGGAAAGCGGCTGCAGGTGCTCGCAAAGCTTCACACAACTTTGTGTTGTATCAAGCAGCT
>JAABUK010003320.1_pt1 | contig 27426 bp, 31 predicted proteins | sample 5559141 | NCBI WGS metagenome assembly JAABUK01 (sample SAMN10711869, study PRJNA513367) | rock metagenome | isolation source: Antarctica rocks | place: Antarctica: Victoria Land, Pudding Butte nord | collected 2016-01-03
CAGTTGCCGTTTGATACTAATTATTAGGGGGTTGGATGTAGGGGGGGTGGTGGGTTGGTGGTGTGTGTTGGTTTTGGGGGGTGGGTGATGGAGTTGTCGATGGAATTGTCATCAGGATATCTGTTGATGGCATTAGATTGTTTTGTGGCGGTGCTAACGGTCTTTTCGACGGTGCTTTTGCTGAGAGTCATGCTTGGGGGCCGCGGGCGGTCTTGCTAGTGACACTGTTTATTATTCTTTTGCTTCGGAGCGTGAAACTGATATGCTGGGTGTATCAGCTACAGGCGTGTCATAATGCGGGTGTAGCCTCGTATTCGAGCTATGACCTCAGGAGGACGAGAAGCAGCAGTCCTACTAGAGTCCAGGCTCCCTGCTGGGTACTGTTGCTGACTGATATTTATCGGCTTTCGACCATGGATTCGGGTTGCGAACCGCTGGATCGGTATATCTGTTTGTGCGAGACGGTGGCCTTACAGCCTTTCCATAGGGGAAAATGGGCAGGATCTAGCGATCAATAGGCGCCTGGAGCCTCTGATTTGGCTGACTTGGTGAGTGGAGTGGACGGAACCATGACTTGGGAGTTCTAACTCGTCACACGCGCTGAGTGAGCGGACACGTAGACATCATTATGCAACTCCAGTCTGGCGGGTTTAGGCAGTCAACCCATGAAAGCTGTCGTTCGAAGGCTCATGAGACCACCAGGACTGCTGATGGCTGCAAATATTCAGTGGCAAACTTCGAGGGCCGGACGTTACCATTGGAAAGAAACATGGTTGGTGGATCTACTATTCTGTCACATCCCAACAAACACCTTCTTTGTCTCCGCTGCTGCTCGGTCGATAATGTTTGAGCACATTCAGCTCGCATGATTGGTGTCCAATAGGACAAATGTATCGGCAATGTTCCACAGACCATAGATTGGGTAGGAGCAGCACTATCGAATTTCCAAGCACCAGGTTTCATCTTAGCGCGTGGCTCCTTTGGCATACATAGAAATCCTTTGAGAGAAGTCCTCCTGTTCTCTATCACACTGCATGGTGAGCGGCTCAGATAAGGGTAGGCAGCAGACAAGATTGTTCCGGTACAGGATACAAAAGGAGAGCTGCTGCTAAAGCTTTCCGCTCATTCTCTCAAGATCAGATTACTCTCCTGCAGGAATTCATTGACGGGATGTCGAACACAATGAATGTGCACGACAGCATTGAATGCGACTGTGGTGAAGACCTAGTTCCTTTGTTCATGCCTTTCAGTGGCGAGATCAATTACATTTGCGAGATATTTGCCAGGAATTCAAGTTGTGGGTCTTCTCTACCATCCTTTCGGTCCGCATTGATCATGTTTGCTGAACCTCGTAGTGACGAACAGTCTGCCCCATATCTGGATCCCACGTTCTGAGGAATCCTTCGCCATAGCAGTTGAACGGATTCACGGTCGGAGAATCTACACATATTTGTCAAATGAAACAAACGCAGACGCGCAAGACGACGTACGGTGGGATCTGGAGATGGCATGGAACCTTCTGCCCAAGGGTCGGGCTGGAGATGGCGCCCGGCAAGTGCTATACATTGCCAATCCAATACCCGATATTGGATGGCCGTTTGGCGAAGTCTATTGGCAAGAGTGGGCAAGACTCAGCGTGGCAACTTCCAAAAGGGTCATCGTTTACAACCCCGGAATGGAGCTCTTCAGATGGCTTTCCGTGAATGACCTCGAGGGCATGTGTTCCGAGCTCTCCGTAAGGTCTAAACATGAAGGCTAATTCCCCGGCAGCTGCTAGATATACCAGGATAAGGCTTCCAGCTAGGCAAAAGCAGTTCGATCTCTGGGACCTAAACGCTGCTGAGGGGAAGAGCCAATACGTTGGGGTTCACTGCGACCAGCATGGTCCTGACCGTGCTGAACGCGTTTGCCATCTGGACTTGGATAATCTGGAGGGATGCTCAATAGAAGAACGATGGGCACTGCTCGAGAGCAGTCAGATTCTGTGGGTTGGCCCAACCAAAGAAGGTAATAGTAGTTCGATGGTAGATATCGGGGAATAAAAGGCCGTGCTGCAATCAACCAAGGTCATGGTGTACGACAGCGAAATGAAGGTGTTCAAGCTTGTTCCAAGAAAAGGACTGGACGGTAAGAGGGATACTTGAAGTCGTGTCGATGCTGTCGCTAACGCCATGCCAGATTCCAAGTATGTCAAGCTTTGGACTTCGCGAGGAGATTGGCCACGTCAGCTCTACCAGTCGAATAATCCGCAGGCCCAAAACCCGTACATCATCGCCACCGGGTTGGAGTGCCCGCCACTCAATGCCAAACACACGGCCATCTTGGACCTGAATGAGCTAGGGTGCTCAGCAGAGGGATCCCGCTTGTTATCTGACCGTGAGAACGAGGTGTGGATTCAAATTCAGAGAGCCAAGCCGTTTAGGGGTCGGGCGCAGTCTGCTCCCGAATGTTTCCAGGGAGGGTTGGTCGATTCCCCGGAAACCATGGAGATTGATGAGGTCTCTGCCATTCCCAAGATGTTCATGGTTTACGACCCCAAGCGCAAGATACTTAGTCTAGTACCGGCCACGTCCTTTGAAGGTAAGAGACACTCGTAGCACTGCAAAGGCGCCATCGCTGACCTATCACAAGCCGAGAGATACGTGAAAACGTTTGCTCCAGCATACAACTGGCCCCTTGATCTATACACGTCTGACGAGGTCAAGCCTGAAGACCGGTACAGCGTGGTCCCCCATACAGAAGAGGTACCTGACGACGTTGCTGCCGCCAATTGGAGACGCATAGCAACATTTACACTCCCGTACCGAGGATTAATATCCTCATTGTACGAGCTAGCCGCAGTAAGCCAAGACTTGTGGATTGGTCCCGCCGAGGAAATAGATTGCCAAGACCAGGTAGGAAGCAATGCAGACCTTGGAGTTACATTACTGGAGGAGACGGTTCGGTCCTCGAATTCGTTCAATGCCTTCTTTTGACCTTATCATTGGATGCTGACTTCAGATGTGCTCAGATGCTGGAGCCATACTCCGCAGATCATACAGTCGCCACCAGACCGACACAAAAAAAGGTCATGCACTACGATCCCCAAACAGAGCTCTTCAGATGGGTGATACAAGCAGATCTTGAAGGTTAGTCCAGTGTCGCCGAGTGCACTAGTAGCCCGAATTGACCGTAAAGCAGGTTTCAGATATGTGAAGATTAATGTCCCGGGCAACGCATGGCCAATAGTCTTGTACAAGATCGACGACAATAAGGACAAGATATCGTACACTACGACTCCAGAGAAGCGAGGCATTCCTGCGGTACCCATAGCCAAACTTCGCCGGGATGATCTGAGAGGGTGTTCCGAGGACGAAATGCCGTCGCTTGACGATCAAGAGCTGTGGATTGGTGGGTAAGGCACACCTCTGCGTTATTTCCCTTTTAGTCGCGAGGCATGTTGCGGTGGTACGCCACGTTTTGAACTTTTCATGGTTTGCATAGTCTTGAGCGTTATCCTTTTTCTCGGGAGCATTCCCTCGTCCTGAGTCAGTCTTTGCTTACAAGTACTTGATGATTGCTTCACTTTTGAGGAAACCAGTCCCTGCTTATAGACCGCTTTTGCTCCAGTGAATATTTCATGGCTCTCTTCAATGTCTTGATCAGGTTATGCTGACACCGGAACGTGTGCAGGAGCGGCAAGATCGAGAGCGATGTGATGACTGCATCAGCTCAGTCCGGCGCCGTTGGTGGCGAGCGGTCGCATTTAACTATTCCAGACATCGAAATTCCTCAGCGTGGTATGATAACTACGAAGATGTTCAAAACGGGTTGTGATTCAGATTCTCAAATGTCTGAGTGCGGAACGGATGATGGCGAGACGATCAAGACACCGATGTATTTGGTTGACGACGGCGAATGGATGCAAGTGGCTGCTTCCGAGGTCAAGGTGTCCGCGAATTGAGTATTTTGGGAACTTGTTGTGATTGCTACAACGCCCTGAGGTGTAATGGCGGCGCTGAATCTAGAGATCCCGTAAAATTAATGTTCCACAGGTTGAGTTTTCATTTGCATGTTTTGGCGATTTGCTGATCCAATAAATCTGGAAGCGACTCCTTTTTTGAGTATTTGATGCCGACACGGTTGAGTCAACTACTACGTGCAGTGTCGTTGGTAATCAGGGTCAGAGAAGAATGGACGATTTTAACTGACCTCGCTGTGATGTTGTAAAGACTTAAGGAATAGTCAACAGGGTCCTTTACTCAAGCCGACACAAACAAAATTTCTACTTCAATGAAATCAACCAATTCTCACTCTATTACCTTTCGTTTGAATGCCGACCACTACCAATTTTCTGTCTAATCACCCAGCAACCTTGACAACAAGAATCCACCCAATATCGAAGTGGCCCCCCCAGCGCCTTACCAAATATCTCCTCGGGAGTCCAGGACCGCTCTATAACGACACAGAGATGGAAGAGCAACGGGATATTGTGAGCGTGGTGGTGGAATACTTGTAGATGGATGGTTCGGATAGGATACGGGAAGAGGCTGCTTGCTTCGAATTGTCGTCTGCGGCTACAGATACGCTTTATTCTCTGCTGCACAAACATGGAATTTACCATATGATCGTTAGAAGTGCGAAGTAGTAAGACAATGGAGGCATTTCTTGAGTGGAGGAGAGTAAATGCAGTCAACAAGAATCCGAAACCCACGTCTTCGGAGGCTCATTCATCGGAAGGATACCGCCATGTCCCATCTGTAAAGACCGCAAATACTTGGCGGAGGATTCACATTTTGAAATATCTGAAATGGCGTTAGGTACATCATACGAAAAACGGGGCATACCTCAACCACTCATCCTTCTCATCGATGACCAGATCATCCATATACAATATCATCGATCATCAATCATCATCTTTTCCATCAAACAGCACTCAGAACCCAGAATCCCCACCGCCACTAACTCCCATCAGATGAAAACACTGACCCTAACCCGGTCCAAAACCCACTGCCCCCATCCCCAGTGCTAACAATATCACTCGCGGCCACCGCATCAGCCACGCCACTATCGTCGGCTGCGACAAAAGATCCGCTGTCGCCTTCGGCACTATACGCACTGCTATCGCCGGCAGCTTCATAGACAACAGTATCTCCAGCCGGCACATCATAGACAGGCACCGTCCCACCATCGGCCACATATATAGGCACCGCTCCACTATCAGCCGCATACATAGGCACCGTCCCACTGTCAGCCGTATACATAGGCACCGTCCCACTGTCAGCCGTATACATAGGCACCGTCCCACTGTCAGCCGCATACATAGGCACCGTCACACTGTCCGCACTATACACAGGCGCGGCAGACCCGCTGTCAACAGGCACAACATACGTCGTGCTGGGAGCGGCTCCAGAGGCCCCACCCACGGCATAAGTACTGTTATTCACATTCGCGGTGCTGTTCGTATTCGAATAACTGTTACTACTAGTCGTGTTACTTCCGCCTTGGCCTTCATTGCTTTTCCTCAACAGATTAGACGCCATTTGTCCGGCAGCCTTCCAGTTGGCGGACGACAGCCTGTTTCTTGCGTTGGGACGGGGTGCTTGAGTAGCGGGCACTTGCGTTGACACTGGCCTCGCTACTGGCCTCGCGGCAGCTGGTTGGACGCGGGGGACCGGGGCCGAAGTTTGGTGGACGGCCGTTGGTCGCGGTTGGTGGGTTTGGGGGATTGGCGAGGAGACGAGATGGTTTGCGTTGGGACGGGGTGCTTGAGTAGCGGGCACTTGCGTCGACACTGGCCTCGTGGCAGCTGGTTGGACGTGGGGCACCGGGGCCGAAGTTTGGTGGACGGCCATTGGTCGTGGTTGGTGGGTTTGGGGGATTGGCGAGGAGACGAGATGGTTTGGTTGTGGGCGTGGAACCGTCTGGGGTTGGGATACTGGAGGAGAGAGAGGTTTACGAGTTGGCATCGGAGCGTGTGTCATGGGTGGCGGAGAGGCTTGTTGCGTCACTGTGGGTGAAGGCTGTTGCATGATTGGTTGTGATACTGTCCTTTGCTGGGCTTGCTGTGGTGCAGTGTTTCGGACGGGGAAGGTGCCCGTCATGCTGTTTAGGGCTTGAGACGCACCTGGGGAGAGCTCAGCGACGTGGTGGCCTGTATTATGGAGAGCAATGAAATGGCCAGGCTGGTAGATTGACATGGAGACCCACTTGCCCCAATATCAGTACGAGAGCTGTGAAGAATGGACTACCATACCTGGATAAGTCCGAACCCGGTCAAACCCCCAACATTGGCCCTTTGCAGTCCCAGGACCAACTCTTGCAACTTGGGATAACTTCCCAATGCATGACTGGCCCCGCCACGATCATTGGAATAGATGAATGCTCCATCAGCGCCAAGGATAACAAAGTCTGGTCTCGCTGTCCATCCGGCTGGACACAAACGCTGCTGGATTGCCTCTTCCAGAGCATCTGGAAGGTTATGCCATCGATAGCTGTCTTTGTCGCGGGCGTAGAAGCTACCATTTGGTCCAAATTCGACGGCAAGGGTCGCGATGTCTCGCTTGCAGGTATGAGTAACAGGATCGATCAGCCAAGCCTCGAGCTGCGGCGGGAGGTTATTTCTACCTATATCAGGTGAGCGCAATTTATAGAATCCGGTCCAAGCAATACTGTACTCACGGATGATGGCGCCGTGGACGGTCCGGGCGGCAAGAATGTAGGCACCGTTACAGCCAAAATTCAGGCTGTATATCGTCTGGAAGAATCGACCAAGACCAACACCAGCTTCAAGGTCCTTCAATCCTTCGGGCAGATTATTGCTTTGTCAAAATGTTAGCGATACGAACCGATGTCGCTAAAAGATAGACGTACGTGGTAGTCCCGCCAGGTGTATCAAATAGAAATGTCTCGCCGGGGCCAAGCTCAAGGATTATCGACATGACTCCTCGATGGCCTTTCCTGAGAGATTTACTACGAAACCTTGGGAAGCGACTCAACGAAGCTAACCGGACATGTCAGCCGAGCTGCTTTTGCGGCACAATGGCTGTGAGCTTTTTAAACTGGTCTCAGCCTCACACGCTTCTGTTATGATATATTGAATAAGCAAGCTCCTAGCCGATAAGACTCAGGCAACGAACATTCACGAACAAGAGAGTATTCGGAATGTCAGATGAGCACGACACAGAAGCTTCAATTGAAAACGGCTGAATTGATCATGTGTCTGGTAGGGATGAGATGTGGACACAGCTTGTTTGACGGAGGACAAACCTCAGACTAAATCGGAGGCAACGTGAGCAACAAGATCGAGTGCAACAGTGCCACATTCAGTGCGTGAGACAAAGGGTGTACCAGCATACTACCTTATTGTTCTTTGGACGAGAGTCGGTGTAAACCTGCTGCGAGTGTCGTTGGCTAGCGAAAGCGGGCGCAAGTACGGAGGACTCCGTAGCGAATTTAAATGCTGGTCAGCCCCTAAGAGGAAAGCCATCGCCCCTTTCGGTCACGCTGGCTGATTAGCGATACTAGGTGCAGTAGCGGTCTTGGCGCGGCTCTCCAAGTAAAACCTCCGTAAAGTAAGGTATGTTTCTGTATTATATTATCCATTGGGAAAAGCCTTTGCTCTCACGGTGCTGGCAGTACGTAGTCCGCCTGTACATTGGAGGCCACAATGCCCCACGCAAGTCATGCCAAGCCATAATCCTCATGCTCCTGATTTTGGAAACAAAATATCAACGACTTCGTCTAGTACTGTAAAGGCAAGATGTGCGTTCAATCTTTGATTGTTCATTGTCGCAAAGATCCTCCTGCTGGCGGCCTGCGCATTTGCCTTGCCCACCACATTCCCTGCCAGATCTGGTATCAGCGTCGCGAGCATGACGCTCGCCTCAACTTTTGCCTGGGCTTTTTGCGACTCCGTGCGACCTAAACTTTCCTTCCGCAACTCTCCATTTGGCCACATACTATCTTTGAGCAAGCCGATGTACTTGAGCATGGAAGACTCGGCGAAGAGTGACCGTGCCATCTCGCGCACTTTTCGTTCCACTGTTCCACCCAAGAGCTGATGGAGGACAACAACCACAGCGCGGCCACGTAACCAATTGTTGCCGCGTTGGAGATCGAAGGTCTCGAGAAATATATCGCAGATGGGCTTGACGAAAGGTTCAAGTTGATCATCACGATTGGTATTTGTGACATTAGGCTCGAAGGCGAGGAGCTCGGCACGGGCTTCTGCGGTTTGTATAGGGTCTTCTGGTGCAATAGGTAATGAAGTTCCGCTGACGGTGGATGGCATAGTGTTGAATTGGGAGGTAGCGGCTGAAATGAGATTCTGACCTGCGATCGAGAGTTGGTCTAATACGGGCATATTGCCAAGGAATTCATCCATGCCGTCCGTCACAGAATTATAGATGCGAGAGATGATATCACGTCGCTCGCCTTCCCGAGTTGAGTCTTTGGTAGATATTATAGCCGATTGCGAGAGAAAAGAGCGAAGGTCCCGACTGCGACATACAGCTGGAAGGCGTAGAAGCTCTCGTAGGTAGTTCTCGAGCGAAATTCGCCGTTTGTGAAGGAATTCTCGCTGCAGCTTCATCACCAAACGACGTCTCGGGAAGTCAAGATTGCGCACAGCGGGATAGATATTGCGAAGGCGCTGATGAAGATCGTGGAATTCGCTGTAGCGGCGAGCAACTGCCCATGATGCTGCAGACAGATTTTCGCCAGCCTTACGTTGCACTTCAATGACGTATAGTGCGAACTCTTGCCCATCGTCTTCCTTGCCGACCATGATTGACTTGATCTTGATGTTCGCCCGCCCATAGAGACTGTTGTCGCTTTCTTGTACGATGTACTGTTGTCGTTGAAGTTCCTTCCGCCTAATCTCCCGTTGTAGGCTTGACTTTGACTTGCCCAGTATTCGCAGCTCAGCAACGTTATTTGTAAGCTCAGCTTTTCGGGTTAAGGTATCAACAACAGAGTCTTGAGCAGCCAATCTCTCAATGTCGGCAGTCAGAGCAGAGATTGCTTCTGCTAAGCCAAGGTCGCCAGGTGCTGCGTGATGAATTTCTTCCTCCATGGGCTTCTCGTCTGCAGAGACCTCAGGATCGTTTTGCTCATCCTCGAGAAATTTTTCTTCGTCTCCGAATAAATCGTTGTCTGAGAAGACACCAATTCGTGATGAGGTATTCACAAGTCCAAGGGAAGCTAGATTGGGTTTCTCTCGATCCTTTTCACTGGAAAGTGTCTCGGTTCTCCTAAACTCGCTAGAACTTCGTGGAGAATCCACCATCTTTGCCGCTAGGAAGTTTGACTCTGGGCTTTCGAAAAGAGAGTCCTTTAAGTCTTCCTCTTTTGGATCATTTGTCATGATGTTGGTTAGGGCTGCTTCCATGGCTTCCACCATCTGCTCCTGACTACCAGCACCTTGATCGCCATTCATAGACTCGCCGTCAAGACTGTGAGCTGATTGAGCCATTCGCTCGTCGTCAACATCATCGTCAAATAATGGCGCCGAAGTATCGATGTCGAGCGAGCGCCGAGCCTGGGGTATAATCAGATCCTCAGCGACCTTTGCTATACCTTTAAGATCACTACTCGATGCTGCACTTCTCCTGAGCTCAGAATTGCTGGCGTTGAAGCGAGAAGCCACACGAGATAGAGGAAGCGGCTTGCTTGGGGATTCGGGGATTGACTCAACAGAGGGCTGTTTCAAAGCCTTCACAGGTGGCTTCGAAGACACTCTGGCTGATGCGTTATCGGACGTAAGGTACTTGTAGTAGAGATCAGATTTCTTGAAATTCGGGAAATGAACATCCTCCATCTCGTGCAGTACACCTGACTGTGCTTTCAGAACGACAGTACGAGCCCTGAGATATTGCTGCATCGTCGCTCCAGACCCTGCTTTTAGAAAGGCCCGAACAGTATCTCTTGACTCTTCAGGGACATTAAGTTCGGGCTTTAACAGGTAGGCTTCGTTGATTTGCGCAATATCGGCGCGGTCGGATTCAGTCCACCGGGTCCGGATTCCAGAGAAAGGATCCTCTGTCTGCATGTCTTCCTCCAAAGGATTGCGAAAGCCATCGACGACTATCCAAAATTGGACAAACGTCATAAGCCGTTGACGGTCCATGAATTCCATGAAGTAGGAAAGGCCGGTAGCGTCGTGGAGAACTTGGGTGATCGAGGCGTTCAGCAGACTCGAATTTCCTTGCCCATTCCTTAGTTCTGCTTGACGGTTTTGAGTGCCAGATGTACGCCCAACCGCAGACAGCTTTCCCACCCTTTGATCAAGCATGTGCTTGCCCGACTGCAAGCGACGGAGGTATGTCTGATCTTGCCTTTCCGTCATCGACTCCCGCTGCAGTTGGCTAGCTACCTCGCTTCGAAACCTCCGAGCCTCAGAAAGGTTGTTGCATTGCCGAATAGACCTAATGAATCGCTCAAATTTCCGCTCGTCATCACCAGAAGCAATCTTTGGGAAAGTAGAAGGCTTTGGTACTTTGGGCGCAGGTGACGCATGCTGGTCGAGTGCAGCGCGTAGTTTGCGGACTGTCTTGCGATCTTGAAGCATAGTACGACCGTAGCCCTCCATGACTTGATTCCAGGTATCTGGATCTGAAAGCATTTGCATCAAAGGCGCTAGTACGGCACATGACACGATCTCCTCAATGAGCACAGATACAGCTCGGCTTTTGATCATGGTCTCGGGCAAGACCTCGGGCAAGAGCCTGGCCATGTTCCTGCGGAGGTATTCTTGTTGTACAAGTTTCAACTCGGAATGTCCCAACGAGACCGCTGGATGTAAAATTCCTTCCCGATATTTTCCAGCGATAGCGATATTCAGCTCCTCAGAATCTGTAACGTTGCGGTTGAGATTCTTGCCACGAACGGCCCTCTCTGCTTCATAGAACTCTTTCAGATGGGCTGTGACCAAAGGCACCACTCTTGCGACTACCACCTCAACGACGTCCACTCCGAATATTCTCTCTCTAAGATTGATCAATGCCATTCTCATAGCACGTTCGATTTCGTTGACGAAGTTTGGACTCGGCGAGATTCTGCTGTACCAGGAGGTGACATAATCGCGAAGGATCCAGTCGAGCAAGCCATCGAGACCGTCCGAAATCATGAACGACTCAGGGTATAAGGGTGTTCTTCTGTAGATGGATTTGCTAGAGAGCCAGTCGGTCTCCTCCTTCCATGCTTCCGGTGCAGCGAAAGCTGCAGTTCTCGACTTTGGTCTCGCCCATTCTCCGTCATTTTGCTTTTTCCTTGAGCTCGAAAGCAGCAATACTGCGATACCCAGAAAGCTCGTGGAAGCCCCGGCTGTGAATGCGTATCCGAGAAAGCGCAGGATAGGAGCCCAGCTGGTGAGGAAACCCCATGCAACGAAGGCTATGAATGCAGCTAGTAGGGCATCCCGGGCACTCAGGGCCATAATCCTGAAGGGAGTAATGCACGTCGTCGCCGCATGGTTGTTTGTTTGACTACTGCGCCTTTCTGGAACATTGACGTCTGGAGGGGTGTCGTTTCGGGTCGCCAAGACTTAGGATATCTAGCGTGAAAGTGGCTGCAAAGGTCAGCCCTACAGCTAGTTTGGATTGATTTGCATTGAGCACTCCGTAGGGGACTGCAAGCAAACGATGCACCCTTATCAACGCTCTTTACCACACACGGTGAAGTGTATGAAAGAGACTGTATACTATACCTGCAGAGTGTCAAATACATTAATCGAGGAGCGCCGACAGTGTAGCCAAGATCGGAAACACTTGGGCCAGCCAAAAGTCAATTTCCGCCAACTGCCCCTGAAGTGGTTTGGACTAAACCCTACTCCGCAGGGGCCGAAGATTTATAGTGGAGGACAGCCAACAAGGTGACTCAGCTTGCCTAGAAAGTAAGCACGAAGCAGCGAATCGATAGACGGGGCCCTTCTTATCCCACCCCTTCCCTTGCCCGTTACGTTCCTTATTGTGGGTGGAAGCCACTCCGTATCCATCGAAATCCCTCGGCCGATGCGACTTACGCCAGCCACCACGACCCCTCCGTCCAGGACTGCAGGCTCCCGAGAGTATGGATGCTTTGAACGCCGAAGCTGAGAAGATTAGACATATGAGCGACGAGAAAAGCACCAATAATTCTTCCTTCCTTGAACCTCTTCGACCAAGAAGTGACTCTGGTACTTCCGAGAGGACACTTCTCAATATGTCCGATACCGAGGAGAATGAGAAGGCGAGGAGTGCAGACCTTGAGAAGGAGGGTGTCGAGGGCCAACTGCCGACCATCGAAATCAAAGACCATGTCACAGAGGATCCTCTGGCGAGGATAAAATTGCTGTGTTGGATGTTCATTAACACCGTCGCTACTGTGCTAATCGTGAGTTGTCCACCCCTCGCGAGCCGGTCGCAATGCTCGTCTCCGGTCGATGCTGACAATATGATGCACTTCCACAGGTCTTTTGTAACAAAGCCATCTTCAGCGACAAATCGTTTGGACAATGTCAAGCCGCCTTCGCTGCCTTCCACTTCTTCGTCACAGGTGCTACGCTATATGTCCTCTCTCGGCCGACTTTCGCCATGTTCGATCCCAAACGCGTCGCTGTCACCAGCATGCTTCCTCTCGCAGTCGCCATGTCCATGAATGTCGTTGGCATGAATCTCTCCCTACAGATATCCACCATCACTTTCTACCAAATCACACGAGTCCTCCTTACGCCTACTGTCGCAATCATCAATTTCTTCTTCTACAAGAGATCTATCCCTAGACTCGCCGCATACTCTCTGATACCAATGTGCTTTGGCGTGGCCCTCATCTCATATTATGATCAGAAGCCTGCTCCAGTGGCCGGTGCGCCGATCAAGGCTGTGGGCGGTCTCAGCGTCCTGGTCGCACTTGGCAGTGTGTTTATTAGTGGCATCTACACCGTTTGGGTCGGCACCTATCAGCGCAAGTTCGAGTTGAACGGCTTCCAGCTGCTCTTTAATCAGGCTCCTCTTGGTGGTGTTATCCTTCTCTACGTCGTCCCATGGACCGACAAGTTTCCAGCTTTGGACCAAGCACCTATGAATAAGTGGATGATGATCCTGCTGAGTGGCGTTCTTGCCGCATTGATCAATCTATCACAGTTCTTCATAATCGGTGGTGCCGGAGCTGTTGAGAGCACCGTGGTTGGACATTTGAAGACATGTCTTATTGTGGTTATCGGAGCCTTTACCGGTGGAAGAATCATTACCGACAAGGCTGCTCTGGGGATATTGCTGGCTCTTATCAGCATATTCACGTAAGTCACTTCAAACCCCTTTCAGATGCCTAGCGAAGCTACTAACACCTTCATAGCTACTCCGCAATCATGATGCGGCAACCAAAGTGATCGACAGAAGCGTCGCACAAGGGAAAGAACGCAGCATTCTCCTGCACTTTGATTTCAATATCACCTCCAAAGCTACTGGAGTCCTTAGGGGCACTCGAACCGGCGTTTACGATGGGCATTAGACATTTCTCACCTTATTAGAACCCTCTGATTGGGCATATAGGAGGGCTGCACGTCTCGCATTCTATTGGTATCTAGCGTTAGGTTTTTTATAGTTCAGGACAGGTGCATCTTACGAGCGGCAGATTCAATCGGTCTTCTATAGATTCAGTATCGGATATCGAGCAATACTGGTATTACTGAAACAATGTACGCCACAGAATGGAGGACTCTTGGCCCTTTTCTCATCTATCCTGGACGCGATTGGGAGCAAAGCTGCAGTGGATGCTATCTGTGACGCCATTTCATATTATATATGCTGTCAGCCACATCATCACTCGCCAGGCCATCCAGGATCCTCTCTCCTCTGCCAGACACCCACAAACTTCCTCCCACCATTCCTGTTAACTTTCTTTCCCTCCTCCGTCTCCTCCCTAATAGCTCTCACCATCCTCCCCACCTCCCTCCTAGCATCCCATTCCAGCCCCGTCCTCCCATCGCCGCCCTCCTCAATCCACTCCCTCTCCCTCCCCTCCTCTGGAACCTCCACCCGTTCAAAAACCTGCCCGCCGCCAAACTCCGCAAATCTCTCCTTCATCCACGTTCCCAGCTCTTCTACGTCTGTGATCGTATAGATGCGTCCGCCTGGCTGCAATACGAAGGCGTATTCGGCGCAGAGAGTGGAGCTCACGATGCGTTGCTTGTGTTTGCGGGCTTTGAAGTGGGGGTCTGGGAAGCAGAGGAAGATGTGCGAGAGTTGGGCTTTGTGGAAGAAGTTGGGGAGGAATTTCATAGTGTTGGCTCGTAGTACGGATATGTTCTGATATGGTGTGGGAGGCGGCGAGGAGGTGATTTCTTGGGTGGTTGGATTGTAGTATCTTAACGCTTCGTCTTTGTCCGATGTTCCGAGTTTGTTTTCTTCTAGGTATTGGACCCCTTCCAGATTCTGGATCTCTCTGACTTGGGCTGGTGCTAGGTTCGCTACCCACATGGTAGAGCTCTGTGTGTCTTGGTATGAGGGCATTTGATTTTGACCGGTAATTTCCTTCAGGGCTTTTTCGGTATTCTTCATCGTCTTCTTGTCCCCACCTGCCAGACCGTGTATGATATGCTCATTCATCTCCTCTGGTGGATCAGCCGGCAGCGGAAGCCGTTGGTAGGCATCGTTCTCCACCGTCCAACTGGGGAACACTATTTTCCTGCCCCCTATTGAAGGAGGAGCGTGTTGTGATCGTAGGGCCGAGATGCGATCTTGCACATACTCGGTGACCTGTGTTCGTATCTCCAGTCCCAATATCAATTCGTCCGGCAGCATAGGCGCCAACACTATCAGTAGTCCTCCAAACCCACATCCTATATCCGCCACCGTGACCTCCTTTCGCAAGGGTTTTGGCAGTCCCTGTGCCAGCTCAGCTTGAGCCAGAGGGTCAATGAAGGCGGGATAACAGGGGGACCAGTCCATCTGGGACGGGGAGGCAGGACTAGAGACATCTCTGGTCAGCTGTCAGTCAGGAAGCTCCAACGAGAAACGTAGGTATATGTCGACGAAAAGTACGGAACATTGATCGCTTACTATGTCAATTGATGGTCAGAGAAAGGATTAGCATGGGCGCGTTGTCGGTAGAATCTCTTCTGCGGGAGCTCGGTGTTGCCGCCTTCTTGTCTATGGGTCTTGCGGTATTCTTCGCGTTTTTGGCGCTTAGCTGAGGCTGTCATCTTTGCTGAGAGGGTGTAAAATCGATAGTAAGGTCAGCAATCGACTAAGAGAGGCATGAAAGGTCTGATAGGATTCTCGAGAGCGAAGCTCACTCCGGATATTGGAGCTAGTCTCGTTTGAGAGTTTGGAGGCTAACTTTACGGTATCAATATTAAAATACCGCATCGTAGCTACTACTTTCCTTTCGCGAGGTGACATGTTTCCCGCTGACAACGGGCCTCATCCTGTAAGTCTAGAAGTGGGTTGTCCAGTAGATGTCAGATTACCAGGTCTGTATTGGCCTTTCACATATACCAAGTTGCTTTACTTGATTAGGTAGTCGATCGAATGATCTTCCTCATCTCACTTTCAACACCGGTGAAGCCTGTCAGCTATTTTTCGTCATCGGCAAGATCTGGCAGGCTGATGTTTGTACTGATTTATAGAGAAGAGGCAATTGTTGGTTGCCTTTCTTAGGATTCAGGGGTTTTCTATCCTCAACGATCAATGAGAGATAATAAATTCACGGGACTCTATTGGGATCATCCCGCAATTTTGTTTCGGTCCTGATCTTTGTTAAACAACTTTAGACAACCTGAAAATCTGGACCGTGGCTCCCTGCGTTATTAACGTCAGATTGAAGCGATCCTTGGCCATAGTATGTTTGGACAAAAGTACCAAGGTTCTTTGATATCAATGGCTCGTCTACGGTAAGACATAGCTGATTGGGGTTGTGCACGTTTGTGGAGGCGGAAGGGATGTATTACCCTCGTGAGCAATGCCTAACTAAGGTAGAGACCAAGAAGACTGGCACATTGATGGCGCGACATCAGCAACGCCGAGCAGATGCTGGTCATTAATGTTACGGAATGTGAATAGTGTTCGGTGGAAGATGGCGCTGATATGCTGATGGATGCTCAATGGACTTTTGCCTTAGAGATTCCGGCCTATAACTATACCCAAGATCAAGACTGCTAGCCATGGATACAGACACAGCTGCAGATCCAGAGCGGAAATGGGATGACTGGACCCATCTTCGCATCAAAGTCTTGAAATGCCACGTCCTTTAATTTTACTGTCACCTGTTGGATGGCACCGACAGAGCATTGCATGACCGTGATCCCGTATGCTGTGAGGTCTGACTGGCCAGCAGACATCTATTCGGCGGCTCTTAGGGGCACTTGCGTCAATTCATGCAGGACCTCCGAACCCAAACGATGCTCTAAATACCTTCTTGATAGACGGATTTGGTACCATTAGGATGGTCGCTGCCCGAATTAATTCGCAGAGAACGGTGTACGCTGCGTATGAAGCCACACATGGGATGCCCCTAGAATAATCCCATCTGATCTAATATGATGACGATGATTGGACTTGGATGCTATACCTGCGCAAGCAAAGGTTGAATGAACAGATCATAGTAGCTACAGTTCGGACATATAAGTTGCATTGGCGAGGGAAGAAGATGAGGCCGGCGGTGTGCTTTGTAAAGATCGTATAGGATCAATATTCAGGATTTAGTAATGGACTAGGGTGGCAATGAGATACAGAGCGTGTGAGCGTGTACAGACAGAGCAGGTAAAGAGATGACAGCTAGACATGACACGCAATGGGGAGAATTGACAAGATATAGGTTCTCCGTAAGCCTCTATCCTGTTACGGTGCCCTATCCTTAGGGCTTCGAGCATTCGATGCCGTAGCGACTGCGGCTGCAGTCCTCAAGCGATTCATCCGATCATTCTCATAACCGAAATTGAAAATGTGTGGATCAGGCTGCATAAGTCATCTGGGATATCAGGGATACAGGATCCACCCGCTGTAAAAGTGTCACACGAGATAGACTGACATGAACACTGCTCACACAGTGAGGAGATATAACAATCCTTGGATTAGATATCAAAATCGTTTGATGGAAAAGGTCAGTGATATGCCAATTATCTTCCTCGAAGTTAAATACCGTCCCCAGATCACAGTCTTCCTGCTGGCTGCTACATATGCGAGTTGACGGGTCTAATCATCAAAATCGTCTTCGTCGACATCATCATCCTCGTCGTACCCTTCCCCAATTTGATACCTTCCCCTCGGTGCCATTCCGCGACCGCCGTGCCCACGGCCTTGGTGTTCGTAATGGTCTACGAGAGATTGAATGTACTCGTGATAGCGCCTAACCAACCCCTTCTTACTGTATTGTGTAAGTCGACCATCTGGAAGGCGATGGTGACGTCTCTGAAAGAGCTTGATGTCCTTCTCATGGTAGTAATAGTAGGTGTTGACCTGTTCACTGTCCCAGTCATCCACATGGCGTCCCAGCGGACGGCGAGCTGGTGTCCTTTGACCCGGCCCAGGGTAATATTGCCCATGTTCCTCAGCTTGACGGCGGCGCGTGTGCGGATTGGGATCTAGTCCATTGCCAATGAAAGGTTGGTGATGGGGATATGGAAATGGAGGTATGCCGTGCGGATGCCTGCTGTGATTGTAATATTCAAGTGCGCGGTCGTCCCTAATCGGATGCTGAGGACGGTTGTAGTATCTATGGGCTTGACGCATTTTCTGCTCTCTTTCTAGCTTATCTAGATCTCCGAGCCCACAAAGTCGTGCAAGAGCGTTGTCAAATGGAACACGATGTGGCATTCCAAGCCAAGCAAGACTGGTGAATAAGATCGAAGAACGGTTATAAATGGCAAGGAAAGTCCGTTTTTTGAAGAAAGCGCGGAAACATTGGTTGCGATCAGCAGGCGACTTACACGATATTCATGACCACGTAGCATCATAAAGAGCAAATCAAAATGACAGCCGTACGATAAATACATTGATCAGGTGTGGCACTAAGCAAATCATCAATGAGACAATCGGAGCAATCTGCCCGAAAACAAGGCGTCGCACACGGCGATGCGTCCCAACGAGAACATTGTACATTCGGTCATTGCACGAGCACCCATGATCTATCGTGATGAGATACCTGGTATGCCAATTATCTAAATGGAAGATCTATATTGACCGATGTCGGGTCGAGTTAAGTCAAAAATTGTTGGAAATCAGACGGAGTCGGCCTTGGTAGATGACTAAGCAGGGTCTTGGCATGCACATGCAGAGTTTCCAGTCATGTATATCCTTTTACATAGAGACATGCACATCCATAATTATCAACAAACTATTCTATTTTCTTTAACTAATGGGACTGCACGTGCATCGTATCTTTCATCAAAAATATATGCCTCATCATAAGGTAAGTCTTACTGGGATCGACATTGTTTGCTTTTTTGACATAGATTGCTGGTGGTCTGATCATGAGAAAGACTAGAAGCGTACGCTTACGTAGTCACGATCACCATAGTGCTGTGTATCCAGCTGATTGCCATTCGATGTTCTGATATGTAAGATCGCGCACAAGTGTCGTGTGCTCTTTCGAATTATGCCAGTCGAGGCTAACACAAACCTCCATAGCCATTCAACAACCGTTTCATCAATCGTTCGATACGGCCTAGATTTCAAATCTATGCGATGATCACCCCTACGACTATCGGTATTGACCGTTAGATGTTGATTAAGGCTGGCTTCGCCATTTCCACGTCTCAGCGCTAAGACCAGGCTGTCACATATTTACACACACAACTGTCTTATTTTCCAGCTCCACACGTTTCATCAATCTGACAACTCGACCCTTCAATCTAGGACTTCTCCGATCTAAACCTAGGAATTCGTGTCTGACCTGCCATCAAACATTCTCGCTACGGTTTCCTTTGTGATTTGTTAGAATGTTGGCCCCCAAGTACTATATCCATAGGAGCTCTATTACCGCCCATGGTTAGAGCATTGGAAGGTCAGCTCAGATATTTATAGAGTTGACAGGGAAATTAGATGCATGCGCTGGAGCGTGCAACAGGTATGGCGTCAATATCTACCACCATCCTATGTACCTTCTCCTCCTTGTCATTCGTTCAGAAGACGTGCTGGAGAACTTGCGTACTTAAAGAGAACGCAATAATGACGGAGGACCAATGGCCGAGGTTGACTCGGTGGCAGTCGAAACAGAGAGTATTAATAGTCACAGTATCCGGCTACAACATACGCCTCTTCGATTCAGCTCACCCTTGACCGTGGCGTGTCAGCGAACCACAAGCTGACACGGACATGAGCTTCGCAACTAAAGGAGACCGAGAAATTTAGAGTAGAGTGTGAATATATAAAGCAGGTTTTTCCTCCTCTATGTCTCATATTCACAACACAGACATCAATCGTTCTATAACGTTCAATATCCTTCAAACCCCCCAACCCCAAAATCAGACGTCTTCCACACAGATACAGCCTCCTTCAATCACAAAATGAAGATCTCCTACGCCACCATTCCATTGCTCGCCATGGTTGGAGGCGTTATCGCGCGCGACTGTACTCCAAACCTGGACTATTGTGAACAGACCCTCCTCAACATTGGTAAGTAATTGATGGACGTTTTCATGATGCAAGTACACTGGTATTGATGTTATCTTTAGGCGATTATCAGGGGCAAATTGATCAAGCCTTGGCCAATGTTGCAGGCAGTAATGATGGAGAGCCACTGTTCCGTTGCACAGGTGGAGCAGATGGATTCATTAAATACAAGAGGACCTGTGAGCAAGGCTGCCAAGATGCTGGCGCTCATAACCCCGATTTCTGTATTACGAGGGACTAGGAGATAGCAGCAGAGGAAATCAGGGGGCGAAGCTGTTCATGACGTTGCTGAGATGTGAGGGAGGAAGGTTGGACAAAGTCCAAGATTGCGCTTTACCTGGACTGTCTCTACCGACGAAATTTTATCTTTCGATCACTCTACTTGCTTTACCTAGACTGTCTCTACCGACGAAACTTTATCTTTCAATCACTCTACTTGTACGCTATCGTGCTATCAATCACTACGTATGCTATTATGATCGTCGTCGTGAAAATTACAGCCGTGTGCATGTCCCGACGCTAGTGGGCGAAATCATGAGGTTTAACTTCTGGGCAAGTTAGCCTTTATAGGCTTAAATGATGCGAGCGTTAAGCCTCAAAAGATTACACAGTCTCAGTCAACAGACTTTCGACACGGACTGCCCCGTGGCCGGCGCCGGCACGGGCGGCTGCAGGGCTTCTTTTAGCGCTGTCCGGCAGGCAGCAATACCTGCCGAGGGTGCAGATCTTCTTTGTCTGAAGTATCCAGGCACGAGTCCTACACCTCACTTCTACCGCAGCCAATATGGTTTCCTGGCTGCCCTCAGTTCCTTATGCCGTGCCAAACTCAGGTGGCTATTGGGATCCGGTGACCTCCACCATCAATTGGTGTGAAGAAGTCCGCTACTCCCCACTTACCGCCCCGAAGCCCCCACTGACAAGAGCATCTGCAGGATTACTACGCGACTCCATACGCGGCCGAGATCGTGAACACACTGACCAACCTGCTATTTCTCTACCTGGCCTACATTGGCATCCAATCGTGCCGAAAGCAGAACCATGATCAGATATTTCTCATCAGCTTCATTGGCTACATGCTGGTCGGAAGTGGAAGCTTCATGTTCCATGCCACCCTGAAATGTACGTTACAAAACGCCCATCCTTTCTTTATACTCCTCAATCACTCTCTCACAACCTCCACTGACACGCTTCCACCACCCCTGACAGACCCAATGCAACTCGTTGACGAACTATCCATGATCTACACAACCTGCCTAATGTGCTACGCAACTTTCTCCTACTCTCGCTCCCGCCTCTTCAGTTTCATCCTCGCCCTCTTCCTGATCTCTCTTGCAATATTCATAACGCTCTACTACCATTACCTGCAAGACCCGGCCTTCCACCAAAACGCTTACGCCGTACTCACAATCGTGGTCCTCTTACGCGCGATGTGGGTGATGGAATTCACCCTCAGGCCTAGCTTGAAGCAGAGTGAGGATCAGTATAGGTTACAGCATGGGGGGAGGAGTATGAACAAGGAGCAGCAGGAGATCAGTAGGTGGAAGGATCGGAGGGATAGGAGGATTTTGGGAACCATGTGGATTATGATTGCCTGTGGGCTGTCTACGTTTTCTGGGGGATTCGCTATCTGGGGTTTGGATAATGTTTACTGCTCGAAATTGCGGATGTGGCGGAGAGAGGTTGGGCTGCCGTGGGGAATTTTGTTGGAGGGTCATGGGTGGTGGTAAGATGCATAAATTCTCATCAAAGAGTGAAGGTGAATTTGCGTGCTGATTTGGGATTTTAGGCATCTGATGACCGGTACGGGGGCCTACTTCTATATCACATGGGGGATATGGTTGAGGCATTGTCTGAATGGCAAGCAGGAGGACTATGACCTGCGTTGGCCGAGCCTCTTCTCGCTACCCGAGGTGGTGAAATCGAATCAGGTGAATAGAGATGCGCAGCAAGATTCCGCGAAAAAGGAAACATGACGAAATATCACGTCACCCATTAGATATAAACTACCTTGAGCATTCTGCTACCGACCCTTCCGTCATCCTCTTGATCTGTCGCACAACTGGTGATTCCTAGCTAACGTATCATACTCTTTCTACTTTCGTTTCACATGATCATCTCTCATAACCCGCTGAGCTCTGCCGAGCTGCCGATTTCGGTAGCAAGATAGAAGAGCCAAGGTCGCCACGCCACGCTATGCAAGTGTCCCCTTCCTACCACGGTCGATATGAAAAGGACAGCGTAAAAGCTGCTTAGAGTTTCTGCAGGGACTTTGCTCTTGGATCACCTCCAATATTCTTAACCCATTCTTCACCAAACGTCATCTTCTCCATCCTCTCTTTACTCTCCCACTGCCTCCTCCACTCTGCTTCTTCTTTCCTCCATCGCTCCAGGTTAGCTGCCAAGAAATCCGCTGCGGCATCAGCACTCTTTTGCGGAGCGATCATTGGCACTAGATGGCCGACGCCCTCAAGCACAACCTCCTTCACCCTACCTTCTTTACAGCCTCCGCTACCACCGATGCCGGTACCTGTTCTGGCAACCTTCTGCTTTCGCAAATCCGGTGTTGATAACTCGGATGTACCACCAAATAGGTAGAGTGCGCTCGGGCGAAGATGTGGCAGGGCTTTGAAGACGACCGGTGGTGTTGGAGCATAGAATGGGTATGTTTCTGTAGTACTCAAGTCGATATCCGGGTGGGTCTGACGGTTGACAACCAGATTCCCGTTTCGATCTTTCCCGTCGAAATTAGGGCGGAGGAACATAAAAACCTCCTGATGCTTGTTGGTGGCTAAAGTGACGGGACCTTCTTCTGCATCAACATCTTTCGGGCCTCGGAATTCCTTGGGATAGATTGCTGTTGGGAGTTTCCGCAAACCGTACTTGATCCAGAGATCTAACACGCGGGGATCCCAGGTCTGATAGAATTTGGACTTCTTGAACGACTCAGCGACTTCTGCTCGCGAAGGCCAGCGGTCCCGGCGAAAAGTCGAGGAACGTGCATAGCTAGCGTCCGGTTTGAAGGCTTCAGGCGCTCCTGAGGCGTTTTGAATGACTGGATCTATAAGGACGAGGGAAGTAAGGAGTCGAGGATGGATGTATGACAATTGGCAGCTTTTTGCCTTAGCAATAAGTTCTCACAGCAAGAGGGATGACTCACAGATGGGAACCACCCAGACTATGGCCTATGCCGACTAGAGGCCTCGGCATCTCTTTCCGGAAGTGGTTGATCATGTGAAGAAGATCTCGTGGGTGGTCATTCCATGATGCTACATTGTGGCATCTATCATCAGTAACGGGGTATTTTCTCCATCGTTCGCTCAGCCTACTTACGGTCATTGCCTAGCTTGGTTTCATTGAGTATCCCACTCACACCCTGGGTAGCAATGTCCGCGATCCAGATACTTCTGATCGCTTGTCCTCGCGCTTTCAGTGCTTGGTACAACTCGTCCCAAAAGGGTTCATAAAGTTCCTGTCTGTGTCAAACGCAAATACCCGGCATTCAATTCACGATCAGACCCACCTTGGGAAAGCCATTGGCGTGGGCACCGATTATGGTAACAGCTCCCGGCTGACTGTGGGACTGATCTTTTGGCTTGTATTGCTTTATGTGCAGATACAGTGTGTCTTCCTGATCATCCAACGTTGCACCCGGGTACTCTCGAATGTACTGGCACGGAAGAATATGCTCTTCGACAATGAAATGAAGAGGAGACATGACAGGACTCGTTCCAGAAGTGGAATTGTGCAGCAACTAAGGGGGTGATCCACGGGGAATAGGCGTAGCAGTGCTACGGTACAAGTGACGAGGATTGTGCAACCATGGGGGGAGGAAGGGTTCACCTAATCCTAGGTTACATCTCCACAATTATAGAATTTGATGATCTACTTTCGCGTACAACACTGTAGTGCTTACGGGACTGTACAAATTTATTGGAAGATGACTGACACCCTGACGGAGGGTCGGTGTCAAAAGTCGTTGCCGACTTTCTCCCTGAATTAGGCCGAGAAAGCCGGGCAACGACTTTTGACACCCTCACACCGACCCTCGGACTAGTGAAAAAGCTTAGCGTCAAGCGTCCTTGATAGCGGCAAAGCACATCGAGACCGGTGCTTAAAAGTACTTTGACGTACTGTTTGCTTGGGACAAACTTTTGCCTCTTCTTGGCGTGTGCTGCAAGCAAATCCCTCATATCCGTTGATCATGTATTAGGTGGTTTTCGGATGGGGTGTTGACTCCAATGCAGTCACGTGATCAGGCATCTCCAGACATGGGGTCCGGTACTTTAGATTAGCGCCAATAAGCGCGTTCGCGAACAACGCGACTTCCAAGATCAACAGCTTCAAGGTCAAAACCCATCGCATTCGGCAGTCGTCGTCAGCACGACTTGCAAGTTGCGAACACTGTTATGGCAACCATGGATATCGACGCTGGCTCCGAGAGCAAAGCACTTTTCGCGCAAGTTCAATTTTACATCGTGCTGACTGACACTATTGGAGTGGATCAAGCAGAAGCCGTAAGTTTTCGACGTGTTCCCAATGAATCTAAGGCTAATTTTCTACACATAGCTTGCGAAAGTGCTCAAAGAGAATGGTGCACAGGAAGTACCACGGGTGCCCTCAGGAGGAAGGATACCTTTGGACGATGTCACTCATGTCATTTCCAAGACCATCGACTTCCCTGGCTACGATGCCGCAGGCGATTCGCTCAAATCTGTGGTCAAGCCTGACTGGGTGAGCGCGTCGATCACAAAGGGTCGACTGGCCAATCCCAGACAGTACAGCCCCGATCCAAGACTCTTCTTCTCTGGTCTCATCGTCTGCTGTGCCGACCTACCAAGCGGCGATTCCGATGCGATCATTGGGGGTGTTCTCGCCATGGGGGGTCTATATTCTAGTTCTGTGTCGAAGATGGTCACTCACATTGTGGCTCTGACTATGGACTCTCACAAGTGTCAGACTGCGCTGACCAAGAATCTCAAGTGCAAGATACTGCTGCCACACTGGTAATGACAGACTTTGAGAAGATATCAGACAATCAATTGACGTATGGCCAGGTTTGACGACTGCTTGAAATTAGGCAAGCGAATTGACGAAGGCCCATATTGCCTACCCGATCCTGAGATCCTCCGCAAACGTCCAGAAGACCGCATACCTGAGGCAAGCAGAACAGACCTGCTGGGTGCATCCTCGCCCAAGCCTGATCGCCTTCCTACTCCTTCTAGCTCACCTAGCGCCAGCCGTCGTGAGCTCACAGTTTTTCGGAATAAAAAGATCATGCTTTCCAACGATCTAGAACTCGGTAGTCGGCTTCTGGAGACTATTGAAGATTTGATTATTAGTGGAGGAGGTAGTGTTACGGGTGCTGTTCATAGGGCGGATATCTTTATATGCCACTATCGCGAGAACCTCAATTACCGCATTGCCTCGAGAGCAGGGAAGGATGTAGGGAACCTTGCGTGGCTGTACCACCTTATTACGCACAACAGTTGGACTTCGCCACTACGCCGATTGCTGCATTACCCCATAGCCCGTCAGGGTCTTCCTGGTTTCAACCGCTTCCGTATCAGTCTTTCCAATTACAATGGCGAAGCGCGTGTTTACTTGGAAAATCTTGCCAAAGCCGCTGGTGGAGAATTTACCAAAACCATGAAGGAAGACAATACTCATCTAATCACGGCTCACATGGTCAGCGAAAAGTGTGATGCAGCGAAAGAATGGAACATCCACACAGTCAATCATTTATGGCTTGAAGAAAGCTACGCCAAATGGTCGATCCAAACCGTATCCAATCCGCGCTATTCCCATTTTCCATCACGTACCAACTTAGGCGAGGTCGTCGGTCAGACACCAATTGACAAGCAATCAGTTGAGCGCGTCTTCTTCCCACAAGGGTCGGACGTCGATGCTTCGGTCGAGGGTGAAAATGTCCCAAAACCAATGTCTACTCGAGATCAGAACGCTGCACCTTCCCGACCAACGAAAGCCGGTAGTACTCGCCCTTCGGTCTCCGCAAGAGGATCAGAGATTCCCTTACGTGCTTCCCAGACTAATGATGCTACTCCCAAGGCCTCAAAAGAGAACAGAAGGCATACTGATGGCGCTATCCGAACGCCTGCACCATCTCGCTTCGTAGGTGGAGGCAAAGAAAATGAGACACCGTCCACCACAGGCAGCCGCAGTGCCAAGGACAAGGCAGTTGCGAAGTTGCACGACCTTGCTCCTGATATTGCGCTCTTTGAAAAAGAGAGAAAACGAGTAGGTGGGGTCATTCATGGCAGAGACCGGAAATCAAGTGAAGATAAAGCTTCGGAAGATAGTAGAAAGCGTTCTATCTCCCAAGATGACGAAACCGACGCAGAAGCAGATGAGGCTAGGGGAGCCAAGAGAGCCAAAACCTCAAAAATACTGGCACCTGTAACTATGCGCTTGGCTCTTACTGGGAATAAGAGATGGGTAGGCGCCGCAAAGAAAGAGGGTGAAGAGCGCGTAAGTCCATGTTTGATTTGATCTACCCCAATACATCTGATGTGATATAGGCACGGCTCCGAGAGGTGGGTATTCTGATAACCCAGGACTTTGCCAGCTGCACGCATCTTGCTTCTCCTAGGATCGTCCGCACCCAGAAGTTTGTTTGTGCCCTTGCACACGGTCCTGTCGTCATATCCGACAGATTCATCGACGACTGTCTTGCGAATGGAGGTCACCTCGACCCGGAAGACTACCTCTTAGAAGATAAAGAGTTTGAGAAAAAGGTTGGATACAAGCTCTCCGGTGCCTTGCTGAGGGCAAAGGAGAATAAAGGACGGCTTCTGCGAGGCCATTCCATCTATGTCACTGAAGCCGTCCGTGGTGGCTTTGAGACATACAGATCCATCATCGAAGTGAATGGTGGGAAATGCCTGATGTACCGCGCTCGTGCAGCCACTAGTCTTCGCGCAGGTGTGGACGAAGATACCGATGGATCCGAGTCTGGTCAACCTGAGTTTGTATACCTCGTCAGTGGCCAAACTCACGAAGAGGCGAAACTGTGGCCAAAATTCAAGCAAATGGTGGAGGCCGCAGGGAAGAATCCCCGTATCGTGAGAAATGATTGGTTGCTCAATACGGCACTGTCACAGCAGCATCACTGGCAAGACTTCTACGCTCTGACAGACAAGGACATTGGTACTCCACCACCTTGAGGTTGTGGCGTGTAATCGAGCATCGAGCGAGGCGTTCCGTTGGTGACTTAGCTTCAGTTGTGGATGAGACCATTGTAGCTAGGGTTCGAAGAGTGCGATGCCATGACGATCTTCTTTCTGCTCTCCAGAGCCTGGACGCGCAATGAACCTGTACTCCTCCCATTCCCAGTTTCAAAAGAATTTGACGCCCTGCTGATCTTCACTCCCAAACACCTGCGCCTTGCCCCTCTTCACGAGCACATTCAAACTCCGACGTAACAACTCCGCATCCATACCATGGAAGTCCTGCCCCACACTCACCTCCCCACTCATGAGTTCATACAGCGTGAGCACCGTATTCTTCTGCCCCTTCTCTTCCACCCACTCCATAACCACATCCGCCCACTCCTCCGGCCTTTTCCAAAAGACCCAAAACACACCTCCCTCCTTCCCACCTCCCTTCGCGTCCGCGCCAGCGATCCATTCCGCTCGCCGCCCTCCCTCTTCACTAGTCATCCACTCTACGACTTCGCGTGCATCGTGGACCGATAGACGCTTGCGCAGGGATGTGTTTTTGAAGAGCTCGCTTTCGAGCGAGGTGCTGAGGGAGAGCTTGAAGATGTGGTGGTGGCGGCTGTAGCGTTGGATGAGGCCGGACCATTTGCGGAGCTGGGAGGTGCGGGTTGAGAGGTTGGGTT
>JAABUK010003321.1_pt1 | contig 27423 bp, 16 predicted proteins | sample 5559141 | NCBI WGS metagenome assembly JAABUK01 (sample SAMN10711869, study PRJNA513367) | rock metagenome | isolation source: Antarctica rocks | place: Antarctica: Victoria Land, Pudding Butte nord | collected 2016-01-03
AGAAAAATGCCGCTGCGAAGAGGAAGAAGATAGAGGCGAAGGCGTCAGTAACTGCTTCGGAAGGGACGAGAAGGTCTGGGAGATTTGGTCGACGGTAATCAGGGAAGATTGCTGCGTAGGCTCTGTGTATGATAGTGATGGAATCGGGATTCGCCAGTGCCCTAGAAACACGATTGTACAGATATGAGGAATCCAGCTACATCATGTGCAGTTCCCATACACAAAACGCTACGGACAGAGACTAATAGCAGGGATTGGTGAACCTGTATATCTTTGTCCTTGATGCTCGAACGCTTGATTGTTTGCTTATGGCGATGGAGAGACATGTCTTTCCAACCATGTCTGAAGATTGCAAAGAGCGTTCTTGACATGCTCGCTCCACCCTGACGTATAACCATTATGCAACATCTAACGTATCTCTCCCTTCCTTTGCCGAGAAATGCCTCAACCAGAATGCCAATGCAAATACCCATAAATGCCCAACGTCCACCTCATCTCCCGAAACGCCAACGCTCCATGATGCTAAATGTGCCAACTTAATGCCAACCCTCGATGCGCAGAGATGTAAGGTCGGAGAGGAATCCAACCACAGACGAAACACCGACTTGGATGCGCCAAAACTTGAAAACTAACATGCACTCTAATCATTCTCTCCCAGTCTCACATTGGGCAGACTATATCGCAACCTCTCTGGCATCTTCGGCATCACAACACCGAGCAAGACATCCAATTCGGGTGGCGGTGAAGGAGAGGTGGATCGAGCAATTATCAGCTTCGGCGAGGGGAGGGGTAGCTGGTAAGATTGGAATCTGGTGGGTGTTTGAGAATCGACCAGGACGGCGAGAGGAGGCCGTCTGAGTGGCGAGGCGCGTTGGGGAGTGGGAGGACTTCTCGGTGACAGTGCGGGGAAAAATGGGTGAGGGAGGGAGGAGGATCTTGAGGAGAGGTAGTCTGGATCGGATGTTGCTTCTCTTTCTCCTTCTTCGTCTTCGTCGTCGTCTTCGTCGTCGTCACCGGCTTCTGCGTGCTCTGTTCCGCCTGGACTGATGATGATATCTGGTGGTCGCTTCTTGTTCGCGGCACTAGGCCTGTCATCATGTGATCGCTCTTCGTGTATGTCCGACTTCTCTGGGTGAACTGGAATGCCGCCAATTCTGCACAACGGACGTCTATTCCCACTTTCTGTTCCTGGTCTCACTTTCCCCTCCATTACAGCTCGGCTGGGTGGCGGCTGCATCATCCACACTACTTCTCGTTTTGTTCGCGGCAGTTGGCTGACCGTTGGGGGATGCAAGTCATTGACCCCAGGATTTCTTGCATACAGCCAAGAATGATCGTCCGAACCCGAGGTGCCAGCCCTTTTGCGGCCAGCCGTTGAAGGTTGCCCTCGATCTGTGGACGCTTGGCGACCATGATTTTTCGCACGATCCCACATCCGGGAAATCCTGTCATTGATTCCAAAAAGCGTCTCGTCCTCGCGCTCATACCGCTTCCAATTCCAATTGTCTGGTCGAGCGATAGTAGACCTGATCGTGTCCTTTAGCGCATCCAATGTAGATCCTGCTCCTGTCGTCGAGGCCCGAAGAGATAGTCGTGGAGGCTGCTGAAATGCGACAGGCTCTGGATTTGTGTCCGAGGAAGAAGCAGTGGGTGGGCTCATGATGTTCGCTGCACTTTGGGGTGTAGGTGAAAACACACTTTTCTTTTGACTCTTCCCCTTCGTTTTGCCATTTCCCATTCTCTTCGCCCTATCGTCAGGGCTGTGTTTCCTCCATCCACGCGGCGGGCCTGGGCCAGCTTCTATCTCTTCTGCCCAATAGTGATTTGTTTGAAACGGGACGGGTTGATGTATCAATCCCGGTTGTAACAATTCAAGTTCTGCCCGTTCCTTTTGTGATCGATTCGCTTCCTTCCGTCTCTTTCGCTTGTGATTGTACTCGAGACAAGGCGATAGCGATACATAGTAGAATATAGCTGACTGAGTACCGCGCCAGAACCACATTTTCAGATGTGCACGGAGCGCACTCTTCTGGATACAAGAGATTTCCGCAGAGTTTGCAGCTTGGTAGCAAAGCCTGTAGGTGTCACTGAGGAAATTGATGCGAATTGTGATACGACCGACTTATTCTCGTGGAAAGTCTCCGGGCTGCTGAATTTCCGAAGGGACAGCGCTGGCAGGGACGGTCGAAGACAACGAGTACTCGAGCTGGTCACCACTGGTGAAGAAGGACGCGACCCAAGCGTGCAGGCACTCTCGGTTTGGATGTCAAGGAAGTATGATATAGTATAAGATGGTGCTTGGATGTTGGGCGAATGTCCAAAGGTCAAAGTTGGTGTTCGAGGCCATTTGAAGGCCGCGTGGTCGCAGAACGTCCTCTCTGCCCCGTATCTGCCTGGAAACATCAAGATGTACTCTAGCAGTCCAGTTGATGTTTTGACTTCTGGAGGAGTAGAGCACACTTCTCGACGCACGCGCGAGAGGCTTTCCTGAAGCGAGTGATGCAAGACGAAGAAGGAGGTTGTGTTGCGTAGGACGAGGGGTTTAGGCTTGGATCGACGAAACGCCAAGAGATTCCACTGCCTTCGGATCCTTCGTCCAGTCCGAGTGGAGAAGATCTGAATACCATACGAATTGGATGTACGATTACTTGAACATCTCAGCATGATGGAGAGTACGGAGTACCTTGTCATTAAAGAAGTCTCCTTCTCAAGTATTGATACCGCATTGTTCAATATCTGCTGACCTCCCGCACCAGCCTATCTTCGTACATGTCCCAATCCGGTAATTAGTCCATCAGCCATTGGTCTGCTTCGGAAGGCAAGCTTCTACACGCCCACCATACTGGGCCTTGGCCTGCCCTGGATAGTGATCCGCCAGCTTCTTGGTATGAGCCGGATTACTGATGACTGAAGACCAGAACGTGCGAAGACGTAAACCAATGCCTCTGTCATGCAGCCTACGCTATCTGGAACGGCAATGTTCCTCGGCTTGTTCAATAGTCCCCTACTGGCATTCGCGAGACGGCTCATCCGAACTTTGTGACCTTGACTTGCCTTGTCGAGGGGGCTTGAGGCAACTCATGAATTCCAGCAACAGTTTCATCAACTCACAGCGGCCTGCCTTTCTGGATACGAGGTCCATCTGCCCGATGTATCGATGATTTTGTTCCACGTCATCCTGTACAATGCAGAAGCAATCAACCTAGAGGTACCAAAAACCTAGAATATAAAAATAGTCCATCGCATCCGGTATTGACTTTGGGATTCCAGGCTTCCTCCGGATCAAGACTTCCGGGCTTGCAATAATCTTCCAGATTCTCTATTCGTGGTTGAGGCATAGATAAGTTACCCCAACTCTGGTTCAAAGCAATATACCTGCATGCCGAGGATAGTAGTACCAGTAATTTTTGGGTGACATCAATCGGTAATATGTCAAAATTCTTGCTGCATCGTAGACCAGCCCTTGGGACGTTGCATGTGTATCCATTATGACGCGCGCAAACGATGAGCCACTTTTCAAGCAGTCTAGTTGAGACGTGTTGCCCATCGCCACGAAAGAATGCTCTATCTCTGAGCATGGTAGCCGCAGAGTCGGATGCGGCGTCGTAGGCTTGTCGAAGAACATCCCTATACTTATCGTCTCTTACGGGTCTAATGACACCAACCCTCCTCAGACCGTATTCCACCGCAATGAACATATTCACGAGACGGAAGCTGCGGTTCTTGAACCTCTGGATCGATGGCAGCTAGACGCGGATGGAGAGTGACCATTCTGTAGGCGATGACTTCAATAATAAGCTTGCATATAGCACAGTGCAGTCTGCATGGGAGTTGATACCACGTACCGTACAACTGCCACTGGATAGTGTTATCAGCCGAGAGGTTCTCCTTCCCAATGAGATTGAGAGCCCGGCAATTTCTACAGAGCTTTGGATCAGGATTCCTTCTCTGACGGCGGTCTAAGTCGAAACTCTCTCGCGCTCGTTTCGCGCCTCTTTCTTGAACTCGAGCCTGTGGCAGGGGATTGCTGGCCTGCTTGCGGTCTTCTTCGTTTTCGGCGCTCCAGGGAGCCTTTTCCATGACGACTTTCCCGGAACCGGATTCCAGATTTAGCGTCTGCAAACACATTGCATTCTACATTTGTCACCCTTACGGTGTCCGATGAATGCCGCAGTAAAACTTTGTCCTGTTGCCAGGCCTGGCATCCCAGGAAGACCGATGTCAAGAACCGAGCGTGACCCCTTTAATTGTTTAGGCTCAAGGACAAAGCCTCATCTGGGCCATTGCGAAACAGTATCTCACCAAGACTTCTTAGTCTAGCTTGCACAGTGCTAACACGCTCAGATCAGAACATTTAGATCAAGGGAATGCACTCTTGGACATCATAAAATGGTGAGTGCTAAGGCTGGATGAGGCTGAAGATGCAAAATGCAAGGCAACGTAGATACTAATAGAAGGCAATCCACCCAATGATGAAGCACAAATACAAGTTGATCAAGGAATCCGGAAATATTCAATTGGGAAAAGGAAAAAGCGAGGCGGTGCAGCAACAGTCTTGCTACACGACCAACCTCGAACATGATTGACCCACCTTCGAGCTTTGATCGGTCAAACGACACGATTCTGGAGCGACGAGGAAAGTAAAATGACGTGCCTTTCATGCATCGCCGTCGTCAGGAAAGATCCAAAGTGTTGCTGACCACCCCTGGGCGTACTCAAGCCAGGCTTACCAGTACTAACTAGTCAGATGTGTAAAATAAAAGGTAATTGATTGCTAGGTTACGAGTAATTACGCATTCTTAAGTATAGATTCTTGTGCCAAGGCCTTATGTTAAGATCTTGTGCTAAGCAGTGTCACGTGCTAGCTTAAGAATGAAGCTCGTCTAGCTTTAATATCACATCCTCTCTCATCTAGATTCGAGTATTATTGCGAATAAATAGGTTACAATACTTTATGATAGCGTATTATAAGTGACGTATTATTAAGTAATTCGGGAGTGAGAATAATAAGAGAGAATAGTGAAGAGATTATTAATATTTAATAAAATCTTAATTTAATTAAGCTTAAGTTTCTTATATAATCTATTCTTTTTATTAAGTTATACTCTCTTTTAAACATATTCTTATAATTATTAAGATAAGTCTTCTTATTCTATATTTTTAAATAAGAGAATATATAATAAATTATAAATAAAGAAACTAATATAAAAGTAATTACTAATATTTATAATTTAATCTTATATTATAAGTACTTAAAAATCGATCTTATTTATATTCTTTTATAATTAAATAATATCTCGCGTTAATAAGTATTTTAATTAATTTTCAAAGAATAAATTAATAATAATAATAAGATTATTTCTACTCACTTTTATTTATAACTCATTTATAATTTTAGATAATTATTATTAATAAGAAGTTAATAAATAAAATTAATTAATAAGATAAAGAATAATAGTGATTATAATTCTTTATAACTTCTTTATATTAATAATGAATAGTTTAAAAACTTTAATAATAATTAAAGTTCGCGATAATATAATTAGAATTAATATTAAGAGATATAATAATTTGAAATAAGTTATAAATAAAAATAATTAATTATAACTAATTAAATTAATATTAATTTCATAATAGAGCGTGCTTATTAAAAGAAAATAATATTAATTCAACTTATAAATTCTGATAATATTAAAGATAAGTACTCGCACTCTTCTATAATTTTTTAATTAATATAAGTAATTTATAAGAAATGTAGAAAAGAAGAGAGAGCTTTTATATTTTATCACTCTTTTAAAGAGACTTATTATAATAATTAATACTATATTATTATTATTTAATTATAATTGTAATTAATTACTCTTAATCTGTAATTATTATATATAATAATTAAAGCAAATAAACTATACTTTAACTATTATTAATAGATTTAATCGATATTAATTACTTCGAGTTATAACTAACTGTATTATAATAATAGAGATTGAAAATATTAAGAAGTATTGCTTAATTAAAGTTAAAGCTAAGTTTCTTATCTTAAAGAAGTTAATAAATATCTTAAAGTATATTAATAAGTATTTATTTAATTCCGTTTATAATCTCTCTAATAATCTTATAATTAAGATTAAGAAGTTTAATAAATTAAAGAAGTAAAGTTATTTAACTTCTTTTATAATTTAGAGTTATTAATATGAATAATCGTGAGTATAATATTAATGAATAGAGCGGTATTAATTATTTCTAATTATAACTTGTTATAATTAAATGATAAAGCTTTTTAACATGACTTGCTTTTAATTATAATTAACTGATTATTTATTTTTAATTTTTAAATAAAGAACTTATTTTTAATAGTTTTTATAGTTATTTTCAAGTCTTTTAACTTACTTTTCTTTATAACTTTATTATAATTTTCTTAATATTTACTTACAATTTACTTATTAAATAATGCTGATTAATATGAAGATATAAAGTAATTAAAGTGCGTAATAGCGCGTAATTTAATAATCTAATCTAAATAGAAAAGAGAGATAATAACTTATAATCTTAATTTAAAAGTAATAGAATAATAAAGTTATAATATAGACTTTAAATAAAGAAAAGGTGTAGAGTTATAATAATTAATTAATAATATTAACTTATAAGTAATTATAACATAATATAAGAAAGGAAAAGCGAGTGTAATATAGATTTTTAAATAGATTTAATTCTATATTATTCTTTTATTTAATCTTTATTATAATTCATATGAAGTTATTATTTAATTATATTCCGCGATATTAATTATAAGTTCTCGCTTTTATAAAGAAATCTTAATAGATTTCGGCGCTAAGAATGATTTCATTATTTTCTTTAAATTAATATTTATAATCTTTCGATTCTATTCACTCTAAATATTAGATTTAAGAGTTAAGTTATTTATTATTATATTCTCTTATTCTTAATCTGAATTCTAATTTCTTTAAGAGATCTTAACTTTTATTAAGCTCTTCTTTTTCTCGCACGGAAATATAATAACTTATAATATGTTAATTAAGTCTGCGATAACTTACAATCTATTAATCTCTTTAACAGCTCTTATTATTTTCTGCAGAAATTAAGAATTTTCTGTAAACTAATCTTTATTAAGATCTTTTTTAATATCTTCTTTTAAGATTTTAAGATTATTAATAATAGATTCCGATTAATCTTTTTCTCTCATCTACAATAAATCATCTTTCTTATAATTTTCTATTATTTTTTTTTATTCTTTTATCGGAATTAACGCCAATTCATCGTAATTTAATATATTCGCATTTTCATTTTCGAAAAGTTTTATAACTTCGGAAGAAGCGTTTAATATATTAATACTTCTTTTGCGCAAAGCTCTCTATATTCTTAAAGAATTTCAGAGTTTCGAAATATATCGCTTATTTAAAATATTTATTGTAATCATTTATTAGTTATTGATTAGATTCTTAATAATATTTTCTTTTAAGTTAATAAGATAATAGATTTCTAGAAGCATTTTCTTATTAATTTAATAGAAGTCAAATTATTATTCTTCAAATTTATTATAACTCTTAGCTTATATAAGCATTTACTAATTCTTATAAAAGTTAACGTTCTTTATTAACTGATTATAAGTTTGTTAAGTTTTGATTATCTTTTTTATAAGCTTTTTATTAACAATTATTTTAATATATTATATTTTTTCAATATTATTAAGTTAAGCTTACAATATTTCTTTATTACTCTTAAGAGATTATAACTTCTTATTATTAGATGATAATTTCGATTGTTTTTTAAATATAAGATAATAAGATAAATATTCTATTATCGCATGAATTTATACACACACAGAGAATATCGCTTATTAAAGATATTAATCTCATAAAACAGTTAGTTTATTAATAAGTATTTTGATTAAAATACTTTTAAGCAGCTTATTTAAGTTTTTAATTTTATTATTTATTTGTGAGTGATAAGAAGTTGTAATTTAATACTTTATAGAAAGTAGTTTCATATATATAATTAAGACTTATCTAATTAAATTATTATCATTATTAGAGAGAAGCTTATTTAATAATCTGTAAATCATTACAATATTATTATAAATAATACGAATAATTATTTTCGCTCGTGTATTTAATAAAGCTTTTTCAACGAATTATTCAGTAACATATTTAATAGTTATAAGAATTCATTAATTTTTTATAAATGTTTAGAGTAAAACGCCGATAAGATTAATAACTTATTAATAAAATAATAAAGTATTCTTAGATACGAGCGTTTATAAGAGTTCACGCTCTTAATTAAGTCGAGATCTTTAAATTATTTAATACTTAGAACAAATTATAATATATTCTTTAATATCTTTTTTAAGTATATATTATTAGTCTCAATTATTTATAATTTCTAATAATTCGAAATGATCTAAATACTTATATTTTGAATATATATATTTGATAAAATCAGCTCAAAATGCATAAGAAATATAAGGGGATAACTCATTATTCAATCATTAAAGAAGATATTCATTATTATTAACGACAAAATCGTTTTTAGTTTCGTAAATATTTATATAAAAGAGATCTGAAGATTTAACATTATTCTTTAAGAAGTAAATTATATAAGTAGCTTAATCGTTCTCGTTTAGTTCTTATATAATTATGATTATAATTACTCAATTACAAACATCTTTACTTATAAGATTTAATCTGCAATTAATTGCGTCTAAAATTATTATTATAAAGTCTTTTTAATATTAAATATTCAGATTATATTCTTCAAACTTTTCAATCTATCTTATAAGTTGTTTTAATAAGTTGCGTATAATAAAGAAATATTTCAGACTCTTATAATTAATATAGATTACTGTAATAAATTCATTATTAATATAAATTCGTTAGATTTATAAAACATACTTAATTACTAATAACTCTTTTTTATATATTAAATAATTAATCTTAGAAGTTATAAGTTTGCGATTATTATAAGTAATAGAATATAATTGTTTCGAGTTAGAAGAGTTGTTTTCTTATTATAAAAGAATAATTTTAATAACTCATTTATTAATATCGCATTAAATAAAGAATAGCCGAGTAATATTAAGTTGTTATAATACGGAAGCAGTTATAAGAGTTAATTTCAGTGCGTTAAACGCAGTAGTCATGAATATTATTTAAGTAATACTTTGATACTTCTTCTTTCTAATTTTAAAATCAATCTCTTTTAATAAATTAAAGAGAAATATAATTATTTGCGCGAAAATATGAATAAAGTATTGATAATATATAATTATATCTAGAAAAACGCGTACTTTATAAACATTAATCAATATCGATCAGTTCTAAATAACTGCGATTTTTAATAAGAGAGAATAAATAATTTCAGATTTAATAAGATATTCGCAAAATTTAAGAAAGTAAATATAAAATATATATTTCGAGAATTAAATATAAAGAGTATATTATTATAAAAGCTCGAAGATTTGCGTAAGATAATATATATACTTAATTATTAATTTGAAGTATATAATAATATTATCAAGATATATTATTATAAATTTTCTAAGAAACAATCTTATAATGCGATTTATTAAAGCTTAAAAAGAGGTAAACGCATTATAAAGACTAAATAATATCACGTGTTATTGAAATTTATCTTCTCTTATATTAAAAGCGATCTTTTCGCGATCTTTTTTAGTAATAAGTATTTAATAGTAATTCTGCATAAAGACAATCTTTAAGAGATAATAAGTCTTATTTATTAAATTAAGATATTCTTAAATTTATAATAATGAGTAATCGTTCTTCTTTATAATTATATTTAAGGCTCGAAAGTTAATATATATTTGTTATTTTCCGTCAGACTTTTTAATAAATAGAATAGAAAATTCTTAAAGATTAGATAATTCTTTAATTAAATCTTATTTAAGAAGCTTTACAATTTATTATAACTATTTAATTAAATATATAAATAATAGCGAATATAAATTTAAATTAATTAATATTATATCTTTAATTTTAATTATATAATTTAGATTATAAGAAGAAGAGAGTTATTTCGAAAGTTCTTCTTTAAAGATATTTATAAATTGAGTGTATAATTATTTCTATATAAATACTTCTTCTCATTCTTTATTATTACTCGTTATTTTCATGTATAAGAGATTAGAAGTTTATTAAATAATTATTAGAAAGAATTTAGTTTTAAGTTCGTGTATATAATGTAGAATTTAACTGGTTATAAGAGATTATTCTATATTAATATTAGATAAAGAAGATGTGAATCTATGTAATTAATTATAGTAGTAGAAGATAAGTTATAAGTAATTTCTCTCTTATCTTAAACGCGGATTTATAATATTCTTTAGTTAATATTAAGATTAACTTCTTATAATTAATTAAGATTAAGTATAATATTAAAATTAAATAGATTTAAAATCTTTATAAGTATTCGCGATTAATATTCTCTTATCATTAATATAATAAAGATTTAATCAGAAATTTATAAATATTCATTATTAATAATCTTGATTTATTCCGCATTATTATAAGTTGTTTTAATATTTAATTCAATCTTGCGAATAAAATTAATTAAAATATACTTCTTATTAATATTTAAATTAAGAAGAATATATACTGAATACTTCTGATTTTAATAAGTTACGTCTTCTTTCAAGATATATATAGAATTCTTATTTAATAAATATGAATTAATAGAAAAGATTTTATTTTAACATAATAAAGAGTTATACTCTTTTATAATCTTATTTTAAGAAGTATATTTTTCAGACTATAATAATACTTTTAGATTATTTAGATCTAAGTTTTTCTTAATATAAAGAATACGCCTCTTTATATTAAATATTAATTTATTAAAGAGAAGCGTGTAAAGTTATAATTATAAGATAAGAAGTGACTAATAAAATATTCTTATAAGTATAAAGAGTTTATATAATCTTACAATAATTTATTATTAATTATAATCTCTTATAAGAAATCTTAAGCAGAATATCTTTATTCTTTATATTTATAACACGCGCTTTAAAATTTATATTAATCTTATTATTTCTGTAAGTCTTTACGAGATTAATAAGTTAATAAGAAGAGTTTTTAATCTTCTTAACGAGAAGTATTAGTAATTATATAAATATAATTACAACTCTTTACGCATTATTTTAAAGTATTATAAAAATGAGAAGTAGAGACTTCGATTTATTCTTATTAATCAGTATGATTAATAAGCTGATTAAGTATAAGATTATCTTATTCTAAATATTCAGTGAGTTTAACTTATAATTAATTATTAAGATCTATATAAAAATGCTTCTTAATTTCATCTTACAATTTTATAGAAGTGATTTACATAATTAAGTAAATTAAGTTAGAAGTATACTCATATATTATTTTACTATTTTATATAATCGCTTATTAGTCTTAATATAAACACTATTATTTATTATAATTTTAAAATATAAGTCTTAATTATATAATATAATTATTAATATTATAAAGTATTACATTTTATAATATATAAATGCGGTATATTTTATTAATTAAATAATTCAAAGCTTATTTTATAACTTTATATAAACTTATTTAATAATTATAAAGCTTATAAAAATTGATTTAATTTATAATATTTTATATATAATCGTTTAGTTTATTATTACTTCGATTATTATTATAAGAACGTGATTTTTTAATCTTAAAATCGAAAATAAATATAAAAGATTATAATAATATTTAAATTTATTATTATTATATTTAATCTTAAAATTATTAACTTATAACTTATATTAATTTTATTATAGCAGCTTAATTATATTATTAATTATTTATAAGAGCTGATAAGAAATCTTATATAAAGAAGATTTCTTATTGAGATTAATTTTCTTAATTTATATTATAATTATAAGAAAATTAATTTGAAGAAGATGATATAAATATAAGAAGAAGAAAAGATGTGCTTATATATTTTTATAATTGAATAAAGATAAGAATATATATATAATATTTTCTTTCTTATTTATAATCTCTTTCTTCTTTCTAAAAACTTCTTATAAATTATTATATTATTACTTTTTTATAAATATTATATTAAAAGAGAATGATATTCACTAATAAGTTTTAAATAATTACGAAATATATTAAATATCTTTTATAAATAATTTATTAATTTAATAAATTCTTAAAATAAATCGAAAATTAAAAAAATAAATTATAACTTATTATAAACTAATTTCTTAAAGTTTAATATACTATTTACTTTCAGACTTTAAAATTTTTAATAATTGAGAAGTTGTGAAAAGAGAAATATAAATCTTATTATATATATTCCGTTATATTATTTTATAAGAGATCGCTACTATTAAAGATAATAAGTGATTTTCTAATAATAGTAAGAGATAGAAGCGTAATTAATCTTTATAAATTATTAGTAGTGTAGTTCTTAAAAAATAACTTTAAGAATCTTATTAATCTCGTATAATAATTATAATTAATTGTGTAAAGACTTTATATAAAGCTATTAAATGTAAAATAAAAGATAATTAATTGCTAGATTACGAGTAATTACGCATTCTTAAGTATAGATTCTTGTGTTAAGACCTTATATCAAGGCCTTATGCCAAGCAGTATCACGTGCTAGCTTAAGGATGGAGCTCGCCTAGCTTTGATATCACAGATGCATGCAAAAAGTCTCCGAGCGACTATTTAGCGTAGATGCGCTTCTGCTCGGTATGATTGGCGACGGAAATATTGCTACACAACGCTGAGCATCTTTGTCAGCCATGTGCTCCAAGTAACGCTGGTAGATGGCCCCAGTAAGGGCTGGGCTGGTCGATCTGGTTGCCAGGATGGAAGGTTCTGTAATCCATTCCATATTTCGTTACTTTCACTTTTCACAGTCGCCGGATCCACTCCGTAAAGTATATAGATTTCAGTTTAGATAATTACAGCACGAAGTGCACTGGTCTCAAATAGGAAATCTTCGCGACACTTGGCGTTCATCAACCAGCTCCTTGAATCTGAGACCCTCTATAGAATACTCCCAAAATAGCTCTCATGGAAACCACAGCTCAAATGTATTGAATACTGCACGTACAATACGCCCCAGAATAGTTCAAATTCCTACCATGGCCTGGGGAAATTCCCTCCGTCGCTACTGCTTGGTAATGTACCGTAATCATACCCTCAGCTGCGGAGGGATTCCAGCAACCACTCGGTAGGGCCATCAGCTGCAATGGTTGAGACGAGTTCGGAGACTTTCTACATAGCTTCAATTTATATAAAGAGTGCACAACACTGATGGGCAGGAAATTCCCAGTTACGCACTTCGACAAATCAATCACATTCTCACGTTCGAAGACGACTGCTCGAAAAGCTCATTGTCCACAATGCCATCTTCGCTAAGGCTCCACGATGTCCTAATCATTGGTGGAGGGCCTGCCGGTCTCTCTGTCGCCCTCGGTCTTGCACGACAGCACAAATCTTGCGTCGTCTTCTCTGATTCCAAATTCCGCAATGAAGGTGCTGCAGCCATGCATTCCGTGGCTTCCAGGGATGGCGAACGCCCGGCGGAATTTCGACGAATCACCCGAGAACAGATTGTCAAATATGGAAATACCACGTTTGTGGATATTACCGTCATAAGTGTATGCAAGGAACATGTCGATGGATATGATGGCTATAAAGCAACAGATGTAAACGGAGAGGAATGGACGGGGAAGAAATTGGTACTTGCAACTGGCAGTCAAGACATAGGCCCAAATATCGAAGGATATGCGGAGAATTGGCCCCATAATATGTGTGTAACACCAAGTGCTCGAGGTCTCACCGCTGTTCTGATTACTAAACTCAATCAGATACCAATGTCTCTTTTGCGATGGCCACGAGCGATCTCACCTACCCAAAGGCATTCTCACATTTCCGAGTTCATCATACCTGAAACTTGCACAAATGGCGGCTTCAATTTCCGCAAAGAACTCAATGGTGACCATTTTCACCCACGGTCCACCCGGCGAGTCGGCCGATGTCCAGCAAGCCTTGAAAAAGGGAACAGCTTTGGGCATAAATATCGAAAATCGACGGATCCAACGACTCCAATACTTGCCAGAAGGCTTGAATGTAGTGTTCGAGGATAGTGAAGAAGTCTATATGGGTTTTCTCGTCTATTCTCCAGAAAGCGTCCCAGCTGCTTCTCACCTGATCTCTTCTCTGGGCCTCGAGATGGCAGATACGCCCATAGGTCGTATAGTCAAGCGAGGTGAGCCTTTCGGTGCTACAAATGTCAACGGAGTTTTCGTGTGTGGCGACGCCGGCGTTGCTATGAAGCAAGTGACGCAGGCAATGGCTCAAGGTGAGCGTTTTTGCAGAAGTCTTGGTTTTCAAACGCTGACCCATTTCCAGGCAATTTCACAGCTGGCGGTATTGTGTTCGACTTGCATAATGAGGAAGCCGACGCTGCGCTGGCCGCATATGAGGACCGACATGAGACTCGGAAGATTTCATCGATCAAGGGAATGAACCATGAGGAATCGATACTTCCAGTCGCAGCATAGGCGAGCTTCCGTATCCTCGTGGTATATCTCTCCTCTTGTTTTCTCCACTTCCAAAGAAGCACTGCTTTGGACCTGGACGAGGGTCGTATTTGATTGCTGCACAATCGCAAGGGTGGTGTTATCACATGTAAAATAGAACCAAAGGGTAGAGGAACATACTCATTCTTGATTACTGCGTGAAAGCTAGACGATGCTGCTTTTCTGTCGGTTCCCAATACGTTCTCTGAATGTGAGGCGATTTTTAAGCTGGCGCTTGATAGGAGACCTCCCATATGTGACGGTCCAGCCTCGTCTCAAACAGTCACTGGTCTCATAATTCATCATACATGCTTTGTCCCTCTTATGACTTGCCCCCTCTGCGAGCATTTAGCAACATCCAACGAAGAGGTCGGGTCAACCCACCACTTTTGTCCAGTCAATGCTTGCGTCAAGCTCTTCCTCGACCAAACCGCATATTGTGATATTGTCCCCTCGCACGAGATATAAGCCATGTGGGACTTCAGAGCTTGGCTCTGGATCTTCAGGGGGGTGTATGATTCGTTCGGTGGTGTTATTCAGGACGATATTCGTGAGTTGATCACAGGATATCAGGTCACCGATGAGGGTGCGACCGTCCGCTGTTATCACCAATACCTTTTCTGTAACGAAAAGCCATTAGTACCCGCTCGTGGGAAGCTCATTCTGGAGTTATGCTTACTGTTGATGTAGGCCTGGAGCGACATCACCAGCTGCCTCAGCCTCGAGGGGTGAAGTTGACGGAGAGCGACGAGCAGTCCGAAAAAATGCGCTGCTTCCAGGCTTCAAGGCTTCAATAGCTGAGTCTGTCCAAAAAGCGCCCAGTGTGAGTATTCAGCACGAAATAGAACAATTTTAACCTTTGTGCTGTCGTCCTTCTCAGATGGATCGCAGGGCTTAGCTCTGGGTCCGGAGATCGAGTGGAGCCTAATAGTCTGGCTTTTGTGCCGGAGTCCCTCTGAGGGTCCCCAGGCGCCCCGCTGGCGTTGACTTCGCTTATGTATCCTGGGGACAATCAATACACATGTGGCGATTTCTCGAGCGCTGGGATTATCATATCACTGCTTGGACTTGGTTCGACATGTGCTAACCTCGTTCTCTATAAGTATATGTGTTGTGCCTGTGAAAAAGACCCTGTCGCCTTGCATGTCACTAGATTAACACCATACGACTAATATCTACAAAGACCGCACCTTCTACACCGTACCCTGGAGATCTTTTCAGCTGTCAGGAATATAAGTCTTCACCGTCGCCATGAGCGAGACCTCAGCCGCCTCGCTCACGCTTCTGAGTGTCGTGCGCCAATGGCCTGTAGCCAGAAACATTGCCGAACATCTTCCAGCAGGGAGCCTGATAAACCTGGCAAGGTGCTCTACGTCGCTTCGCCTGATGCTTCATGGCTTTGACATGCCAGCTACATTGGAGGATGAGGTCACCACCGATTCCGGAACTCGTCCAAATTCAGACGACGTGATGCTAGATGTTCGTCCACGCCAAGCGCTCCAAATTGGCGCCCATAATACTCGGTATTGGGAAGGTCTAAAAAGAGCTGCGCAGTTTACATGCTCTTCCAAAACGCATACAAAGGGAGACAAGACAAGATCATGCATATACTGTTCGATGCCAATTTGCGAGAGCTGTGTCGTCAAGCATTCCTTTGGTAAGAATGAAAATACTTTCAAGAACAGATGCCGCTTCATGTGCCAGCACTGTTGGGATATAGGCAACATCCAAAAAGAATGGCGCTGGAGAGAAAGACCGAATCCAGCAGGTGAATACTCTCACAAGTCTGCTGCTGAAGATAGGCAGTATTGCACTTGCACAAGTAAAGATGGTTGGGTGTGCAATGACTGCAAAGAGGTTCAAAACAGGGTCGCAAAGGTGAGCGGAACAACAGTCTGCTTTGGTCAGGATTGTGAAACTGTCCTCGAAGAAGATAGAGACCGGCGAAAGATATGTCTGTGGTGTGACCAGCCCGTGCCGAGAGGTCGTGCAAGCATGGAGTCCAAGAAAGCGTTTGATCAGAAGATGATTGATGCACGAGAGCGAGAATTGAATTCGCGCATGGCAGATTTCGAGGAATATGAAAGGAACAGGCGCAGACAGATGCGTATGTCCAGGAGAGAGATGTGCGGCGATGGCGCCGTCAGAGACGACCCAGATGCCGATGTACCGCAATTCGTCAGAAACCTTGATACTGTGAATTACCAGCGCGTTTGTGGCGAGGAGCCATCGGGTGACGACATCTATCGCTCCAAGCATGGTGACTGGAAATACCGCCCCGAGTTCTTGCGATGCTTTCGGGACAGATGCTCAAGCCATAAAGATGCCGCTCTTTATAAGGAGGTAACGTCTTATGATTCACCTGATGGCCCTTCTACGAAGACCAACATGGACTTGTGGATGATGAAAGGTCGCAGGAAACTGGATGAGCAAGTAGAGATGGACGAATTTGCTGAGGGATTCGAAGCAGGGTCCGATGCGAGCTCCGGTCATACTCCAGACATAACGGAGGAGACCGAGGAGCAGATGCCAGATGAGGAAGCAAACTCTCATCATTTTGAATGGTCTGAAGGAGGGGAGGAAGAAAAAGGCCCTAATGAAGAATTCTCAGTCATAAAAGACGATGAAGTCGCAGAAGCTCGCAAAGAAACAGAAGCGCAAGTTCACGCTGAAGTTTCAGGCTCTAGACCAGAATTTGCTGAAGATCAACCTCAAGGGCGGCCTCCAGAGTATGGTGCTGATACGCTGGTTCTCGAAACTGGAGATGCAATGCAATCCAACTGAATTGATTGATGATGGGGGCGCCATATCTCTCGCATTGTTTCGTATGTGTGGAAAGTGTTATTGTGAATCTTCCTGGCTTTATCCTCATTCAAACTCGGAGCGATCAGTGCCAAGCACAACCCCTGCATGCTAACTTCTTTCAAATTGGTGCCTAGAAACTTCCCGTAAAAGATATCCAGCATCCGTGACAGGTAGTGCTTTACAGTAATAAATATCTTCAACCACTTTCAGTGCCATATTTCTAAAACCTAGTTACCCCAGCTGGAGAGGCACAGAATCAAACACACACCATGACCCGGACCAACCAAGGACCACGCAGTCCATCCCAACCATCCAATCCGATCACCCCACTGGTCGATGTATCCTGGCGTTTCCCATCTGAATATCAGGTAGTCAATGATTGGCACTCTACAGGTCCTTGTCGGTGAGCATCAGCTTGCCCAATCTAGCCACTAGCGGCCTAGGTTACATTCGAACTCACAGCTCATAATAGCATTGGAATATGTGACAAGAAGACGTACAAGCTGGTCACAAAAGTCCGAAGCAAAGACTGCGATAGAACTACGGCTCAACTCCATACAAGTTCCGTCAGCTCGGAATCCTTATTACTCAACCTGCCACCAGAAATCCGTGTTCATATCTGGAGGCTACTCTTGCCACACGCCAGGAACCGGAAGGTAGTACTATGTGAAGGGCAAGATCCCTGGTCGCGGCGCCAACATGTCCCATTACAAGTATGCCCAGAGAGCGAGCACTACTTCGATCTTCTCAGGATCAACCATCAGGTGCGATGTGAGATCGCGCTGCTATTTGGGATGCAACATGCAGTGTTTCATTTCTGCACGAACGCTTGTGCGCGGAGGTTTATGGTTGAGGTTGCTTGCTTCGAGGGACTCGGGGTGAGGAGTGCTGTTGTGGAGGTAATACATAGAGAAAGTTTGACACCGGGTTGGTGTGGGACGGGGATGTCGAGGGCGTTGCAGGATATGAGGAGAGGGTGTAGTCATCCGAGTTTTATTTTTCAGGTCGCGTTCTTGTAGGCAATTGGGTTCTAGTGGAGCAGCGTTAAGCTGCTTGATGCAATGGGTGAGAATTCGAACTTGATGGAGGCGCGTCTTGGAGCTGGAGTCACATTTCCAAGAATGTTGTATTTGTCAAGAAGTCTTCAATTGTAATCTCGCGGCTCAGACTTGCCTTTGCACTTCATCTCGCGCTCTGTGCACACAACCGCACTCGCTGTCGGAGCCAGAAGCTCCTGACAAGGAAATACGGAGGGCGTAGTGAGCCGCATTGTTCAGAAGTATCTGAAAGACCAACTGCGGCAGACCATTTTACTGGTAGCCATACAGTCAGCCTCGTCATCATTGCCGTCCATATCAATTAATAAGATCCGTGCCCTTCTTACGCCCTTTCCCAATCTGCATCTTTGCTGTTCTCGCGCCGAATTGAATCGCTCTTTTCCTTTCAGTGGCTACCCGTTCCATTCCCATACGCCGTGCTAAGAGTCGAAGGGCTTGTTTCGCAGGGTCCGGGATACTTTGAAAGTTGTGACTGTCTGTAGTAGACACTGGGCGATTTGGGGCAAATCCGCATTTCTCCCACACCGGCAATTGCAATGTCCACTTCATGAAGTCTTCGTCAAGATACGGATATCGTACCTCTTTAGCCCAGTGAGACATAACCCTATCATCGCGTCCTAAGTTTCGCTGCCCAAGGCGTTGGACGTCAATGTCCAGCTCATTGATTAAACCCTGGTATCCCTGACGAGCAAAAGCGGTTGCGTGACGTGTGTAGCCCCCAAACAGCTCATCCGCCCCAAGCCCTGAGAGCAGCACACGAGCTCGTGTCGAGTAAGGACGGTTCTCGCAAGCTTGAAGATCTGTGACTTTGCCGTGGCCTCGAGCCGCGAAATAGAGGGCTTTTGATATGGACAAATCCATCTCAGTATTATGTGGAGCCATCAATCCGACGATATTTCTGTGATGGCTCTCACTTTCTTTGTATGGCACGTCTATTGCAACGAATCGCCACTCTCGCCCAACGCAAACACGGGATAATTCGAGAAGAGACGAACGACCAGTCTTCCTATCTGGGCAGCTTTCGCAGGCCGAAGCGGCTGGATCTATTTGTGTCGCGGCTGCCGTAGACCGAGGATTCTCGAATGCAACGTTTAGCAGATCGATGGGCTCGTCCAGTGGTAATAGCTCATGTGCTAATCGAGCTAGTAACGTGCAATCCAGGCCACCCGAGAACAGTACAGCAACGTTGGCATCTTCGGATGTCCGTTTTGTCCTAGCCAGTCCGAGACTTGGGATATCTGCTACTCTGATGCGCAGAGATTCGCGCAGATGTATTTCAAGCTCAAAAATCACTTGAGATGAAATGCCAAGGGCGGAAGCTTGACCATCTGGCAAAGTCCCGTTGATTCGTGGAAAAACATTTGGCCATGATATAAATTCTGGCGTCCCAAAGGTGGTCGAAAGGTCAATACAATGCACACCGCCAGTCTCGACCTCCTTCCAACCCGGAGAGAGTGGCCTATCGGTGACACTACAAAAAGCCATTCCACTGCTAGCGATCGTTTGCAACAACAAAGAGCGACGACCGAGGTGATCTCTGCCGTAATACAATACACGGGGTTTAGCATGATAAAAGACGAAGGCAAAAGGACCTGCTATGCTTGTAAGCGTATCAAGAACGTGTTCTTTGCTTGGTACTGGGGTGCTTCGGCAAGCACGGAGAAGTAAATCCAATACTTGTTGCGAGTCATTCCCCGAAACAACTTGACCGTTCATTTTCCATGCTTCACCATTCCAGCAAAGAAAAGATTGACTATGCTCATCTTTCAAAGGCTGAGACTCGATGTGGTCACCCCTCAAGGCAAGAACGGTAGATAACACATGGACATTGACTTGGTCGGTCTCAAGAGGCCGGGGATTTGGTATGTTCAGCGAGATAGATAGCTCTTGCAGGCTGTCAGGTCCACGAGCTTTTAGCAGTTCTTGCGTCTCCCTGCTGCTGTGGACGTGGCTCCCAAAGCTGACCGAACAATAAATGCCACACATGGGACCATATGTGAACCCTGATCGTTCGAGCACCGCCTCGATGTTTTATATCCAGTTCAACTTGTGGTCGTCGGTGCCAAGAGACCCTTCTCCGCAAGGACCTTCGGACCGGGGTTTTGCCGACGAGGAGCTGCGTATTACAGTAGTGAGCTTCATGATCATTCCATCTCCTGTAGGATGGAGCGACATTAAGTCGACCCTGACCAATTGTTTTCGTCGATTAGGTCCGCTCTGCACTTATATCTTATAGAAAATTTACAAACCAGAACCCTGCCGAACGGAATGAACGCGCTTTCGTAGAAGGATTCGAGCTGGCCCAAACACTTCAATCGAGCTGTAAGGCAGCTAATGTCAAGTGCGAATAATGCTACAGCTCCAGATAATGCCTTATCGCAGGAAGCTTCATCTGGCCTGTCTCCCGACAAGCAGGACGTCTCCACCACCGCGAGCGGGAACTTGACCGCGTCAGACACCCTCGCCAACAAGCCCAGCTCACATCCTGCAGGGCTGGACAGCTTGAAAGACTTGCCGGAACCATTGGAGGGCATGATGCCACAACAAGGATCAGAAGAGCCGATCAGCAGTACTGATCAAGAGCTTGGAGGTGGACTAAAGCTTTCAGAGATAGGCACAAAGCTGGAAAAGCTTTCGTTGGCAGAAAGCCATCCAAACCTACCTCAGACTACACCAGCGAAGCATCTACCTCAGACTCCTCCACCACCACCACCGGAGAAAGATGCAGGATACCTCGACCCTACACCCAAAACACCACAGACCTCTCGACCAGTATCGCGTCGACCTTCAGATTATGGAAATTTTAATGAGAAAGACCAGCAATATGTCCGAGACACGGCCGAGAACGACCGGAATGTTGAGAAGTCACATGTCCCTCCGGAGGCAGGCCCAGACAAAGATTCCCAATTGGAGATACAGAGCATAATGGAGCAGTTCACAGGTGACGGAGTAGCCCCCGGACAAGATGAAATTATGTCTCCCCGACTTGAGATGGCCAATCCAATGTCAAACGCGTCTGGCCAGTTTCCTCCGAGAAGATCAAGCCTGGAACCTTTGCGTTCGGGCTTGTCCCCCTCCGTCAGAGAGCCCGACAAGGATCTACCTAGCCCACCTGTACCTCCAAAACCCGATCAAACACCACTGTTAAGTCCAACACGGCCAGATAATCCAGCTTCGCCTCCAACCCTGCCCGGTCCGCCTCCTCCAGAGCCAGAACCTGATTTACCATTCGATTTCCACAGATTCCTGGAGCAGCTTCGCCATAAGTCCGCCGATCCTGTTGCCAAATTCTTGCGGTCTTTTCTTAACGAATTCGGGAAAAAGCAGTGGATGGTACACGAGCAGGTGAAGATTATTGGCGACTTTCTGACGTTTATTGCAAATAAGATGGCGTTGTGCGACATATGGCGAGACGTCTCGGACGCCGAATTCGATAACGCAAAAGAAGGCATGGAGAAATTGGTCATGAACAGGCTATATGCACAAACCTTTTCGCCTGCTATTCCTCCTGCACCTCAGCCCTTGGGAGGCAAGGGAAGACGGAAGGACGTAGATAAGATGATTGGTCCTGGGCGCCGAGGCCAACATCAAGAAGATGTGGAGCGAGATGAGATTCTGGCCCAAAAGGTCAGGATTTATGGCTGGGTCAAGGAGGAGCATCTGGACATTCCTTCTGTGGGTCCTGGTGGTGAGCGCTTTCTCAAGCTGGCCCAGCAGGAGCTCTTCAAAATCAAAGGATACCGTGCGCCGCGTGACAAGGTCATCTGCGTTTTGAACTGCTGTAAAGTCATCGTTGGACTGTTAAAAAGCTCCAAATCTGCGGATACCTCTGCAGATTCTTTCGTACCCCTTCTCATCTACGTTGTCCTCCAAGCACATCCGGAACATCTTGTCTCGAACATTCAGTACATATTGCGCTTCCGGAATCAGGACAAATTAGGAGGCGAGGCAGGCTACTATCTGTCCTCGCTGTCCGGCGCCATCCAATTTATCGAGACTCTAGATCGGACGTCGCTCACCGTCAGTGACACAGATTTCGAGCGCCATGTCGAGCTCGCGGTCTCTGCGATAGCAGAGAAGAATAGAGAAGCTGAGCTGCGTTTACCAGGTCATATTTTCTCAGAAAAATCAACTTTGAGCGAGCCAGAAGTAACGCCTCGCACTTCGATGGACGCAAGCCAATCATCACCTGGTAAAAGGCCGAATCGCTCAACCTTTGACAGCACGGATAGTGGTCTTGACGACAACGACGCTGTGGCGGGGCTTCTTAGAACAATTCAGAAGCCGCTCTCAACCATTGGTCGGATATTCTCCGACGAAGGCTCTGCTCCTCCTGGGCGCAGTAGCCCTGCCTCGACTCCGCAGCCGGGCTCAACACCTCGACTGTCTCCCTCATTATTTCAACCTCCCAGGAATAGTGGAGAGCAGCGACGGTCAAGCGAGCGGCCAAGGGAAAAGAACGATGAGCATCCAAATGACATGAGACTTGACGCTCAAGAAGCTGCTGCAAGACAAGCCAGTGCCGAGGCAGCAGAGGCCCGAAGAATACAAAGAGCAGAGCATCGAAACGTCGTCGAGTGAGTGAGGCTGGATACCTCATTGGGGGCTGGCTGATAGTGAGACTAGGACATTATACGGCATGTTTCCCAATCTGGACAAAGATGTCATAGACGACGTGGTTAGGCTGAAGGAAGGCCGGTCAGTCGATGAACCTTCCCTCTCGTCATCCTCACTCTACTGACATGCCGTACAGGGTGGGTCTGGCCGTGGATGCCTGTTTAGCATTGAGCGCAGGGGGATGATACGTCGAATTCCTCGGACGGTGTGGTAGCACTGCACGGCGTCTTTCTTTTTTCCGATATACAGCGATTCTGCGTCTGTCGAAGCAAATGGCAAATTATGCAGCATTCAGGTCACAAAGAAATGACGATGTTGTGGATACCCAGTAGCGCTTTGCGCATGGTATAAGACCCCCTGATTAATACTCATACACTGGGGATTCGGGACCCTAGCGTCCTGGTCTTACACGGGAAGGTGGAACTATCAGTGCCATGTGGCATCTGAAAAGCCCATGGGTGTTCGTTCCGCGATTTGGATTTGGTCCGAATACTGAAGGACTCTGAAGCTGGCTGTAATTGCAAACACCAGGAGCGCATCCAGACGTTGATCTCTTCGCAACTATACCATAAGCCATGACAGAGTTCTACCTTTCCGGCCTTCGTCGAGCCGCGTGTGTAAACGTGCTTTGAGGTGAAATCAACGAGTTTTCTCATTCAGTGCAGCTGCCACATAACTCACCGGGGAAATATTTGGAGATCGAACTCAATTCTACGCTCAATTCCAAAAATTCAGGTCACCTCATGGCAAGAAAGAAAGCAGCCAAAGCCTCTGTGGCTGAAGTCGCAACAGAATACGTGTCAAACAGGCACTCAAATCCAACTGCCAGCACAGCTTCCGCCAAAGAATTGACCTCACCTGCAATTGTGCCGCAACCCAAGCCTTCAGAACCATCAACTTCTACATTGCTTATATGTCGTAATAAGTAATTCCCTCTCGCCCCAAGTGCTGCAAAGTAACTCAATGCTTGCCGGCAGACGCAAGAAAACAGTAGACTGACTCCTAAGCAGACACTGGCGATACATCTCCTCCTTCCATGGCCCTTGGCTGCAATTACCTCCAGAAGTCCTCGAAACCATAGCATTCAGCAATTTCTACCTTCCTCGCCCACAGTTGGTGGACCCTGCGACCTTGTTCGACCTCGTCCAGATTCGGCGAATGGTCGATGATGCTACAGATCTTGCTGTACGCGCGGCCAATGGAACTACATCATCAGCTCTCTGCAATTCACAAAATGCGAGCAATGGATTGTTTGGTGGTGGAAGTGCAGCAGCGCTTGGACTGGGGCTGGGAGGCGGGAGGGCGAATGCGAAGCTGAGCCGGGAAAGACGACATCGAATGCGCGAACACGCAACGCAAAAGCTGTCGCATGCTTACCACCTGGATGAGATCGCTGCAAGCGTTGCAACTATGCAGTCAGCGTCTGCTTTGGAGGACGTAGCAATGCACGTTCTGACAAGGAATAAGGATGACCCTGACGCAACATACGTTCACTTCTTCCACGAGAAGATACCGTCCAGGTCGTTAGCAGAGTGTACAAGCTTAGCACCGCTGAACGAGGTCATCAGCCAGTGCCCGACAGATGGGGCGCCATATCGGACGCGAGCAGTGACTAGGATCTTCAAGGAGGATTTCGCAGGCGCTATAACAGACCTGACAGAAGGACTACGGGTCTGTCGAATGTACAATACCCAACATGAGAGACGAAATGAGCAGGCAGAGCTCGTGCTTGCTCGGGAGGCAGCACGGGAGCAACGGACTGATGGACGTGTCGATGAGAAGGATCAGCCCAGCAGCCTGGAAGGGCAATTGCTGTTTCATCGCGCGGGCACATACCTCAATATGGCTTGTGACAACATCACAACGGCTTTACATGGACTGGCTGCTACCAATGAAGATACGAGCGGGGCTCACGGTCGTGAAGCTGACACCCCATCGCCTCCCTCGAAAACCGATAGAGAAGCCAAGCATCGACGTCTCGAAGCTCGCAAATTGGTGCGAACATATGCAAAGCGCGCTCTTAGAGACTACACCGCTTTCATCAGCCGTTTTGATTATACACCTGGCCAACCAGCCGAGATCACCAAAGCATTTCTTGCCAAGGTCAATGCTGCAGCTAATGGTCATGGTAGACGCGTTCAAGGAAACCGTCTGCTGGAGATGGCAGAATTCCCGATGACTGCAAGATCATCCGCACTGGTCAAACGCAACGGCTACTCTCCTACGCATCCACGGCCCTCATCAGAACCAATCCCTCTACCATCCAAACCAGTCTACCCCCTTAACGAACTATTTACCGCAATCCCACCTCCAGACCTACCTCCATACCACATCGAGTCCACCACTCTAGTCAAAACCGGCTTCCACGCACCCCACCCCACCGCAGACGACCCCGACTTCTCCGAAACCCTAACCTACCACCCCCTCCTCACCGACGCCCTCCACTCCCTCCTCCTCTGCCACAGCCTCATCCAAATTTCACCCAAAGAACTCCTCCGCCACGCCCACATGGTCGCCCGCCTCGTCCGCCTCCACGACGGCTTCCCCATCTTCCTTGCCGCCCGCTCCCCCGCGCGCGCCGACTGGGTCGAGGTCGTTCGCCGGGCTGGAAACTGGCTCGGCCTCTCGGCATCCTGGGACAACATGTGCGCGCCTGCGCCACTGCCTGGCCAGGAGGGTCCAAATCCTGAAAGTGCTGAGCAGAAGAGGGAGAGGAGTCGGAGGGAGGCGATTAGGGAGGCGTTAGCAGATGAGAGGGTGGTAGATGAGGAGACTTTTCGGAAAAGCGTTAGGGCTAGGGAGTTGCGGGCTGCGAGGGAGGAGGAGGAGGGGATTAGGTTGGAGTATTTGAGGACGAGGGTACATTCTCCCCGGGAAGAAGATCGAGAGATTGGGGGAGAGGGCTCGGACCCGAAGACGAATGCGAACGCGGATGCGCCAAAGCGGTGGGCTCAGGACGAAGGAAAGGAGTATCCGATCACGACGGAGAGGGCAGACGCAATCGCACGGTGGATCAGGGAGGCCCCTCACCCTGGAGAAGGTGGTGCCAGTAGCGGTGGTGGTGCTGGTTCGAAGAAAGGAGGGCTAGGGAAGAAGGCAGGGAGATTGAGGAAGAGTGCCTCGAACGTTAGAGGTGTCAATGGGTTGGAGAAGGGTGTTGAAAGTTTATCTGTCGCTGCGACGGGACAGTAAGGAGAGTGTTGAGGAAGAAGAATGTCGATGGTGTCTGTCTCGCTGCCCGCTGAGGCAGAAGGAGTAGAGAGAGGCCTTGTCTCCTCCGAATTCGGTGTGATGGAGGGAGAGATGGTCTAAGTAAAGAGCCTCGTCGGATTAATCGTATGGCAGAACACCACGCACTGTAGAGGACCCTACACATTCCATATCCCCAGCTATCGACTCAACCAAATTGTCCACCATAACCATCAGCCGTGACTCTCAAACCCTTTCTCTCTATTCCTCCATGTCAGAACGAAAGTCTACCACCAAAGATGCTGCCGAACTGATCCGGCTTTGAGATTCGAGTTGAACCTTTGACGCATTGACTCAAAGAACGTAAGCATTCTCCACTTGCGGTACCACACTATATAAGCGACGACGAGTCATGTCCTAACCAAGCAGGCAGCCCGTTTGAGTAATTTCTGCATGGTCAGTCCTCCTCTTCAGCTCTCAAAGACGTGTTTCCAAAGGGTGTGCCGAAACTGCTGATGATCTGGTCGTGATGGCTCTCTGTTCTTATGCCTAACCAAGTCAGCCTCAGCAGGGTAGGTGGTTAGGGCGCCCTTCCATTTCTCAAGCAAGAAGTTGAGTTTGAGATCGTCGCGTAGGGAGTTGGCGTCAAACACCTATCGGCGAGAAGCAGGTATTCGCAGCAGGACGAATTGATGATTGACGCCGATACGGGCTGCAAAAGGGCCTAGACCTTGGGTTTGCGGTCCTTCCCTGCGTTCTCAGCGACGCATATCAGTTCCGACTCTCTTACTCCGTTCCCACACCCAATCCCAACACTCTCTCAAGCAAGTACCTGGCAAAGGCCTCCTCGCCCGGACTGCCCACCATCCTATCCACTCTATTCCCACTCTTGTTGCCCAACCAATTTCCCAGATCATGCGGCCTCACGCCATCGCTCTCCCTCCTCTTCCTGCTCCGCCGATCCACTACCGTCATTCCCCTCGTCCACTGGCCGGTCGTTTCGACGCGGATGTCCTCCGGGCTTTGGGGGCTGCGGATCCAGGTGGGGGACTCGTGCGTGAGCATATACCAGATGCAGAGCGGGTCGTGGAGGGCGAGGGAGGTGGAGTCGCCGGATTGGTTTTCGTGGAGCCGCTCGATTTTGGTGAACATGGGGGTCATGAAGGCGGTCATCCAGGTTGCTAGGGG
>JAABUK010002749.1_pt1 | contig 27422 bp, 25 predicted proteins | sample 5559141 | NCBI WGS metagenome assembly JAABUK01 (sample SAMN10711869, study PRJNA513367) | rock metagenome | isolation source: Antarctica rocks | place: Antarctica: Victoria Land, Pudding Butte nord | collected 2016-01-03
GAAGATCGCCATCGGGGTCAAGCCGCGGCGCGAAGCCTCGCGGTCGGACATGACGACGCAGGCGCTGGCGCCGTCCGAAAGCTGGCTGGCGTTGCCGGCGGTGATGAACTGGCCGTCGCCGCGCACGGGCTTCAGCTTGGCCAGGCCCTCAAGCGTCGTCTCCGGCCGGTTGCCCTCGTCCTGGCGCAGCGTGACGCTCTCGTGCCGGACCTCCCCGGTCGCCTTGTCCGTCACGGCCATGACGCTCGGCAACGGCACGATCTCGTCGTCCAAGCGCCCGGCCTGCTGCGCCGCGGCAGTGCGGCGCTGGCTTTCCAGGGCGTAATCGTCCTGCGCCTGGCGGGTGATGCCGTAGCGGGAGGCGACGATGTCCGCCGTCTCGATCATCGGCATATACAGGGCGGGCTGGTGGTCCTCCAGCCAGGCGTCGCGATACATGTGCCGGTTGAGCGTGCTCTGCACCAGGCTGATGTTCTCCAGGCCGCCCGCCACCGCGACCGGCACGCCGTCGCACACCACGCGGTTCGCCGCAATGGCGATGGCCTGCAGGCCCGACGAGCAGAAGCGGTTCACCGTCATCGCCGCGGTGCCGTTCGCCAGCCCGGCCCGCAGCGCAGCCTGGCGCGCGATGTTGCCGCCCGTGGCGCCCTCCGGGTTGGCGCAGCCCAGCACGACCTCCTCCACCTCGCCCGGCTCCAGCCCGGCGCGCTGGACCGCGTGCTGCACGGCATGGCCGCCCATCTCGGCCCCGTGCGTCATATTGAACGCGCCGCGCATGGCGCGTCCGATGGGGGTACGGGCGGTGGACACGATGACGGCTTCAACCATGTTGGGCTTCCTGCATTATCGGGTGGAACATGGGACGGCGCGCCGCCGCCGTCCCCGGCTACTTGTCGCGCAGCTCAAGCCGGCGCTCGATCAGGGTCAGGCGAACCTCGTGGTTATCCAGGCGCGCTTGCAGGGCGGCGGAGCGAAGGTCGCTGCTGGCCTTCTCCATCTCGCTGGTCGTCAAGCGGGACCGCACGGTTGCCATCTCTGCTGCAACCCGGTCCACCTTGCCCCCGACCCGGCCGAGAACCACCTGCTGCTCGGCGAACCCCTCCTGCAAACCTGCCAACCCTCCTCGCAGCTCCGCTTGCTCCTTCTGCAGCTCCGCAAGGGCGTCCAGAACCCGGCCTTGAAACTCGTCGCTCATCCGCCTGCTCCCGCGTCCATCCGGCCCGCTTCCGCCGCAACGAGGTCGCGCTTCGCCAGCTTGCCCACGGAGGTGTGGGGCAGGCTTTCACGCACTTCAAGGGCGGTGGGCATCTCGTGCCGGCCCAGCTTGTCCGCCAGGAACGCGCGCAGCGCGTCCAGGGTCAGCGGCACCGCGCCGTCGCGCAGGATGACGAACGCCTTGGCGGCCTGGCCGCGGTAGGGGTCGGGCACGCCGATCACCGCGGCCTCCCGCACGTCGGGATGCTCGTGGATCGCGTCCTCGACGCTGCGGGGATAGACGTTGAAGCCGCCGCTGATGATCATGTCCTTCTTGCGGTCCACGATGGTGAACACGCCCGCTTCGTCCATGCAGCCCACGTCGCCGGTCAGGAACCAGTCGCCGATGAACGCCGCCTCGGTCTCGTCCGGGCGGCGCCAGTAGCCCGTCGTCACATTGGGGCCGCGGATGCGAAGCTCGCCGATCTCGCCGGGCGGCAGGACGAGGCCGGGGTCGTCCAGAGCGACCACATCCATCTCGATACCCGGCAGCGGCACGCCGATCTCGCCGGGAGCCTGCGGGCGGTCCGGCAGCAGGTTGGTGCCGGCGGGCGAGGTCTCCGTCATGCCCCAGCCGCCGGCCAAGTGCAGGCCGGTCAGCGCCGTGAAGCGCGCGCCCACGTCCGGCGGCAGGGCCGCGCCGCCGCTGCTTGCGACCTTGAGGGCGGACAGGTCGCGCCGGTCCGCGCCGGGGTGGCCGACCAGGGCAATCCACAGGGTCGGGACGCCGTAGAAGTGGGTGCAGCGCCCATGCTCGATGTCGTCCAGCGCCGTCGCGGCGTCGAAGCGGGGGCGGAGCAGCAGCTCGGTGCCGTTGGAAAGGGCGCGCAGCAGCACGGCGGTCAGGGCGTAGATGTGGAACAGCGGCAGCACGCACATCACGCGGTCGGTGGGGACGTAGGCGCGTCCGATGCCGTTGGCCCAGGCGTCGTAGATGCCGACGGCCGCCGTCAGGTTGGCGTGGGTCAGCATGGCGGCGCGCGGGGCGCCGGTGGTGCCGCCGGTGTATTGCAGCACCGCCACGTCCTGCGGCTCCGGCGCGGGCCATTCCAGGTCGGGGCCATCCAAGTCGCGGAGGGTGCGGGCGCCGGGCGGCACGGCGGCATCATGGCCGCCGGGTCCCCAGTCCGCGTCCTCGGCGACGATCAGGCGGTCCACGGCGCCGGACGCGCGGGCGGCCAGGGCCTGCGGCAGTACGCCGGGGAGGTTCGCGGTAATCAGGGTGCGGGCGCCGCTGTCGGCCAGCTTGCGCTGTATGGTGCGGGCGGGGTCGAGCGGGCTGAGGTGGACGACGCGCCCGCCGATCCGCAGGATGGCGAAGAAGGCGATGGGATGGGCGGGGGAGTTGGGCAGCAGCAGCGCCACGGCGTCGCCGGGGAGCAGGCCCAGCGCGGCCAAGCCGCGCGCCAGGCGGTCCACGCGGGCGCCTAGCTCGGCGAAGGTCATGCGCTGGCCGCGGAACTCCAGGGCGGGGCGGCTGGCGTAGGCGGCGACGGCGCGGTCCAGCAGGGCCGGCAGGGTGCCGGTGGGGATCGGCGCGTCCCAGCGCAGGCCGGGGGGGTAGCTGGCCTCCCAAGGGTGCGGACGGGTCATGCGGCGCGGCGCCGAAACCGAGCGTCGTCCGCCACGGGCCGAAGTCCGACATGCCGCACGGCTCCCTCTCCCTCCGGGAGAGGGAGCAGAAGCAGGCGGCGTTCCTCATGCTGCTTTCCTGCCGGCGTCCAGGAAGCCCTGCCCGGCATCGGCCAGCCGCGCCAGCAGCGGCGCGGGCCGCAGGCTCTCGTCCCCCGTTGCGGCATGGAAGTCCTGCAGCCGGTCGCGGATGCGTCCCAGGCCCACCAGGTCCGCATGGAACATCGGGCCGCCGCGCCAGGCCGGCCAGTTGTAGCCGTGCAGCCAGATGGCATCTATGTCGCCGGGCCGGGCGGCGATGCCCTCCTCCAGGATGCGGGCGCCCTCGTTTATCATCGGATACACCAGCCGCTCCGTGATCTCCTCCGGCGCAATCGTGCGGCGCGCGATGCCCAGCTTGGCGCTTTCGGCGGCGATCACCGCGTCCACCTCCGGGTCCGGCGTCGCCGTGCGGCCCTCGTACAGGTAGTAGCCCCGCCCCGTCTTCTGGCCGAACCGTCCGGCGTCGCACAGCGCGTCCGCGACCGGGGCGCGCTTGTTGAACGCCCGGCGTATCCGCATCCCGATGTCCAGCCCCGCCAGGTCCGCCATCGCGAACGGCCCCATGCGGAACCCGAAGGCCACCAGCGCCGCATCCACCTCCGCCGGCGAGGCCCCATCCAGCAGCAGCCGCTCGGCGGCGTCGGTCCGCCGGGCCAGCATCCGGTTGCCGACGAAGCCGAAGCAGTTGCCGACCACCACGCCCACCTTGCCCAACCGCTTGCCGACCTCGGCGGCCGTGGCGATCACCTCCGGGCTGGTGGCCCGGCCGCGCACGGTCTCCAGCAGCCTCATCACGTTGGCCGGGCTGAAGAAGTGCATGCCCAGCACGTCGCCGGGCCGGCTGGTGGCGGCGGCGATCTCGTCTATGTCGAGGTAGCTGGTGTTGGTCGCCAGCACGGCGCCGGGCTTGGCGAGGCGGTCCAGGGTGCGGAACACCTCCTGCTTCACGCCCATCTCCTCGAACACCGCCTCCACCACGATGTCGGCGTCCGCCACGCCCTCCAGGCCAAGCTGCCCGCGTATCAGGTGGCGGCGCTCCTCCGCCTGGGCCTGGGTGATGCTGCCGCGCTTGGCGCTGGTGGCATACAGCTCGGCGATGCGGGCCAGGCCGCGGTCGAGCGCCGCCTGCTCCGTCTCGATGACGGTCACGGGTATGCCGGCGTTGGCGAAGCACATGGCGATGCCGCCGCCCATGGTGCCGGCGCCGACCACGGCGGCGCGGGCGATGGGACGTGCCACGGTGCCCGGCGGCAGCGGCGCCTTCTGCGCCTCCCGTTCGGCAAAGAAGGCGTGGCGCTGGGCGCGGCTCTCGTCGCCGACGACAAGCCTCTCGAACAGCCGGCGCTCGTTGGCCGCGCCCTCGTCGAACGGCATCTGCACGGCGGCGCGCACGCTCTCCACGCAGGCGCGCGGGGCCTGCGCGCCGGATGCCTTGAGCAACGGGGCGGCCACGCGGTCAATCAGGCCGGGGTCGGCGCGGGCGGGCGCCAGCTTGTCCTCCCGGTCCCGCACCCGGCGGCGGTTCGTCACCGTGCGGGCATAGGCGACGGCGGCGCCGGGATAGGGGCCGTCCAGCAGCGCATCCACCAGGCCAGCCGCATGGGCCTCCGCGGCGCCGATTGGGGTGCCGGTAACGATCATGGACAGCGCCTTCTCCACGCCGACGACGCGCGGCAGCCGCTGCGTGCCGCCAGCGCCGGGAAGCAGCCCCAGCTTCACTTCCGGCAGGCCCATCTTTGCGCCGGGCCAGGCGGCGCGGGCGTGGCAGCCCAAGGCCAGCTCCAGCCCGCCGCCCAGCGCGACGCCCTGCATGGCGGCGACCACGGGCACCGGCATGTCCTCGATTGCGGTGATGACCTGGCGCAGGTTGGGGTCCTGCATGGCATGGCCGAACTCGGTGATGTCGGCGCCGCCGCTGAACGCGCGGGCGGTGCCGGCCAGCACGATGGCGCGCACGGACGCATCGCCGCGCAGCGCGTCCAGCGCCGACATGATGCCCCGGCGCAGCGCCAGGCCCAGGGCGTTGACCGGCGGGTTGCCCATCGTCACCACGGCAACGTCGCCGTCCCGCTCGACCGTAACCGGACCGTATGCAGCCATGCTCAGACCTCCAACCATTCGCGCCGCACCGCGGCGTTGCCGGCCAGGCTGGCCGGCGTGCCCTCGAACACGATCTCGCCGTGCCCCATCACGTACAGGCGCTGGCTGATCGCCAGCGCTATGTCCAGCTTCTGCTCCACCAGCAGGATCGTCGTGCCGCGGGCGGCGACGGCCTCCAGCAGCTCGCGGACGCGCTGGACCATCATGGGGGCCAGGCCCTCGGTCGGTTCGTCCACCATCAGCAGCGCCGGGCTGCCCATCAGGGTGCGGCAGATCGCGAGCATCTGCTGCTCGCCGCCGGACAGCGCGCCTGCGGGGGCGGCGGCGCGCTCCTGCAACCGGGGGAACAGGGCGTAGGCATCGGCGAGGGTGAAGGCGCCGCCGGGGCCGGGCTTCTCGCCCAAAATGAGGTTCTGCGCCGTGGTCAGGTCCGGGAAGATCGAGCGGTCCTCCGGCACGTAGCCCAGGCCGAGCCGCGCAACCTTGTGCGGCGGCAGGTGGCCGATCTCCGCGTCGTCGAAGCGCACCTGGCCGTCGCGCACGACGCCGCCCATGATGGCCTTCAAGGTCGTGCTGCGCCCGGCGCCGTTGCGGCCCAGAAGGGCGACGATCTCGCCCTTGGCCACTTCCATGTTGACGCCGCGCAGCACTTGGCTCTTGCCGTACCAGGCTTGCAGGTTGCGGACGCTCAGCACCGCCCCGCCTTCACAATAACGTCTCCGCCGCCGCGCCGAGGTAGGCCGTGCGCACGGCGGCGTTGCCGCGCACCTCGTCCGGCAGGCCCGACGCGATCACGCGGCCCTCCGCCAGGACGGAGATGCGGTCGGCCAAGTCGAACACCACGCCCAGGTCGTGCTCGATCATCACCAGCGTGCGGCCTTCCGTCACGCGGCGGATCAGGGTCACGGCGCGTTCGGTCTCGGCGCGGCTCATGCCGGCGGTGGGTTCGTCCAGCAGGATGGTGTGGGCGCCGCCCGCGACGGTGACGCCGATCTCCAGCGCGCGCTGCTCGGCATAGGCGAGGTTGCCGGCCAGGACGTCCCGGCGGCGCTCCAGCCCGAGCATCGCCAGCAGGTCGTCGGCCCGCTGCCGCAGCGGCGCGTAGCCGTCCAGCCGGCGCCAGAACGCCAGGCCGCAGCCGCCGTCGCGCATGGCGGCGGCGCGCAGGTTCTCGAACACCGACAGCTTCGGGAACAGGCTCGTGACCTGGAAGCTGCGGGCCAGGCCGCGGTTGAAGATGTCGTACGGCGGCAGGCCGGTGATGTCCTGCCCGTGCAGCACCACCCGCCCGGCGTCCGAACGCAGCCGCCCGCTGATGAGGTGGAACAGGGTGGACTTGCCGGCGCCGTTGGGGCCGATCACGGCATGGCGCTCGTTCTTGGCGACGGACAGCTCGACGCCCTGGATGATGCGCGTGGGGCCGAACGCCTTGTGCAGCCCGTTCACGAGCAGCGCCGTCATGGCGCCAGCGAGGCCACGCCCGCCTCCTGCCACGCCGCGCGGGCATGGGGCGCCGTCCGGCGCAGCAGCAGCGCACCGGCCAGCAACAGCGCCAGCGCCAGCAGCCAGGGCAGCAGGCTGCCGGGGTCCACGGCCAGGCCGAACGCCGGGCGCGGCGTGGCGCCGTTGCGGACGGCTTGCAGCCGGAACGCCAGCTCCGCCAGCCCGACCGTCCCGGCCAGCGCCAGCGCCAGGCCGGGCAGGCAGGCAAGGTAGGGCACGGCCACGCGGCCCAGCCGCCCCGCCCGCGCCAGCGGCGCATGGGCGAGGATGATGCCGGACAGCCCGCCCGGCGCCCATACCACCATCCCGACGAACAGCAGGCCGCTGTAGAGCTGCCAGGCGTCCGTCACCGTGCTGAGCGCCACGGCCAGGAAGGTTATCAGCACCGCGCCCACCACCGGCCCCCAGAAGGTGCCGATGCCGCCGATGAAGGCCATCAGCAGCACGCTGCTTGAGGACTCCGCCCCCATGCTGCCCGATGTCACGATCTCGTCGTTCAGTGCCGCCAGCCCGCCCGCCACGCCCGCGAACAGGCCGCTGAGGGCGAACACCAGCCAGCGCACGCGCGCCGGGTTGTAGCCGAGGAAGCCGACCCGCTCCGCGTTGTCCCGCACCGCATTGGCCAGCCGCCCCAGCGGCGTGCGGGTATAGAGCCACATCAGCAGCGCGCAGCCCCAGGCCCAGGCGGCGATCAGGTGATACGCCTGCATCTGTGTGCCGAAGTCGTAGCCCAGCACCGGAGGCCCGGCGGAACGGTCGCTGGACAGCCCCTCCTCGCCGCCGAACGCGCCGGGCAGCAGCAGCACGACGGCCACGACCAGCTCCGCCACGCCCAGCGTTATCATCGCGAACGCCGTCCCGGCCCGGCGCGTGGCGATCCACCCGGCGGCGATGGCCGCGAGCAGGCCCCCGGCCGCGCCCGCCAGCGGCAGCAGCGGCAGCGGCAGCCACCAGCCCGCACCCGCCAGCCGCAGGAAGTGCATCGCCAGGAAGCCGCCCAGCCCCAGGAACACGGCATGGCCGAAGTCCAGCATCCCCCCCTGCCCCAGCAGCATGTTGAACGACAGCGCGAACACGATGGCGATGCCCATGCGGCACAGCAGCGACAGCCCGAACCCACCGGCCACCACATGCGGCAAGGCCAACGCCAGCGCCGCCGCCAGCACCCAGGGCAGCACGGCCCGCAACGCCCCTCTGGCCCGGCGTGGCGCGGCGACGGCTTGCGTGCGGGCCAGCATCAGGCGGACCTCGTGCCCATCAGCCCGCGCGGGCGCACTGCCAGGACCAGCACCAGCAGCACATAGGGCACGACGGGCGCGACGCGGGCGATGCTGATGCTCCAGAGGTCTGTCATCACGCCGGGCACCGCGACGCCCAGCCCCGTCAATGCCGCGCCGAGCGTCAGGTCCAGGCTGATGCTGCCGACCTGCACGAAGCCGATCAGCAGGGACGCCACCAGCGCGCCCCAGATGGACCCCAGCCCCCCCATCACCACGACCGCGAACACGATGGCGCCCAGCGACCGCGCCATGCCCGGCTCGGTGGTGTAGGCGTTGCCGGCGATCACGCCCGCCAGTCCGGCCAGGGCGCAGCCCGCGCCGAAGACAAGCGTGAAAACCTTGGGCACGTCATGGCCGAGCATCCCAACCATGTCCGGGTGCGTCAGCGCCGCCCGCACCACCAGGCCCAGCCGGGTGCGCGCCAGCGCCAGGAACAGCCCCAGGAACATGGCGATGGCGACGCCCATCATGAACAGGCGATAGGCCGGGTAGGCGTTGGCGCCGATCTGGAACAGCGCAAAGTCCAACTCCGCGGGCACCCGGTAGGGCACGGGGTTGCGGCCCCAGATCAGCGGCACGACCTCGCCGATGATGTAGGCCAGGCCGAAGGTGAACAGCAGCTCGGCGAGGTGCCCGTGCTTGTGGACCGCGCGCAGCCCGTAGCGTTCGACGGCCGCGCCCATCGCACCGACCAGCAGCGGCACCACCACCAGCGCCGCCCAGAAGCCCAGCCGCAGGCTGATGGTATAGGCCAGGAAGGCGCCCAGCATGTAGAAGCTGGCATGGGCCAGGTTCAGCACGCCCATCATGCCGAAGATGAGCGTCAGTCCGACCGACAGCATGAACAGCAGCAGGCCATAGACCAGCGAGTTCAGGACGATGAGGGTGGCCTGTTCCACGTCAGGAAGTCCGGCGCTGACGCAGGGACTGCCCCTGCTCCCTCTCCCTCCGGGAGAGGGTTGGGGTGAGGGAAGGGCCGCACGGACTGGCACGGGCCGGTTCGGGAGCGGAAACTGTACTGCGCCTGGTGAGCGAAATTCTTGCAGCCGCCCTCACCCCGGCCCTCTCCCGGAGGGAGAGGGAGCAGGACATGGCCCGCGCTGGCGGCATCCGGCGCGGCCCTACGACGGCGGTGACATCTTGCACGTCGTCGGCAGGCGCTGCGCCTCCGGCTCGATCCGGCTGACGGTCTTGAAGCCCATCTTGTTGTCCGGGAAGGTGTTGGGCATCCCCGGCTCCAGCACCGACACGAACATCGGCATCAGGAGCTGGTGGTTGTCCGGGCGCATGGTGGCGTCGCCCAGCGGCGTGTGCTGCACCATGGTGGACAGCACTTGGCCGACCTTGGCCGGGTCGCTGCTGTCGGCCTGCTTGATGGCGGCGGCGAGCATGTCGATCTCATTGATCGCGCGCCAGTAATAGAACTTCACGCCGTACTTCGCCTCGAAATCCGACGCCATCTTCTCGATCTCGGGGGCGCCGACGTTGGCGTGCCACTCGCTGATCTGGGCATAGCCGCGCCCGCCGGTTCCGGCACCGGCGATCACGTCGCCCGATCCCATGTAGTAGGTGAAGAAGGTGCCCTTGTAGCCCGCGTCCTGCGCGGCCTTCGCCAGCAGCCCGAGGTCGGCGCCCCAATTGCCGGTGACGACCGAATCAGCCCCCGCGGCCTGCATCTTCTGGATGTAGGGCGTGAAGTCCTTCACCTTGCCCAGCGGCACGCGCTCCGTACCCACCACCTGCAGGTCCGGCCGGCGGTTGGCGAGCATCGCCTGCGCCGCCTTCTCCACCGACTGGCCGAAGCTGTAGTCGGGATTGAAGATATAGACCTTCTTCACCGCGTCCTGGCTGACGAGGTAGTCGGTCAGCGCCCGCATCTTCATGTCCACGTCGGCGTCGAAGCGGAAGTGCCACCAGTTGCACTTGTCGTTGGTCAGCCCCGGGTCCACCGCGGCGTAGTTCAGGAACATCACGGCCTGGTTCGGCGTGCGGCGGTTGTTCTTGGCGATGGCGTCCGACAGCGCGAAGGCGACGGCGCTGCCGTTGCCCTGCGTGACGTAGTGGATGCCCTCGTCCACGGCCTTGCGGAGCAGGGTCAGCGACTTCTCCGGGCTGACCTCGTTGTCCATCGGCACCAGCTCCAGCCGGCGGCCCGGCCCGGCGGCCTGCGCGGCGTTCACGCGGTCTATGGCGAAGCGGAAGTGCTGCTCGCCAAGCTGGCCGGTCGCGGCCAGCGAGCCGCTGAGCGGGTCAATGTAGGCGATGCGTATGACCTCGTCGGCGCGTGCGGCGCCGGGCAGGGCGGCGGCGAGCAGGGGCGCGAGCATGGCGGCGGCGGCGAGGCGTGTCAGCATGGTGGTTTTCCTCCTGGCGGTGCCGTCGTTGCGGCGTCCGGCTTTGTTGGCGACACCCTCCCCCGTGGAGGTGGGGCGCGTCAACGGGGTTGTGCGCCTGAGCGGCGGGTCAGCCGACCAGGGTGACGAGTTCGGAGTACTGCGCCAGCACCGGGTCTGCAGTCAGCAACCGCAGCGGCCCGGCCATTGCCTGCACGACTAGCAGACGGTCGAAGGGGTCGCCATGATGCAATGGCAGGTCCGCAACTCTCACCACCGTATCGGCATGTATGGACAACTCAGCAAAGCCGACTCTGCGCGCTTCTTGTGCAATGCTCTCGGGCCTGACCGTGAAGTCGGTCCGGCCGAGCCGGAATTTGATGGCGATCTCCCAAATGCTTGCGGCGCTGAACATGATGTAGTTTTCAGCGCCCCTAATGAGCCGCAACGTCCCGGCATCCAGCCGCTCCGGACGGCTTAACGCCCAGATTAGGATGTTGGTGTCGAGCAGGAAATGCATCAGCGGCCTTCGAACAGGGCCAGCAAGTCATCGGGCAGGGGCGCGTCAAAATCGTCGGGGATGTTCAGCTTGCCAGCCATCGTGCCAAGGACACGATCAGGCTTCTTCGTCGCCAACGGCACCAGCCGGGCCACCGGCGTGCCAGCCCGCGCGATGATGATCTCTTCCCCAGCCGCGGCGGCGTCCACCAGCCGGGACAGGTGGGTTTTGGCAGCATGGATATTGACAGTCTGCATAACGCGCTCCTGAGTGGACTAACCTTAGCCACTATACCGCGGACGCGCTGCCGGGGACAACATGCTATCAACCCTGCTACCAGCGACCAGTCGCCGCTTTGACCCGCCCCACTCATCCACGCACGCTCTTCCCAACGCCCAGCACCCCCACGGAGGCCCGCATGGCCCTGACCGAACCCCTCGCCCGCCTGCTGCGCGGGCGGCTCGCGCTGCCCGTCATCGCGTCGCCGCTGTTCATCATCTCCAACCCGGCGCTGGTGATCGCCCAATGCACCGCAGGCGTCGTCGGCTCCTTCCCGGCGCTGAACGCCCGGCCGCAGGAGGCGCTGTCGGACTGGATCACCCGCATCCAGGATGCCCTGGCCGACTGGGACGCCCATCATCCCGACCGCCCGGCGGCGCCCTTCGCCGTCAACCAGATCGTCCATCGCAGCAACGCCCGGCTGGAGCACGACATGGAGGTCTGCGTGCGCCACCGCGTCCCCATCGTCATCACCTCGCTCGGCGCGCGTCCGGAGGTGAACCAGGCCGTGCATTCCTATGGCGGCGTCGTGCTGCACGACATCATCAACGACCCCTTCGCCAGGAAGGCCGTCGAGAAGGGCGCGGACGGGCTGGTGGCCGTTGCGGCAGGCGCGGGCGGCCATGCCGGGATCTTGTCGCCGTTCGCGCTGATGCAGGAGATCAGGGCCTGGTTCGACGGCCCCGTCGCGCTGTCCGGCGCCATCGCTACCGGCGGCGCGGTGCTGGCGTCGCAGGCGATGGGGGCGGACCTGGGCTACGTCGGCTCGGCCTTCATCGCCACGGAGGAGGCCAATGCGGACGCCGCCTACAAGCAGGCCATCGTGGACGGCGGGGCGGACAGCATCGTCTATACCAACATGGTGACGGGCGTTCACGGCAACTACCTGCGGCCCAGCCTGGTGGCCGCCGGGCTGGACCCGGATAACCTGCCGGTGTCCGACGCCAGCAAGATGAACTTCGGCGGCGACAAGCCGAAGGCGTGGAAGGACGTGTGGGGCAGCGGCCAGGGCATCGGCGCCGTGCAGGCCGTGGTGCCGACCGCCGCGCTGGTGTCGCGCATGGCCGGGGAATACGCCGCCGCCCGCGCCCGTCTGGCGCAGCCGCAGCCTGAGCTTGCGGGGGCATAGCGCGGGCACCTAGATGGTCGAGCTGCCCGGGAACCTGGACGAGATGGTGCGCGTGGCGCTGGGCCGGCTCCGCGACGACCGCGCCGCGGCGGCGGACCAAGTGCGCCGCGCGATGGAGGAGTCGGCGACACCATCAGCCGGAAAGAAGCCGGGAAGGCCGCGATGCAGGAGTTGCGCGACTGCCTGACCCGCACTGTCGCCCACGATCCCCGGCCGGACCCGCAACCGCGGTAGCGCCGACGCTGCCCCGGAGCAACAGCCAGACGGGGAACGGACCGCCCGCGGAAATGTGTGTGGCACGCGATGCTGCACTGCACCATCTCTGCGTTCGCGTCGAATGTCCGGCGCCGCTTTGGCCTCTGGCTGCATCAAGGAAGGCCATCCCATGCCCGGTATCGGCGATAACATAGCCCAACTGGTCCGCAACCGCCGCCAGCGGGAGGCCGCAATGGGCGCCGCCCCGGCTGACAGCCCCGGCTTGCCCGGCTTAGCGGAACTGCGCGGCTTCGGATCCAATCCCGGCGATCTTCGCATGTTGGCCCATGTGCCGGCCGTGCTGCCCCCCGGGGCGCCGCTGGTGGTGGCGCTGCACGGCTGCACCCAGACCGCCGCGGGCTATGACGCCGGCGCCGGCTGGTCCCGCATGGCGGAGCGCCACGGCTTTGCGGTGCTGCTGCCGGAGCAGGTGCGCGGCAACAACCCCAACACCTGCTTCAACTGGTTCCAGCCCGCCGACACCACGCGCGGCGGCGGCGAGGCGGAGAGCATCCGCCAGGGCATCGCCCACATGGTCGCCACCCACCGCCTGAACCCGGCGCGGGTGTTCATCACCGGCCTGTCCGCCGGGGGCGCGATGACGGCGGCGATGCTGGCGGCCTATCCCGAGGTGTTCGCGGGCGGGGCGATCATCGCTGGGCTGCCTTACGGGTCGGCGCACTCGATGCCGCAAGCGTTCGAGGCGATGGGAGGGCGGCGCATCCATGCCCCGCGGGAGTGGGGCAACCTGGTGCGCCAGGCGTCGCCGCACAGCGGTCCCTGGCCGCGGGTGCAGGTGTGGCAGGGCGACGCCGACAGCACGGTGCGGCCCGGCAACGCGACGGAGCTGGTGAAGCAGTGGGCGGACGTGCTCGGCCTGCCGTCCGCGCCGGACGTGGTGGACCGGGTGGACGGCGCGGCGCACCAGGCTTGGCGGGATGCCGCGGGCCAAGTGGTGCTGGAGGCGTTCATGGTGCCGGGCATGGGGCACGGCACGCCGCTGAACCCGGGCGCTACGGACCTGGACCAGTCCATGGGGACGCCCGCGCCATATATGCTGGACGCCGGCATCAGCTCGACCTGGCACATGGCGCGGTCCTGGGGGCTGCTGACGGCGGCGGCCGAGACGCGGACAGAAGCGGCGCGGGCGCAATCGGGCGCGGCGCAGGCCGAGGCGCGGCCGGCGTTCGCGGACCTGCTGGGCGGCCTGCTGCCCGAGATCAAGCTGCCGGCCGCGGCCCGGACAGGCGGGGTGGGCGAGGTGATCGAGAAGGCGCTGCGCTCGGCAGGGCTGATGAAGGGCTAACCGCTTCGCTTCCCCCTCTCCCTCCGGGAGAGGGTCGGGGTGAGGGAAGCCGCAAGGACCGAACCTGGCAGGCCAGGGACGACTCCGCATCCAGGGTGCCTAAACCCTGGTCCTGTCGGCCTCCCTCACCCCGGCCCTCTCCCGGAGGAGGAGGGAGCCGCCCAGCATGGTCCGGCTGTGGTGCAGTGCCGCCGCTGCCAGGGTGGACGCCGTATCCGCCAGGCCGTGCAGCCGTGCCGTCCAGCCGGTGCGGAGGCGGACGCCGAAGTGAGTGCAGGCGTCGTGCAGGATGGCGGACACCGCCGCTTCCGCCGCCGGATCAGGCGACAGGGCCGCAACCTCGTTCAAGGGCGGCGGCGTGCCGTCCTCCACCCGGTCCGTCCACGGCCTGCCCCATGCCTGCATCGCCAGGCGCTCGTTCGCCGCCGCCCAATGCGCCGCGGCCCGGGCGTGCAGCGCCGGGGACACCCCTTGGAACCCGGTCCCATCCAACCCGCGCGTCCGTGCCGCTGCCTCGACGAAGCGCGACGCCTCCCGCGAGCGGGCGCCCAGCATCCGGCGGGCGCCGCCGGCGTGCAGGCGGCGCAGCACCTCCACGGCAACCGGGCCGGGGCTGCGGTTCTCCGCCAGGCCGGCGTCGGCGCCGGTCAGCAACGGCGCCGCGCGGTCCAGCAGGCCGGCCTCCGCCAGCACGCGCTCCACCAATGGCCGGCCATCCCAGCGGTCCCGCACGGGCACCACGGCGCACCGGCCGCCGCACGCTGCGCGCCAGGGCGCCGCCATGCGGTCCAGGTCCAGCCGCGCGCTGCCCATCCAGGCCGCGGCGAAGGCGGGGAACGTCCGCCCCTCCCGCAGGAACTGGGTGCGCCAGGTGTAGAGCGAGTTGAGGTAGGCCGCCTGCGGCTTCACCGTCACCACCGTCTCCATCGCAAAGCCCGCCGCCGCGAACAGCGCCGCCAGCGTGCGCGGCACGCCAAGGAGCGGCGGCGCCTGGCACAGGCCCTCGTAGGACAGCAGCACGGCATCGCAGGGCGTGGCGCGCAGTTGGGCCGCCAGGCCGTCCAGCAGCTCCGCCCGTTCCCGCCGGGGGCGGCGGCCGTCCAGGGCCTCCCCCAAGTGCTGGTGGCTGAGGTGCGGCGCCGTGGCGCTGGCCGGGGTCAGGTCTGGATACAGCACGCCGGCCCCGGCCAGCGCCGGGCGCAGGCGGGTCAGGATATGCTGCAGGGTGGTGGTCCCGGTGCGAGGGGTGCCGATGTGGACGATGGCGCGGCGCATGGGACGGAACAGGCCGGGGCGGGCCGCCGCTGTCAAATCATTTCCGGCGTAACCCCAATCTGGGGTGCGGTCCGCTACGGCATCAATCCGGGGCGGCATGGACCGGGCAGCGCGGGGCCGGGAGCATGGCGTCTGCGCGAGCGTGCGGGACGGCGGTGCCGGGATCATGCACGATGGTGTCCTGTACGCTGCTGTCTGGTCCACTGCCTGGCACCGTGCAATGCTGATGCCGCAGGCAGGACGCAACCGCTTCGCCGCCGCCGCGGCGCCTGGCCCGGCAAGCGGCCCGTTGCGCCGCGCCGCCGCGGCCGTCATGCAGCCTTAGGAGCCGCCCCGCCATGGAACCCATGTTCATCACCCTCGGCGTGCTGGCCCTCGTCGTCGTGCTCGGCGTAAGCCTCGGCGTCCGCACGGTGCCGCAAGGCCAGGTCTGGACCCTCGAGCGCTTCGGCGCCTTCACCCGCCTCCTACAGCCCGGCCTGAACCTGATGCTGCCGCTGGTCGAGCGCATCGGCCACAAGATGAACGTGCAGGAGATCGTGCTCGACATCCCCGAGCAGGCCGTCATCACCCGCGACAACGCCGCCGTGGTGGTGGACGGGATCATGTACTACCGCGTGCTGGACCCGGCCAAGGCCGCCTATGGCGCGCAGAACCTGGTGCAGGCGCTGACCAGCATGGCGATGACCAACATACGCAGCGTGATCGGCGCGATGGACCTGGACGGCGCGCTGTCGGGCCGCGAGGAGATCAACGCCAAGCTGCTGGTGACGCTGGACCACGCGACGGCGCCCTGGGGCGTGAAGGTCAGCCGCGTCGAGCTTCGCAAGATCGAGCCGCCGGCCAACCTGGTGACGGCGATGAACATGCAGATGACCGCCGAGCGCGAGCGCCGGGCCACGGTCGCCCGCGCGATGGGCGAGCGCGAGGCCGCCGTCGCCCGCGCCGAGGGCCAGAAGCAGGCGACGGTGCTGCAAGCCGAAGCCCGGCTGGAAGCCGCGATGAAGGATGCCACCGCCCGCGAGCGGCTGGCAGAGGCGGAGGCGCGGGCGACGACGGTGGTGGCGCAGGCGGCGCGGGACGGCGGGACGGAGGCGCTGCGCTACTTCATCGCGCAGAAGTACGTGGACGCCATCGGCCGCCTGGCTGCCAACCCGTCCGGGCGCACGCTGGTGATCCCCGTGGAGACCGGCGCCCTGGCCGGCGGCATCGCCCAGGCCATCGAGGCGATGCAGTTGCGGCAGCCATGAGCCTGCACCTGTCGCCCGGCGAGATCTGGATCATCGCGGGCCTGCTGGGCTGCGCGCTGGAGATGGCGGCGCCGGGCGTCTTCCTGCTGCCGACCGGGCTGGCGGCGGTGGGGGCGGGGGTGGCGGCGCTGCTGGCCGGGCTGGACTGGACCGGGCAGGTGCTGGTGTTCCTGGCGCTGACGGCGGCGCTGGTGGGGGCTGCGCTGCTGCGGATGCGGCGCCGGCCGGCAGCGGGGGACTTGGTGAACGCCCCGGCGGCCGGGCTGATCGGCCAGACCTGCCGGGCGCTGGGGTTCGAGGCCGGGGAGGGCCGGGTCAGCCTGGGCGACGGCACCTGGCCGGCGCGGGTGGTGGACCGGTCGTCGCCGGTGGCCGGGGCGGTGCTGCGTGTGGTGGGGCTGGATGGGACGACGCTGCTGGTGCGGGAGGATGCGGGGTGACGGCCGCTCAGCTTCCGCTGGGGAGACTTGGGCAGACATCGCCCGGACATGGCGACACGCTCCATCCACGGCGGCGCAGCAAGGCAACGACGCCGTCCTCACCCGTTAGGTGCCCGGCGCCGAACGCCATGAAGTGGAGGCCGGGGATAGCGAGGATGGTTTCCATCTTCGGCACCCAGACCGCGTTGCGGTCGGCCAGCACCGCCTGGCGCCGCCGCTCGGCGCAGGCCAGGTCGTCCGGATCGGCCTGCCACGCCGTGAGCGCCGCAACGGCCTCAGCCACCCGGCCGCGCCCGTAGGCGCTTAGCACCCAGGACGAGAACTCCCGCGCGTCCCTTTGCCTGCGCAACGCCTGCCGCAGGTTCGCCGCCGCATCGGCGCCGTTGGGGTCCTGGAGCAACGCGGCAACCTGGATAGCGGGCTGTTCAAGGCCATGCACGGGAATGCCGCGGTTGCGGGCGAAGCCCATCAGGTTCAGGTCAACGAAGCCCATCCGGGGCAGAGGCCCGGCGGTGTCGGCCAGCGCGCGCGCAGCCAGGAGGTAGGTCAGGCCCGTGAGGCTGAACCGCCCCGTGCTGCCTGCGGGCAGGCTGTCGTCGAGGGTCGCACGGGTTGCGGCGTCAAGCCGGGCCAGGGCTGCCGGGTCAGGCGTCCGCACGGCTTTCTGCATCGTCTCTGCCAGGATGCGGCGGTCCGTTGGCGCTATCCGGTCCAGTGCGACCTCTACCGTCAGGTCGGACGCCTCGCCGAACCGGTCCCGGATTGCGCGAGGGAGCACGGTGTCCCCGCTGTACCTGACGTGCATCGTGCCCCAAAGCACGGCCCGGGGCTGCCCGTCGCGGCTGACGAGGAAGGCGCGGGATTCGCCGTTGCCATACCATGCCGGATGCCGGGCCATCTCCGCTGCTGCCGACTGCTCGAATGCCGCGGGTTCGGCACCGCCGGCGCAGTTGGCCAGCAGCAGAACGGCAAGCAGAGGGACCAGTGGGCCGAGGCGCTTCGGCATGGTGGTGAGCAGGGCAAACGGGCGGTGCCAGCACGGCGCTAGCCGGACCGGGTAAAGCCGCCGCCAGGACGAGCGCGGGACGGGGGCAGGACAGGGCGGCAGCGGAGCGCGCGTTGCACGGGTGCGCGGCACAGGTCAGCCCTCCTTTTCGAGCGTGATCTGCACGGCGTGGTCGCGCCTGATCTCCTCCAGCGCCTTGGCCGCGGCTGCACGGAGCGCACCTTCGCACAACGGCTGGCCGATCCGCGACACCAGGCGACGGATGACGCGCACCGTGCCCTCCTCCTGGGACCACCAGCTGGTGTAGCTGAACGCCTCGTTCTCGATCTGCCGGGCACGCGGCAGGCGGACGGGGCGGTAGCCCGGCGGCAGCGCCAGGCTGAGATCCTCCTCTTGCCGGCCGGCATAGCAGGGCGTCGGCTCGGCGACGGGCAGGTTGCGGACGCTGATCGGCCCGAGCAGCCCGTCGCCGGGACGGGGCAGCAGGCGCATCCCGGTGGACACGAGGAAGCTGTCACCCTCCAAGATGCCGGGCTGCGCGTCGAGTGTGAAGCGGGCCGCAACCTTGTAGTCCGGCCCGATTGGGTCCAGCGGCGCAGGGCTGATGTCTCCCTGGCCTGGCTGGTTCAGCACGCGCAGCCGCTCGGTTGCGGCACGTTCCCCGCCCAGTGCCATGATGCGGCTGCCGAAGCCGCGCAGGGCGGTGGCATACGGCCCGACGGCCTCGGTCGTGCTGTCGCCGGTGATGCGCCCGTCCGGCTCCAGCCTCATCATCGTGTGCAGCCGTTCGGCAGCGAGGTCCAGCGGCATCGGGGCCATGCGGCCCGGCGGCGCCCCTGCAGCCGTGACGTGCAGGATCGGCTTGCTATACTCCTGCGCCTGCAGGGTGCCGAACGGGGCGCCGCCGGTCGTGGTGTCGGCATACAAGTCCCAGTCCGGCAGGTAGGTGATCAGGTGGTTGAACGCGGTCAGCGTCGGCGGCCCGCTCAGGATGTAGGTCGGGGTCAGGTTCACCAGCACCGGCTCGGACGCGATGCCGCGTGCGCGCAGCAGGGCCATGAGCAGCACGACCTGGTCCTTGCAGTCGCCATAGCCGTTCGCCAGCACCTGGTCCGCCGCGTGGGGGACGAAGGCGCCGTCGCCCACGTAGATCGCAACCCAGCGCACCCGGCGGCTGACCCATTCATACAAACGCTGCGCTTCCTCCCGGCGGTCTGCGGCCCCGGCCGCGACTTGATCGGCCAGCGCCTGGATGCGCGGCGTCACCTCCGCCTTGGGCGCGACGAGGCCGGCGTAGGTGCGGCTGAACGCAGGCCAGTCCGGAAAGGTGGAGGCGAAGACGCGCGGTGCGCGGTCGAGGGGCGCCAGCACGGCCGGGTCGCTGGCCAGGGCCGGGGCGCTCCAGCGCCAGCGGTGAACCCGGCGGCCGTCCGCGTCGGCCTCCATGTGGTCCGGCCCATGCGCCTCCGTGTTGAGCATGACGCCATTAGGCACGCTGATGGACAGCTCCGCGTCGTCCCAGGGGACGGCACGGGTGAACAGGATGGTGAGGGCGAACTGTCCCGGGAACGCCGGGTGCCGGATCGTGCGCCGCCAGGTGAGCGAGAGCACATCGCCGCCAGCCACGTCCGGGAGTATGGCAACGACCTGCTTGCGGTTGGTGTATTCCGGCTGGCCGGGAGTGCCCGGCGCAAGCTGCACCCGGACTGCGCCGGGCAGCACGGGCAGGCGGCGGCCATCGGGCTTGAGGGTGTAGCCCTCGTCCAGTTCAATCGTCTCGACGTCGGCGGCATAGGCCAGGCCCTGCTGGGCCTCGCTGCGCGCGGCGGCATCGTTGTTGACGGCGATCTCGACCCGGGTGATCTGCACAGCACGCCCGTCCGCCTCGACTACCGTGTCGGAGCCGAAGCGCCGGATGCTGCCCGGGGGATCGGCGGCAATGGCGGGTGCAGCAAGCTGCGTCCCCAGGAAAACCAGCAGAAGCCTGTTTCCGACACTGCCGCGCATGACTGCTCCCCGGTGCGTCCGGAAGCCTACATGCCACACACGCCGCTTCAAAGCATTCTGCGCGCCACAGGGATGATCATGGATGTCGAACAACAGTCCAACATGCCTCTGATCGTCTTGCCGTCCTCTCTGGCACGGGTTCCATGTTCAGCCGCCAGGTTTGGTCCCTGCCCTACCGCAGCACCCGCGCCCGGATCGTCCCCTCGATCCCGCACAGCGCCCCCAGCACCTCGCCGCACATCGCCGGCTCGCCTTCGGCGTCCACCATCACGTATCCCAGCTCGCCGTCCGTTTGCAGCGACTGCGCGCTGACGTTCAGGTTGCGCTCGCTGAACACCGCGTTCAGCCGGCCCAGCACGCCGGAGACGTTGTGGTGGACGTGCAAGTAGCGGCTGTGCCCGGCCAGCCGCGGCTGCTCGATGCGCGGGAAGTTCACCGCGCCGCCGGTGGACCCGGTTTGCAGGAAGTCCAGCAGCTTGCGCGCCACCTCCTCGCCGATGCGCTCCTGCGCCTCCTCGGTCGAGCCGCCGATGTGCGGCGTCAGGATCACGTTGGGCAGGCCCTGCAACGGGGAGCTGAACGCCTCCGCCGCCGACTTCGGTTCCCGCGGGAACACGTCCACCGCGGCCCCGGCCAGGCGCCCGGCGCGCAGGGCCGCCGCCAGCGCGTCCAGGTCCACGACGGTGCCGCGGCTGTTGTTGATGAGGCAGGCGCCGGGGCGCATGGCGGCGATCTCGGCGACGCCGATCATGCCCTGCGTCGCGGGCGTGTCGGGGACGTGCAGGCTGACGACATCGGAGATCGCCAGCACCTCGGCCAGGTTGCTGAGGACCGCGGTGTTGCCGGTCCGCAGCTTGTCGGTGCGGTCGTAATAGACGACCCTCATGCCCATCGCCTCGGCGAGCGTGCCCAACTGGCTGCCGATGTTGCCGTAGCCGACGATGCCCAGCGTCTTGCCGCGCACCTCGTAGCTGCCGGTGGCGGACTTGTCCCAGCCGCCCCGGTGCGCGCTCTCGCTGCGCGGCAGGATGCGGCGCAGCAGCATGACGATCTCGCCGATGGTCAGCTCCGCCACGCTGCGGGTGTTGCTGAAAGGGGCGTTCAGCACGGGGATGCCCAGGGTGCGCGCGGCGCGCAGATCCACCTGGTCGGTGCCGATGCAGAAGCAGCCGACCGCCATCAGCGGCCCGGCGGCGGCCAGAACCTCCGCCGTCAGTTGCGTGCGGCTGCGTATGCCCAGCACGTAGGCGCCCTGCACGGCCTCCAGCAGCGCCGCGCCCTCCAGCGCCTTGGCGTGGCGCACGATGCCGGTGTAGCCGGCGGCCTGGAACAGCTCGACCGCGGTGGGGCTGACGCCCTCCATCAGCACGATGCGCGTGCCGGCCGGGGTGAAGGGCGGCGGGGCGGCCTGCGGGGCCAGGGTCGCTAGTCCATCCATGTTCCACCTTTTGCTGCAAGCGCAGCCTGCGCGGCTGGACGCGCCGTGGCAATGGAGGGCGCGCGCCGGGTCATGCCCTGGTTCTCTGCCCGGCAGTTCGTCGCGGCGTTGGAGGGGGTTGTCAAGCCGGCGCCGCTGCCTTCTCCCTCTCCCGGAGGGAGAGGGAGAAGCAGAGCGCGGCGCCTCTTCCGCCGGGCGCGTCCCTGCCGCACCCTGCACGAGGCACCGGAGGGGGCGCATCCATGACCGACTACCTCGTGATCGGCGGCGGCACCGCCGGCTGCATCCTGGCCGCGCGCCTGTCGGAGGACCCGGCCGTGCGCGTCACCCTGCTGGAGGCCGGGCCGGAGGACCGCGACCCCTGGATACACATCCCTGCAGGCTATGCCCGGCTGTTCGCCAGCGGCAAGTACGACTGGCGCTTCGCCACCGAGCCAGAGGCGGAGCTGGGCGGGCGCAGCGTCAACTGGCCGCGCGGGCGCGTGCTGGGCGGGTCCGGGTCCATCAACGGCTTGGTCTACCTGCGCGGCTCCCCGCACGACTACGACCGCTGGGCGCAGGCGGGCGCCCGCGGCTGGTCGCATGACGACGTGCTGCCGGCCTTCCGCCGGATCGAGAACTGGGAGGGCGACCCCGGCAGCACCCGCGCCCGCGGCGGCCCCATCGATGTCAGCGAGCCGCGCGGCCTGTCCCCCGGCGCCGCCGCCTTCATCGAGTCCTGCGCCGCCCTGGGCCTGCCCCGGCACCGCGACATCAACGACGGCGCCATCGAGGGCGTCGCCCCCGTGCAGATGAACGTTCGCCGCGGCCGGCGCAGCAGCACCGCCCAAGCCTACCTGCGCCCGGCCCGGAAGCGCCCGAACCTGCAGGTGCTCACCGGCGTCACCGTCCACCGCCTGCTGATCGAGGGGGGCCGCGTGCTGGGCTGCGTCGCCCGCCGTGCGGACGGCCCGCCGTTCGAGGTGCGGGCGGCGCGGGAGGTCGTGCTGTGCGCCGGGGCCATCATGTCGCCCCACCTGCTGATGCTGTCCGGCATCGGCGACGGCGTGGCGCTGCAGGCGCTGGGCCTGCCCGTCGCGCTGCACCGCCCGGCGGTGGGCGGCAACCTGCAGGACCACTTCATCGCCCGCTTCGGATACCGCACCCGCCCGGCCGGCACCCTCAACGAGATCACCGCCAGCCGGCTGCGGATGGCGGCGATGGCGCTGGGCTACGCGCTGCGCCGCCGCGGGCCGATGGCAGTGGGGGCGACAGAGGCCACGCTGTTCGCCCGCGTGACGCCAGGGGCGGAGGAGGCGGAGGTGCAGTTCCAGTTCATCAACTTCAGCCTGTCCCCCGGGGGCGGCTACGTGCTGCCGAAGCATCCCGGCTTCATGGTCAACTTCGGCCAGTGCCGCCCGGACAGCCGCGGCACGCTTTCGCTGCGGGACGCCGACCCGGACAGCAAGCCGGTGATACGCGCCAACTACCTGTCCGCCCCTGGGGACCAGCGGGTGATGCTGCTGGCTGCCGGGCTGGCCCGGCGCCTGGGCCGCACCGCGCCGTTCAGCGACCTGGTGCTGGAGGAGCTGGCGCCGGCGCCGGACGTGCAGGGCGACGACGCCATGCTGGACTACATCCGCGCGACAGGGACGACGGTTTACCATCCCTGCGGCACCTGCCGCATGGGGTCGGACGACGGCGCTGTGGTGGACCCGCTGCTGCGGCTGCGCGGGCTGCGGGGCCTGCGTGTGGCGGATGCGTCGGTGATGCCGCTGGTGCCGTCGGGCAACATACAGCCGGCGGTGATGATGGTGGCGGAGCGTGCGGCGGAGTTCATCCAGGGCGGGAGTGGCGCATGACGCCACCACCACGGCCGTTTCGGCTGGTGTATCGCGCCTTCGACCGCGTCGAGTTCGATCCAGCTAAAAGCGCGGAGGTGTATGAGGAGCGCGGTTTCGATCTGGGATACGTCAGCCGCATCTTCCCGGGCTATGTGCTGGAACGCGAGGACACCCGTGGATATGCCGAACCCAGGTTCCAAGTCATCGGAGAGTTGTTCGGACAGATGTATGAGGTCATCTACAGCAGGCGCAGGCGGGCCTGTCGCATCATTACGGCCTGGATCGCCGAGCCAGCTTACAGGAGGATGTGGGATGACCGTTAAGCGCACCGAAGTCGTTGACCAGTCCGATCCCAACCGGGGGCGCTACGATCCCGACCGTGTTGGCAAGTATAACCCAAACGACACCGAGGAGCGGCCGGTCATCACACAGGAGGACATTGAGGCTACCCGCGCCGAGTTGGCCGAACTCCGCCGCCGCATGACCCGCCGGACCGCTTAGCCTCTACTCCGCAGCCTCCGCCGCTGCCGTAGGCCGCCGCGCCCGCAGCCGTCGGATGCGCCGCGCGTCGGCGTCCAGGATGCGGAACTCCAGCCCGGAGGGATGGCTGATGACCTCCCCCCGTGCCGGCACCCGGCCCGCGAGCGTGAACACCAGGCCGCCGATGGTATCTATGTCGGCCTCCCGCTCCTCCTCCGACAGCGTGGGACCCAGCCGGGCCTCGAAGTCCTCGATGGGCAGGCGGGCGTCCAGGTCCAGCGCGCCGTCGGGACGCTCGGTTATCATCGGGCCTTCAACCTCGTCGTGCTCGTCGGCGATGTCGCCGACGATCTCCTCCACCAGGTCCTCGATGGTCAGCAGGCCGTCTATGCCGCCGTACTCGTCCACCACCAGCGCCAAGTGCATCCGGGCCTGGCGCATCTGCAGCAGCAGGTCCAGCACCGGGAGCTGCGGCGCCACCATCAGCGGGCGGCGCAGCAGGGCTTCCAGCTTGAAGGCTTCCGGGCGGCCGACGTAGGCGAACAGGTCCTTGATGTGGACCATGCCCAGGATGTCGTCCAACTGCTCGCTATAGACCGGCAGGCGGGAGTGGCCCTCCCGGCGTATCTGGTCCAGCGCCTGTTCCAGGGTCACGTCCACCGGCATGGCGATGATGTCGGCGCGCGGGATCATCACGTCGTCGGCCGTCATGCCGCGCAGGCGCAGCACGTTGGCGATCAGCGCGCGCTCCTGGCGGTCCAGCTCGGGCGCGGTGCCGTTGGTGTGGCTGTCGTCGGCGGATTGCTGGACCAGCTCGGCGATGCTGTCCCGCACGTTGCCGTCGCGGTGCCGCCTGCGCAGGCGCTGGCGGACGCGGTGCAGGATGCTACGGCCGCCGGGGTGGGAGGCGCTCACCGCTGCCGCCAAGGGTTGGGGACGCCGATGCCGTGCAGCAGGCGGGCCTCGGCCATTTCCATCCGCCGGGTCTCTCCGGCGCCGTGGTGGTCGTGGCCGTCAAGGTGCAGGGCGCCGTGGACGACCAGGTGCGCCAGATGGTGCGCGGGGCTGCGCCCGGCTTCCTGCGCCTCCCGCCGGACGACGCCGAACGCCAGCACGATGTCGCCGCCGTCGAAGGTCAGGACGTTGGTGGGCTTGTTGCGCCCGCGGTGCCGGGCATTGAGGCGCTTCACCTCGCGGTCCGACGCCAGCACCACGGCGCCGACGCCGCCTGCGGCACGGGCGGCGCGGCTTGCGACCGCCTCCGCGCCGGGCACCAGCCGCCTCCATCGTGCGTCCAGCACGATGACATTTGGCCCCTCCAGGGCCGGGACGCTTGGCCCCGCCGAGACCGGGACGCTTAACCCCTCCAAGGCTGGGACGCTTGACCCCGCCGAGGCGGGGCCGGTTCTACTGTCAGGTTCCATTGGTGTCCTGGTGGTCCATGACCAGCGGGGGATCGCGCCGCGGACGCGGGTTGCGCGGGCCGTTCTGGCCAGACTCGAGCTGCCCGGCATCGCGCTGCGCCTGGGCGCGCTGTTCATAGGCGCCCACGATGGCCGCGACCAGCGGATGCCGCACCACGTCCCGCACGTCGAACCGGGTGATCCCGATGGATGGCAGGCCCTCAAGCGTGTCCAGCGCGTCGCGCAGCCCGCTGCGCTGGCCCGGCGGCAGGTCTATCTGGCTCAGGTCGCCGGTGATGACCATGCGCGTCCCCTCGCCCATGCGGGTCAGGAACATCTTCATCTGCACCGGCGTGGTGTTCTGCGCCTCGTCCAAGATAACGAAGGCGTGGGCCAGCGTGCGCCCGCGCATGAAAGCCAGCGGCGCGACCTCGATCTCCCCGGTGCCCATGCGGCGTATCACCTGGTCGCCGGGCATCATGTCGTGCAGGGCGTCGTAGAGCGGACGCAGATAGGGGTCCACCTTGTCCTTGAGGTCGCCGGGCAGGAAGCCCAGGCGCTCCCCGGCCTCCACAGCGGGTCGGGACAGCACGATGCGGTCCACGCGGCCGGCTTGCAGCATGGCGACGGCCTGCGCCACGGCGAGGTAGGTCTTGCCGGTGCCGGCGGGGCCGATGCCGAACACCATCTCGTGCCGGGCCAGCATCTCCATGTAGGTGGTCTGGCCGGGGCTGCGCGGGCCGACGGCGCCGCGCCGGGTGCGTATGGCGGGCAGGTCGGACAGCGGCAGGCGCGGATCGGGGTCGGCGTCCGTCATGCGGATCGCGGCCTCCACATCGCCGCGGCTGACTCCCTTGCCCTGTTCCAGGCGCTTGTACAATCCGGTCAGCGCCAGCTCCGCCGCCTGCACGCGGGCGGGATCGCCGCTGATGGCGACGCGGTTGCCGCGGCTGGACATGCGCACGCCCAATCCCTGCTCCAGGCGGACCAGGTTGCGGTCATGGTCGCCGAACAGCAATGGCAGCAGCGCATTGTCGTTGAATTGCAGGGTGACGGCCTTGGGCGCCGCCGGTGCAGCCTGGGAAGCCGCGAGGGTGTTCAAGCGGGTATTAGCTCCTGTGTGAGAGTTCCTGCCAGTGATGTGGGAGTGCCATGCGTGATCGTCACCGGGACGACACGACCAATCAGCGCCGGTGTGGCCTGTACATGGACCGGCTGAAGAAAAGGTGATCGCCCGGACAACTGCCCCGGCCGCCGGCCCGGCCCGGTGAACAGCACCGGCAGGGTCCGGCCCTCCGCCGCCGCGTTGAACGCCGCCGCCTGCTCGCGCAGCAGCGCCTGCAGCGCCTGCAGCCGCGCGTCCATCACGGCGGGCGCGACCTGGCCCGGCGCCCCGGCGGCGGGCGTGCCGGGCCGGGGCGAGTAGGCGAAGCTGTAAGCCTGCACGAAGCCGACCCGGCGTATCAGGTCGAGCGTCGCCTCGGCGTCCGCATCGGTCTCGCCGGGGTGGCCCACGATGAAGTCGGACGCCATCGCCAGGTCCGGCCGCGCATCGCGCAGGCGGTCCACCAGGCGCAGGTAGTCGTCCCGCGTGTGCTTGCGGTTCATGGCCTGCAGGATGCGGTCGGAGCCGGACTGCACCGGCAGGTGCAGGAACGGCATCAGTTGCGGCACGTCGCGGTGCGCCGTAATCAGGTCGTCTCCCATGTCGCGCGGATGCGACGTGGTGTAGCGCAGGCGGTGCAGGTCCGGGATGTCCGCCAGGGCGCGGACCAGCCGGCCGAACGTCCACGCCCCGCCGCCCGGCGCGTCGCCGTGCCAGGCGTTCACGTTCTGGCCGAGCAGGGTGATCTCCCGCGCGCCCATCGCCACCAGCCGCCGCGCCTCCGCCAGCACGGCCAGGGCCGGACGGCTGCTCTCCGCGCCGCGGGTGTAGGGGACGACGCAGAAGGAACAGAACTTGTCGCAGCCTTCCTGCACCGTCAGGAACGCCGTCACGCCGGGCGGGGTGGCGCTGTCCGGCAGATGGTCGAACTTCGCCTCCGCCGGGAAGTCCGTCTCGATGATGTGCCCGGCGGCGCGGCTGGCACGGGCCACCATCTCCGGCAGGCGGTGGTAGGTCTGCGGGCCGAGCACGATGTCCACGAACGGAGCGCGGGCCAGTATCTCCTTGCCCTCGGCCTGCGCGACGCAGCCGGCGACGGCCAGTATGGTGCCCTGCCCCGCCTGCGCCCGCGATTGCTTGATGGCGCGCAGGCGGCCCAGCTCGGAGAACACCTTTTCCGCGGCGCGGTCCCGGATGTGACAGGTGTTCAGGATCACCATGTCGGCGTCGTCGGGCGTCGCGGTCGGGGCGTAGCCCAGGGGGGCCAGCACGTCGGCCATGCGTCCGCTGTCATACACGTTCATCTGGCAGCCCCAGGTGATCACGTGCAGGCGCTTGGTGTTCGGTGCCGCCTGGATCGTCGCTGCCGTCACGTCAGACCTCTCCCCGTCCGGACTGGCCCGGACCTGCGGCCCAGGGCCGCATAGGGAGCAATGGGCATAAGCCCGGCGGGGGTCAAGCGGTGCAGCGTCGTGCGGCCTTTCTTTTGAAGTGCTGGCAAGGGGAGTGTGGGGCTTGAGGGTGGCGTGCTGTCAAGTGAAGTGATGCTTCCTGCTCCCTCTCCCTCCGGGAGAGGGCCGGGG
>JAABUK010003324.1_pt1 | contig 27393 bp, 19 predicted proteins | sample 5559141 | NCBI WGS metagenome assembly JAABUK01 (sample SAMN10711869, study PRJNA513367) | rock metagenome | isolation source: Antarctica rocks | place: Antarctica: Victoria Land, Pudding Butte nord | collected 2016-01-03
CGATTGTTGTTCTTGCCACGCCAATGAACGAATTTAATTCGTCCACTGTTCCGTAACACTCAATGCAAGGGTCATCTTTGCGTACCCTTTGCCCGCCCACCAGCGCGGTCTCACCTGCATCGCCTTGGCGCGTATAAACGCGATTGATATGGTGCGGGGCTGCTCAAAGTTCGCGCTCATGGGTGGGAAAAGAAGCTAGACCTTCGGTTTTGGGGGAGGGAGTTCTCTCGCCACCACCTTGTCTTGAAAACCAGAGCGCCCGTGGGAACCATCGCAAAAAGGCTTATTCATGGATTGCCCGCACCGGCAGAGTCCAATTGCTTTCCGGCCGCCAAGCCCGAAAGGTTTTCCTTCGGAATCGAAAATCTCAAAATCTCCTTCTAAACGAATCAGCCCGTTGTCGAGCACCGTTACTTTAGTATCTGCCATCTCTCCAGCTTACTTCGGCTTAGGTTGGCTTTTGGGCGGCATAAACGGGGGAAGTACCGGTTTCTCCGAATCCTTCACTTCGTCGCCAAACGTGATGGTGCTCTCGGCACCGAACCTCTTGTAGTTCTGATACTTCACAGTCATGCGGATTCGCTGTGGCGCGTCCTGAAACTGTAGAACATCGTCGGCATGAGTGTAGACCGGAAACCAGTATTTACCGTCAATTTGCTGGCGATAGGTCTCGAACTTGGGAAACCGGTTGTTGGAATTCTTCTTTTCGTACCCCACGCCTTGACCGAAGGTTTTCACAATCTGAAAATCGCGGTCGTCCACCCAAATCTGGCCTTCGAAATAGCGCTCCCCTTTCACCAAATTTTTGGGCTTCACGCTGAACAGGTAGCAGGGAATTTCATCGGCATTATCTTTACGGAGGTATTTCACGTCGTACTTCGCGATATCGGACGAGTTCAGCACGAAAGGCTGGACGTTACGGAGATCCTGCTCATCCTGCGGAGTCAACAGGATGTTCTGCAATGTGGATACAGGAGCACGTACCACGCGCTCTGACCGCTTCTTATCGGCGCTGAAGATAATATCGGAAATCAACTCGTACTTGCCGTGAGGACTGCCGCCTGAATCCATTTCCTCAATTTTGACGCTCTGCCGGTAGGTGTATTGCTCCCGCGCGGTCAGAAACTCGCTCTCTTTGGCGGCGAATTTCCGAATTACTTCGTCAGGATTTACATCCGCAGCCCAAACGTTTGTAGCCGATAAACAGACAAGAAGAACAGACTGACGTGTCATTTCAAACTCCCAAGCAGTTGTTTTGCGATGGTCATTAACTGGACGTTGCTGGTGCCTTCGTAGATTCGACCAATTTTAGCGTCACGGTAGAATTTTTCCGCCGGGCAATCCTTCGTAATACCAATTCCACCAAAAACCTCGATTGCTTCAGACGCAATCTTTTCAGCTACTTGCGAACTGTATAGCTTCGCCATGGCAGCTTCCGAAACGAACCCAATTCCGGCATCCCGCATCCGGGCAGCGTTATAAACCAGCAGGCGCGCCGCCTCCAACTCGGTTGCCATGGTAGCAAGCTGAAATTGCACCCCTTGAAAGTGCCCGATTGGCTGGCCGAACTGCTTGCGCTGCTTCGCGTACGTAACTGCACTTTCGAGAGCCCCGCGCGCAAGCCCAATCATCTGAGCACCAATAGCTATCCGGCCCTCATTCAGCGTCTCTATCGCGATTTTATATCCTTTACCTACTTCGCCGATCACGTTCTCACGGGGCACATGGCAGTTGTCTAAAATCAACTCGCACGTGGAAGAAGCGCGGAGGCCGATTTTGTCTTCTTTCCTCCCCACGCTAAAGCCGGAAAAGCCGCGCTCTACCAGAAAAGCCGTGATTCCGCGATACCCGGCTTCCGGGTTCACGTTCGCAAAAACCAGAAAAAGGCCACCCTCCAGCGCATTGCTGATCCAAAGCTTGCGGCCGGTAAGCAACCAATGATTGCCCTCCTCTTTAGCAACCGTAGCAAGCGCAAAAGCGTCAGAACCTGAGCCTGCTTCCGAAAGTGCATAACAACCGACCGTGTCTACGGCCAAGCGCGGAAGGTATTTCTGTTTTTGCGCTTCATTCGCCCACCGGAGCAGGGCATTGATGACGATTGTGTTTTGAACGTCCACCATGATGCCGACCGAAGGATCGACCGCGGAAAGTTCTTCCACCGCCAGAATGCACTGGAAAAAACTGCCGCCCTGGCCGCCAAATTCTTCGGGAATCTCGATTCCCATCAGCCCCAACGCGAACAACTGGTCCAGGATATTTTGACGAAACGAACCCAATTCGTCCATTTCCCTGACGTGCGGCAGCACCTGCTCTCGAGCGAAACGGCGGACAGAAGCCTGGAAGAGGCGCTCCTCTTCGTCCAGATGGGTCAGAACCCGATTTAACTGAGATTCGACCATTTGCGGCCCTGAGATTCAGCCACGCCCTGGTGAGTGAGATGGCCCTTGTGGGTATTCACGCCGCTTCGAATGCTCTCCCTCTCCGCTATCGCTTTATCGAGACCTTTGTTCGCCAGCTCCAGCAAATAGGGGAAAGTTGCGTTCGTCAGCGCAAAAGTAGACGTATGAGGCACTGCCGCAGGCATGTTGCTGACGCAATAATGCAAAACGCCGTCCACAAAATAAATGGGCTCGGTGTGAGTGGTGGCGTGGGAGGTTTCAAAGCAGCCGCCTTGATCGATTGCGACATCGACCACTACCGCGCCGTGTTTCATGCTTGCGATCATATGGCTGCGAACCAGTTTGGGTGCCGATGCGCCCGGAATGAGAACCGCCCCGATTACCAGGTCCGCGTGCTTCATGGCTTCGCTGATCGTCCAAATGTTGGAAGCCAGCGTGGTGAGACGGCCATTGAAGATGTCGTCCAATTCACGAAGCCGGTTTAGGCTGCGATCAATGATGGAAACGTGAGCACCCATGCCCAGCGCGATTTTCGCGGCGTTTGTGCCCACGACGCCGCCTCCCAGGATTACGACATTCGCCGGGGCTACACCGGGAACGCCTCCCAGCAGCAATCCGCGCCCGCCATTTGGTGCTTCCAGGTATTGGGCGCCGACCTGTACGGACATGCGCCCAGCCACTTCGCTCATCGGCGTTAGCAGAGGCAAAGAACCGTCCGATTCGCGTATAGTCTCGTAAGCGATACCGGTTGTGCCAGCATCCAGCAGGCGATTTGTCAGATCCGGCAGGGGAGCCAGATGCAGATAAGTAAAGAGCACCAGACCTTTGCGCAAATGCGGGAATTCAGAGGTTTGAGGCTCTTTCACCTTAACTACCAAATCGGCTTTCGCCCAGACATCAGAAGCTTTTTTCACAATGGTGGCTCCTGCGTGCAGGTAATCGCGGTCCAGAAGAGCGCTGCCGTTACCAGCCGTGGTCTCCACCAGAACCTCGTGACCGTTTTCACGCAAGGTCACGACTCCACTAGGTACCAAGCCAACGCGGCTTTCGTGATCTTTTACCTCTTTAGGAACGCCAATAATCATGGTTTAGGAGGAACTTCCGATGAACTTGCGGGAGGTACTGCCGCCGTGGGGGAACCAAAGCCTAGTGCGATCAGGGAGCGGGAACTGAGCTTGCCGCTGACACTTAAGTTCTGATCGGTCTGAAATTTGCGCATAGCGTCTTGAGCATTCTGATCCCACACACCAGTGGGCGGCGTGGTGAGATAGCCTTTTTGTGCGAGAGCTTCCTGAATTTCCCGGTAACGGTCCGTAGAAGGAATTACTACTGGACGTGCAGGCTGACGGGCTAATACCGTGCGGTTGTGTGACGGTTTCCTGCGGGAGGTGTATACCTTCTGGCCTGCGCCATTCCTTGAATATCTCGCAGACTTGACCGATTTGCGCGCCACCGTGCTGGCCTTCTTATGTCTGGCAGCAATGGGAACCCCGGATACCAAAGCCAATAAAACCGCAAAACGAACCCAAAATTTCATAACGTAAAAAAGGTGGGTGTCTGCTCAAACAAAGAGCAAACACCCACCGAATTGTATCAGGCTAATGGCTTCAAGCTACTGCGCGGGAAGAGTTCCGGCAGGGTAAATAGCCTGCCATTCTCCGCCCCGGACACCGCCTCTTCGCTGAATCTTAAATGCCACCGTATCGCCCGGTTTCAATTTCGCCTGAATACGCTTCACATCATCCACGGAATTTACGGCTTCGTGCTGATTGTGTGACGTCATAGATTCAATCACGTCGCCCTTAGCCAGATGGATATCATCGGCAAAGGAACCTGCTTCGACAGTCTGAATTACCACGCCGCCCTTACCCTTATAGCCCGTGTTCTGCCTCATCCCGTCGTTCAGGTTCTGAATCGAGATGCCGAACTTGGCCTGGGTCGGTTCTACCGAATTCGGCTCTGTGGAATCCGTGTCAAGACCTGCTCCGGGCGTCAGTTTTGTACGGTCAATCACGGCTACCTTCAGGTTTTCCGTCTTGCTACCGCGCAGAATTCCTACAGTCACCGTGCTGCCTACCGGTTTCAGAGACACGATATCAATCAGATCCTGCCCGTTCTTAACCGTGTTGCCGTCGACGGAGGTAATAATGTCTTCCGGCTTAATGCCCGCCTTATCCGCTGGCATATCTGGCGTCACTTCACGAACAAAAACGCCATGAGTTCCGCCGTATGCCTTAATCAGGTCTTTGGTTTCAGGGTTGTCCAGGAAGCTGATGCCAATGGAGCCGCGTGTGACATGACCGGTTTTGATAATGGAATTGTAAACCGCCACGGCAGAATTAATCGGCATCGCGAACCCGATACCCTGATAGCCACCGCTACGGCTGGCAATCATGGTGTTAATACCAATTACTTCGCCATTGATGTTCAGAAGCGGACCGCCTGAATTACCCGGGTTGATGGCCGCATCGGTCTGAATGAACTTCTGGAAGGGAGCGTTTGCTTCGCCATCAAGCGACCGCTGTTTGGCACTTACGATTCCAGCAGTAACGGTGGCCTGGAAACCGAAGGGGGAGCCGATCGCGACTGCCCAATCGCCTACCTGCACCGCATCTGAATTGCCGATCACTGCGAGATCCGTTAGGGTATCGGTACCGATTACTTTCGCGGGGTACTCTGTCGAGTCATTCGTAAACTTCACCCGCAAGCGCGTGGAATGCTCCACAACGTGATTGTTGGTGAGGATATAGCCATTGCGGTCTACCACAACTCCGGAACCCAGGCCAGCCGTGCGGCGGTCTTCCGGGTCCATTCCACCGAAATTACCCCCACCGCCACCACCTTGGCCAAAGAAGCGCTGCATAAATTCCTGCATGCTGTCATTTTGGTCTTCGTCCTGATTTGGCGTTTGGCGACGACTGCGCGGCACAACCTGGGGTTTAGCCGTTTTAGGGGAAGGAATATATTCGCTCGAGATGTTGACCACGGAAGGTTCCAGAATTTTCGCCAGGGTGGAAAAGGAATTTTGCAACTGGACCGGAGACGGAATCGTCAGCGGGGTGGCTCCGGGCGCGGCAACATTCTGATCTCTAGCCGCCTTCGCGCCTGTATTGACAACTGTGCCAATCAGAACGCCGAACGACAGCGTAAAAAGCACAATCGCAAATGACAAAAACTTCTGACGGCGGACTTTGTTCGAAACGTCATTAAAACCCATGTTTTTCTGTTTACTCCTTGTAAAGACCGAGTGGCTCAGAACCTGAGTGCCACACACTAACTTATCTGATGTACCTGCTTGGCGCTGCGTTTCATTTCAACAATTAGAATTCCAAACAGAATTAAGCCGGCCCCGACGGATGCACGAATGGAAAGAACCTCACCTAATAAGATGAAGCTGGTCAACCAGGCGAAAACGGGTTCCAGCGCGTAAATCACCGCTGCCCGGTTCACGGACGTGTACTGCTGTGCCCAGGCCTGCACCGAAAATGCGAGGGCGGTGGCCAGCAATCCGGTCACGGCGAAGGCAAACCACGCGCGCCCATCGGGCCTGAAGGTAAACGACTCCGCCCAGCGGCACGTAGCGAGTGAGAGTGCGGTTACAGTGACCATCTGCATGCTGACAAACGTTCCAAAAGTTCCCCGGCCGGAATAAAAGCTTACTGCCACAACCTGCGCGGCGAATGAAACCGCGCAACAAAAGCTGAGCACATCTCCCTTGCTGACTTCGCCGATGCCTCCTGGAATGGTTAACAACAGCATTCCGGCTGACGCCAACGCAATGCCCAGAGTTTCCCTTAGCCCGGGTGCTTTCTTGTAGACGAGCGCGGCGGCAAAAGGTACCATCGGCACCGAAAGACTTGTCAAAAAGGCAGATTTCGAGGCTGTGGTGAACTGCAGCCCAACTGTTTGGAACGCGTATCCGGCGAATAGGAAAAAGCCCGTGATGATGCCAGGGATAACGGCTTCGCGCGTGAACTGCTTACGATTGACAACTAGCAGTACGGCTGAGGCGATTGTGAAGCGGCAAGCCAAAAACGCGAGCGGCGACACCTGATGCAGGGAGTCCTGGACAATGAGAAACGTGGAGCCCCAAATTGCCGTGACCAGGATGAGAGAAGCATCGGCCAAGCGCCGAGGGACTTGCATGCTATTTCAGGATTATTTTCTTGGGTCCAATGCCGCTGAGCAGCGTCTTTACCGCGGTATCCAGTTGGGCATCGTGCCCCGTGTAACTCTCACCCACCGGCCGATCCACTTCCACGTCCACCGGGCGGGGGTGCAGTTCCATGTCGGTACCGTCGTTCGCGGTGATCTTGATAAAAGGCCGGCGCAATACGGAACCGTCAATCAACTGCTCTGAGCCGGTATAAATGATCCAACCCGCGGTGGGCTCACCAACAACTTTTCCCAGCTTCAGCGAACGGTAGCCTTCGGTGAAGTCTTCCGCATCCGACAAGGAGTTCTGATTGGTAACAAGCACGGTCGGCAGTTCGAGCGAGCGCTGGCCCAACATGGAGCGCGCCGGCGAGGAAGGATGATCGCGAGGCGTCATGGTGAGGTATGGCTGCCGCGCGAAAATATCCAGAGCATACGCGTTGACGAATCCGCCGTTGTTGTTGCGGATATCGATGACTACGCCTTCGCGGCTGTGATTTTCCGTATCGAGATCGATGTGCAACTGATCGAGTGCCTGCTGAGACATATCGATGATATGAACGTAGCCCAAACGCCCGTTGCTAGCCTTGGTGACGTAGGTGCGGCGCTCTTCCACCCACTTGCGATAGAGAAGCTGCTTTTCCACCACGCCGCTGACAGGAAGCAGCGCAATGCTTTTCTTTGCCGAAGTGGATACGACGGTGCGCTTTCCGATTTTGTATTGCAGCAGCTCATCGAGATTTGCCGAACCGGCGAGCGGTTTGCCATCTATAGAAAGCAGCTTCTCACCAGGCTTGATTCCCGCGACATCCGCAGGGCCGAGGGGTGTGACTTGAGTAATGGTGTTATCCGCCGGGTCAATTATCAGGCCAAGCCGTCCCGCCGCGGGTGGCATGCCGGTGCCCAGCCCGGCCGAGATCCCGGAATGGGACGAGTTCAGCTCGCCAATCATGAGCGAGATCACACGCCGCATTTCATCCGGCGTACGGGCGGCCTCTACCTTCCTCAGATATTGGCCGCGCAGATCTGACCAGTTCGCCCCATGAAACTTAGGATCGTAGTAGGTTTCGTTCATAGTGGTCCAAGCCTGGTGAAAAACTTCGCGCTTCTCCCGATCGAAATCGACATCGAGCTCGGCGGTAACCACGAGGGGCCGCACCACGCGTGTTTCCACAGTGACGATCTGGATGCGGCCACCTTCCAGAAAATAAACTTCCTTTCCATCCGGCGAGAACTGCGCGCTGGCCTTCCGCCCAGATGTTGAAGTGAGTTGCCTGGGTACAGCGGGCTCTTTCAATAAGTCGTCCAGCATGTAGGTGTATAGGTTCTGCTGGCCGCCGCCTGAAGACGCAAGAAAAAGCAAGACTTTCCCATCGGGACTGATTAACGGCGAAGTGGCATCCAGCTCCAGAGGTAGGAAAGCAAGCCTGCGGCGTATTCCATCGAATTCGATTTCAACGGGCTTTGATGGTTTTAGCGGTGTCTTCACCAAAGCAGAGGGGGATTGCGCGATCTCGGGGGCGGGTGCCGCGCTAGCTGGCGCAGGCGTGCGGGGAGGCTCTTCGCGGAACAAATCGCGAAATTGATCTTCACGGAAATGCGGAGTACGCGGGGTGAGATCAATCCGCGCAACCGAGCTGTTTTCGGTCCTTTGCGACGTCGCAAACAACAGATAAGTACGATCCGGGCTCCAGATGATCTGGTCGCTAAACATGTTCGCCAGATAGCTTGCAGCCTTTTCCGGACCACCGGCTGAGGGCACGATGGTGACATTCCGGAAGCCGCGCGTATCGTTGCCAAAATAAGCCAGCCACTGACCATCAGGGGACCAGGATACGGGCTTCGCAGCAAAGCTGTTCAGGGTCCGATATTTTAGAGTCGTCAGAATGCGATCGGACTTTGTATCTATCGTCATGACGTGTAACTCACGGCCATCCCGCACATAGGCCAACTGTTTGCCGTCCGGCGACCACACCGGATTTTGATCTTTCATGCTGCCCGTGGTGAGGCGCGTTTCGGTTTCTGTGGCGGGATTGTACAAATAGATCTGCTGCACCCCTTCACGATCGGAGACGAACGCAAGCTGGCGGTTGTTCGAAGACCACACAAGCTGATTTTCCTGTGCGCTGGTCTGCGTGAGGCGGACGGCTGCGCCGCCGTCCTTTGAAGAGGCCGCGAAGATCTGGCCGCGCGCGGAGAAGGCAACTTTCTTCCCATCGGGAGAGAGTTCCAGGTTGCTGAAGTTTGCCGTAAGCGACAAATGTGTCACTGCCGGGCCTGCCGGCGTGCCCCGTAAGGTGATGGGAACGGCTGCGGTTTTGGCCGTGCTCGGATCCAGGCTCCAGATTGCGAAATCGCGTTCGAAGACGATGGACTTTCCATCGCGCGCAATACCTGGCCAAAGCACACGCCCGTCCGTGAAGTGAGTGATTTGGCGCGGCTGGCTTCCCGGTGCCAGCACCCAAAAGTTCTCCACGCCAGAGGCATCGGAAACGAAATAAAGCTGCTTGCCATCAGCAGACCACAGGGGCCACAAATTCTTGGCGTGATTGTTCAGCAGCGGCTGGTAACCGGGCGCCTTCGCGCCAACCGTGGGAGTCAGCAGTGTGAAACGGGTCTCATCGATATGCGCATGGCCTTTGCGCCACCATTGGGAAACGGCCATGCTCCCGCTTGTGAAAGCGATTGTTCCGTTGGTTGGGTGCGGCGCGGCCTGGCTCTCATCGGCATAACGATCTGCGCTGACGGCAATGGGCGTGCCTCCTTCCGCCGGGATTCTGTAAAGGTCATTCATGTTGCTGATATCGCCACGGTTGGACGAGTAGTACAAGCTCTGGCCATCGGGCGCCCACGCGTCCAGCGAGTTTCGCGAATCGTCGAAGGTAAGGCGCTTCAGGCCGCCATCGCGGAGATTGAGCACATAGATATCAGCGGTACCGGTGCGAGTTGAGACAAACGCCAGGCGGTTGCCATCAGGAGAATAGAGAGGCCGCGATTCGGTAGCTGGATGAGAGACCAGAAGACGCGCTTCGCCACCTGCTGCGGGCACGGTCCAAATATCGCCGCCGGAGATGAAAGCGATCTCAGAGTGATTCGGCGAGAGTGCTGGTTCCGACAGAAGCGGAACGGACGGTGTATGTCGTGCATCCAGGGCAGCAGCCAATAGCAGCAAGGGCAGAAACATTGTGAAAAGTCTAGCATTCGCCCAGGATTGAGCCCACTTTGGAGTTTTTATCGGAACTCGGTACTGGAACCTTGCGTTAATGGGTTATGCTGCTGCCCCTTTTACTGGCGTTCGTCGCCATCGATCTGACACCAGAAACCGTTCCCAAGCTGACGGTGGCGTGGAGATTCGAGACCCATGCTAATCCGCCGAACAAGCAGGCTGCTAAGAATGCTGCGTTTGAAGCTACCCCCGTTTTTGCGGATGGTCTGCTATACGTGATCACTCCGTTCAACCAAGTCATCGCACTTGACCCCGAAAGCGGAGCCGAGCGCTGGCGGTTCGATCCCAAGATCGCAATTGACCGGAGCTATTCTGAGGCGACGTCGCGCGGCGTGACGGTGTCGCAAGGCCAGGTTTTCTTCGGGACTCTGGACGCAAGACTGATCGCTCTCAATGCGCGCACGGGCCGTCTTGTTTGGCAGACAAAGCTCGACCCTACATCGAACGACGGCAACTATCAGGTGACGTCGCCGCCGGTGGTGGCGGGGGATGTGGTGATTGTCGGTTCCGCTATTGGCGATAACTCCCGCGCCCAGATGGATCGCGGAACGGTCCGGGCATATGCAATCGACAAAGGAACCTTGAAGTGGACGTGGGACCCAACTCCGCCGGGAAAAACCGGAGCCGCTAACGCGTGGGCTCCCATGTCCGTCGATACTGAGCACGATCTGGTCATTATTTCTACGGGCAGCGCCTCGCCGGATTTTACGGAGGGTTGCGCCCCGGAGACAACAAATACGCCAACTGTGTAGTCGCGTTGAAAGCCTCAACGGGAAAGCTGGTGTGGTCGTTTCAAGCAGTTCATCACGATCTATGGGATTACGATGTCGCGTCGCGTCCGGAACTGATCATGTTCAACGGAAAGCCGGCGGTGGGAGTTTTGACGAAAATTGGGCATTATTTCGCGCTCGACCGCCTGACGGGAAAACCGTTGTTACCGGTGGACGAGAAAGCCGTGCCAAGCTCGGATGTGGAAGGCGAATCGGCTTCGCCCACGCAGCCTTTTCCCCAGTCAGGTGTTTTCACCAGCCAAGAATTCGTTGCGAGGCCAGGGTGGTGCACGGAAGAAATGGCAAAGCTTCGATATGAAGGTCTTTTTACGCCGCCCAGTGTCAAAGGAAGCTTGAATTTTCCCGGAAACGTGGGGGGAGCGAATTGGGGCAGTGGCGCGTACGACCAGGAGAGCGGATTGTTATTCGTTGCGGCAAATCGCCTGGCGACGGTAGTCCGCCTGGTGCCGCGCGCCGCTTACGATTCTGAAGGCCACGGGGATACCGGAGAGCGGCTGGGCCAGGAGTTCGGCGCCCAAAAGGGTGCTCCCTTCGGGATGGCCCGCAGAACTTTCATTGGGCCCGATGGCCGCCCCTGCAATCAGGAACCATGGGGCGCACTCGCCGCGATTGAAGTAGCTACCGGCAAGCTGAAGTGGGAGACTCCGATGATTGTCAGCCTGGGTGGTCCGCTGGCTGTGAACGGGGTTGTTTTCTTTGGCGGCACGCTGTTCGAGACCAAGTTCCGGGCATTTTCCGCGGTGGATGGCCACAAATTATGGGAGACTGACCTGCCGTACTCGGCTCATTCCGTACCGGGGACCTACGTCTCAAAAGGCAAGCGCTATGTGGTGGTGTCCGCTGGCGGCCATGGCAAAGTCGACGGTAGCAAATTGGGGGGCATGGTGATTGCTTATCGATTGCCGTGAAGCTCGCTTTAGAAGGTAAACTTCGCCGCGAACCGGATAATCCGTTCACCTACCGCACTGGTGATTTCAGTGTAACCACCGAATGACCGGATACTGCCATCCGCGTTTCGAGTGGCGGAGGAAACAGTAGCGCCCGGGTTTCCGAATTGGGGTGTATTCGTCACGCCGAACACTTCAGATCGCAACTGGAAGCCGAACCGTTCCGTTAATTTGAATTCCCGGAACAGGCTGGCGTCCAGGTTGAATACGCCCGGTCCGCGAAGAATGTTACGGCCGGTGTTTCCGAATCGAACGGCAGTGACCGGCGCGAAGGCAAGGGGATCGAAATAGGGCTGGCCGGAACCATGCCCACCGGGAATAGCAACCGTGGGAAGCACCTGGTCGGCAGTTTGCGTGTTACCGGGCGCGTTCAAGGAAGTACCTGAGGTTCCCACTGTAAAGTTAGTGCCGCTGGTCCGGCTCATGATCCAATTCGTCTGCCAGCCGCCCGCGGCTTTCGAAGCAAAGCCGCTTTTCAGAAACTTTCCGGCGGTTCCAAACGGGAGCGGATAGTTACCGTAAAACTGAAGATTGTGCGTACGGTCGAACCCGGCAACCGCCTTGTTGCGCTGTAACATGGGAACCCAATTGAAAGTCAGGCCGGAATCGGAATCATCAGCGTAGTCCACCGCGCGCGAGAATGTGTAAGTGACGCCTAATAAAGAGCGGCCCACTCTGCGGGTGATTTGTGTCTGCAAGCTGTTGTAGTAAGCCGAATTAAATGGGACGAAAGAGTTCACGTTCGCAATGCGTCCGAAAGAGGGGAACAGAGCGCGTCCGGCACTGCCGCCGCCGGGCCCCGCCGCATTGATGTTCTGAATCACGGTCTGGCGAATGGAGCGGCTCCCTACGTAAGCCATCTGCACATTGAACCCCGCACCGGCATCGCGTTGCACCGTTAAGTTGTAGCTTTCGATATAGCCACGATTGAACGTTTGTGGGAACGTTGTGGTTCCCACGGCTGCTGGTAACGTGAAAACTTTCTGGTTCAGATCAGGGCCCACCACCTCAGGAATTCCAATCCGAAGGGTTCCCGCGTTTTGATAAGTAGTGCCACCGGAGAACTGAGACGAGATAGTGGCGGGGTAGGCATCGCGAAGATACCGGAACGTAGTGGGGTCTACGCTGATACCGCCGCCAGCCCGAATCACCGTCTTAGTGTTTAGTCGATAGGCCAAACCCAGGCGCGGGGCGATCTGCCCTAAGCCCACGTCATAACCGCCACGGTATACCTTGTCCGTATTCGGGTCGTAACGCTCGGCCTCAAAGTGATCGCGTGTGGGTGCGGCATAGTATTCGTAACGCGCGCCGTAGTTCACGGTGAGTTGCCGCGTAACCTGCCACTGATCGCGTGCATAAAAACCGAAGGAACCCATGCGGACCGTGGCGGGATTCTCATATTGAACGTCTTTGCCCATTGTGTAGGGAAGGCCCAACAGGAAATCGGCATAGCTGTTGTACGGGCTGGTGGCAGTGCCGCCGTTTAACGAAGTAAGCCCGCCACTAAAGTTGAAGCCGCCGCGGGGACCGTTAGAAGCCTGGGGCTGAAAATGATTGATATCGAATTTTGAGTATTCGAACCCGAAACGAAACGAGTGCGCGCCTTTGTTCCAGCTTAAATTTTCAGAAGTAACATACTGCGGGTCGCGAAAGAGAAAAGGATTCGAAACGTTCGGATTGCCCAGGGAAGAAAAATTCGTGAACGTAAAACGCGGGTAGCCGGCCTGCAATCTATTCACGCCGTTGGTGCCGGGAATGTGCAGCACATCCAGGCCGTAGTTTTTATCGATATCCACGTTTTCGGCTGAGATGCGAAGGCGGGTGTAGCCCACGGCAAGATCGAAGAGCAGGTTTGGCGCGATGGTATAGTTGCCGCCTACGCCTGCGCTCTGCACTAAGCCGGGCGCGCGACCGGGCTGGCCGCCATTTGTCGCATCGCCGCCCGCTGCCCCTAGCGAGGGCGGGTCAAACACAAGGGTAGGTGCGAAGCTATATCGCGCGAAGACTTGGGCCTTCTCACTTGCCGTGTAATTCACTTTGAAATCAACATTGTCGCGGGTGAGGCTATAGCCGCCGATGGACAGGTAGTTGTTGGGGAAGACCGTTTGATTTGGCTGCGGAATCAGCGTATTCAGATACGCGGATGCGGGGTCGATCCGGTTCGTAGGGATCGTATTATTCGGGAATGGGGTTCGTCCGGTGCCATCGCTATTGCCTGTCGAAGGATCGTAAATCGTAATGCCTGTGCCGTTGAAATTTCCCCCGCGCAGCGCATTGGTCGGGACAGTCCGAAGAGCAGACGCGGCTTGCCGCCGGGTGGTGCGCTCCCAATCCGAAAAGAAGAACAGCTTGTTTTTCTTGATGGGGCCGCCTACTGCCACCCCGAATTGATTGTTCAAATTTTTGGGTGCATGGTCAGGGTCACCCGTGCAGGAATAAAGGCAATAGAAGTAGCTGCGGGCCTTCAGCGCGCTGTTCGTGTGGTATTCCCAGCCCGCTCCGTGAAAGGCGTTGGTGCCGGATTTTATGGCGACGTTGATGGCCGCTCCGCCCGCCATCCCTTGCTCCGCATCGAAGCTGTTGCTTACCAGATTTACCGTTTCGATTGCTTCCACGGGCGGAAGGTAAGCCACCAGGCGGGGAAGCCATGGATAGCTGATTGTCGCGCCATCCAGCTTGGTCGCATTGCTTGATTGGGGCATTCCGTTCACCTGAGTCGCCATGGAGCGTTGCGGATTCCCGGCGTCGGAATGGACTTCAACGGGAGGCGTAAAGCCGGGCAGAATTTTGAATAGGGCTTGAAAATTCCTTCCTTGAGAATTGATCAGCGGAAGATCTGTAATTTGACTGGACCGAAGTTGGTTGTTGATATCGGCGCGATCGGTCTGCAGAGTTACTTCCGCGGCCGCTACCGTGACGCTCTGGCTGACTTGAGCTAACTGGAGTTTGGCGTCCACCCGGCGGATGTTGTTCGCATCAATCGCTACATTGTTTTCAATCAAAGTTCCGAAGGCAGGCGAAGCGACGGTGAGGCGGTAAATGCCTTGTTGCAAATCGGAAATCAGGTAAGCGCCGCGGTCGTCGGTGTTAACCGTTCTGGCAAAACCGGTGGCGGGATTCGCAACATCGATCTTCGCATTGGGAATGGCGTTTCCCGACGCATCGGTAACGCTGCCGGTAAGCGAGCCGTAGAGCACCTGTGCTTGGGCGCGAGGCGGGTAGAAAACACAAAGGGCTGAAAGAAGCAGCACCGAAATTTTGCTAAATGGGAAACTAAACCTGAACATGAAATACCCCTTCCCGGACACTCGGCCGGAATGTTGCGGAGCTTATCACGTTTTTGAGAGCAAATCACATATGATTCAAAAGCTGGAGAAACAACTGCGTATTATGCGTGCCGTCCAATATCGCCGTGCGGGAATCGCCGGAATTCTGATTCTGCTGGCCTCTAGCGCTGGCTATGCCCGTGGAGCTACGCCCGCGTTTTCCGTGCCGCAAGCCTATTTCCACTCGGGTACGCTACAGAACACCACGCTGAAGTTTTCAGGCGTGCGCGAAGCTGGCTTGTACAGCATTCTGTTTTCAGTTGCCACGCCAAGTGCTTTCCGAGAAGACGCGAGCGTCACATTGCGGCTGACATCCGGCCGCAACATTCTGATTGAGAAAACGCTGCACGGCGGCGATGCGGATCTCTACACAACCTTCCTGTTAAGCGAAAAGTCAAACACCGCTCTCACCATTGAGAACCACGCGGCGGCGGGCATGTACACAGTGCAGGTAAACCGATGGCCTGAAGGTGCACCCGTCAAAGCCGGTGGCAATCACACGTGGCAAACTGCCTCCCTACTGACGCTGGGCACCACTGTGTTTGCTTCCTCTGACGAAGCCCCGTACATTCCCGTGCCGGGAACTCCGCGCAAACAAATTGTGAGCGATCCCCGCGCTGAAGACTGGTACCGTTTTCAATTCGAAGGCACCGCCCCAAAGCTGGTCTTCTTTCAATTGGAACTGATGGACCGTGACGATCTGCCAGTGGATGTTTCCCTTTTTCAGGAACGCAACGGCGCTGTAGAAGAGTATCTAAAGGGCCAGGACCCGGTTAGCCCTCCTCATGAGGTGCAGGCGTTACCGGGAAATAAGTTCGCGCCACGCGTGCTGGATCAACTCGGCACTTACTACATCAGGGTTCGCGCCAATCACCCCGAGTACAAACTCCGTACACGGTTGAACGAGTTGCCACCTTATTCAGACCCGCATAAAGCCGTTCAAACCGCCGCCGATTACATCATGGGTGCGGGCGATTCGTGGTTCGCCAACACACCCCGCCGCGGCGGTACTTTCGACCGCGTTTCGCCCGTTCATCAGGAGACCACTCTGTGCGTTGCCTGCCACCCGAGTCACTTCTCGCAACGCGCGCAGCTCTATGCCGTGCAAAACGGGTATGCCGTTCATCAAAAGCAACAGCTTCAATTTTTGGAAGAACGGTTTTACAACAATCCGCGTCCGTTTTACGGCTTTGAGCAGGAAGGTGCGGTATGGTCGCGCGTAATCTCAGCGCCGGCGAATGTATTAAGCCGCATGTCGGTCTTGACTGGGCTTTTCGAAGAGAAGGTTTCCGGCATTCGTAAGCCGGAATACCACGACGGAATTAACAAATACCTCGATCTTTACTACGCCGAACGGCAAGCGCTCCCGCCCGATGAGATTAACGGAAACACACCGCTGGTCAGCAATATGGAAGTCGCTTGGTATTCCTGGAAAAGTTTGAAGGACCCCAAGCTTCCGGCCATGATTGCGGCAGCTCCGGTGAAGAATATGGTGGACCTCTGTTACCAGACACTGGCCCTCGCGGAGATTGACCGCTTGGGTTACCGTGAGCCGATTGCGGCCAATGCTAAGCGCATTCTCGCAATGCAGCGGCCTGATGGGCAATGGTCCATGAAGTTTGAAGAGAAAGAACCTTCGGTGGAATTTCAGACAGGTCATGCGCTATGGGCGCTGGCCGCGGCCGGAGTGCCCGTCACGCACCCGCAGGTCGCAAAGACGATTCAGTTTCTGCTTGGCCGGCAGCAGTCTTTCGGCGGATGGATGGACCCGCTGCAATCGTTTGAAAACTTTCGCACGCCCTTCCGTGAAACACAGTTCGCGATCCTGGGGCTGAGTACATATTTTCCGCTGGGAGCGCGCGCCAAGGGCTGGAGTACGCAAACCCCGGACAAGCTCTCTGAAAACCCCGCTGAACTTCTTCGCCAGTTAGATGACCTGTGGGACGCGCCTTCCACCGAATTACTGCGGCAGGTAGAAAGCGCCGCGGCATCGAACGATGTTCTGGTGCGGCAGGCCGCCACAGAGGCATTGGGCCGTGTTGGCAACGCAGCGACAGCACCGCTGTTGATTCAACTGCTGGGTGACCCGAGCAAGCTGATTCAGCGAACGGCGGCATGGTCTCTGCGGCAGGTGTACGGCCGACCCGGCGCGCCGGATACAGCCTTGTTGACGGCTGCTTTGTCCGCCGACAATGCGCGAACCCGCTGGGGAGCAAGCCGCGTGTTTGCGCACCACTTTGCTTCGCTGGCACGGCAGGATGAAGTGGTGCAAGCACTTCTGCCGCGCCTTGCCGATTCGGTTCCCTCAATCCGAATGGCCGCCGCGCGCGGACTTTGGCAGAGTTGGTTCTGGAACGGGCACCGGGAAACTAGAGGGCGCATTGAAGACGCGGTGCTGAGCGCACTTGCGCAACCGCAGCATCCCTGGGTGGAAACAAATCTGAAGGCCGCGGTGTACAACATGGCCGATGAGAACATCCGATATCTGTACAACAATTGGGTGCCTCTGTTAGCGCGCGAAGAAGATCGGAATAAAGTGATTGAGGGCCGCCTTGCCGTGGAGAATCAGTTTGCCGCGAAGCTTGCAACAGCCATCAGTTCGGGCTCTGCCGCCCAGAAAAAGCAGATCCTTTCCGCATTGGTAGACCTGCCACTGCGGCGCGCCGATATTTACGATCCCAATAGCGAGTTGCCCCTGCCGCAACCGCTGGCCTACAACCGTTTGGGAAACGACATCGAGCAGATTGCATTCTTCGGTGAGAGCGCGGAACTTCTCTCGAAGGCGCTCTTACCTCTGATCGATTCCCCTGACCCGGAACTCCGCGCACTGGTGTTGAAGGCTGTTTTACTGGTGCGCGACACGCCTTACGCTGCGGTGCACAAGCTAGCGGGTGAAAAAGGTACGGCGACGAAGCAATTAGAAGCGAAGATTGATGGCCTGCCGGACGCGGTCGAGATCAGTAAGGCCTTTCATCTTCCGCAGCCCAAAGTTCCGGCCAATGCCGGAATCGCGAAGCCCGCCGCGACCGTTCCAGCGGCCAAGGCGGTGGAGGTGAAAATTCAAACACAGCTCGATGAAAAGGTTTATCGCGCGGAGATTGAGCCCATCTTCAAAGCCAAGGGAGAAGATGGCTACGCCTGCATCAACTGCCACGCTACACATACGTTGTTCAATGCCACGTGGCAAACGGTTGCAAACGTAGTGGATTTGAAAAATCCTGAAAACAGCCTCGTCCTCAAAAAGCCAATTTCAACAGCGGAGTCTGAGGGTGTAGCCGGTGCGGTTGCGACCGCGCACGGCGGCGGCCGCCGCTGGACCAAAGAATCGTCAGAGTACGGAATCTTGCTCCGCTGGATTCAAGCGGCGAAAGCATCCCAGTCAACTAGCCGTTAAGACTACTTCGCCGTGGGGGGCACTGGCGGCGTTGTTACGTCTACAGAGACGTTTGAAAATACAACAGTGTCCGAGGCATCCGCTTTATGCGAACAGACGGCAAGCCCCACCAGCACCGGGTTCTGAAATGAAACCTCCGTATGTGCAATCTCCTTCGGCTCGCCATCGCCCTTGCCGATGTACATAAACATCTTGACGCCAGTACGCACCAGCTTGATGGTGAACGTGCCCGGACTGTCAAACGGTATGTCAAACGCGTTGGTATCCTCGCCGGGTTTGCTGCGCCACTGAAGCCCCGGCATGCCGTTGCCGTGGATTACAACGTCCGCATACGCAGCATTGGCATCGAGAGACTGGCGCACCATAATTCCAGCCTTACGGTGATCGGCTCCCTGCCCAAGAAACCGCATCGTGGCCGTAACTGTAAAGTTGCCTGTCACTTCCCGCCAGACATATTGGAATTGGTCCTGCTTGGCCCAGATGTTTGAACCAGCGCCGGTAACGCGATACTGCCCATCCGAAAACTCGGCAGTCCCCTTGATCGCCGGATCCCCCACGTCACCGGACTTGCTGAAAAGACCAAGATTTCCACTCTGCGGATAAGCCGAAAGAGAGAGCAGGAAGACAAACACTAATTTGCGCATGGTTTTACCGTGCCCCCGCAGCCGCGAACTGCTCTACGGATACGCCCGAAAACAACACCGTGTTGGATGCTTTCTGAGTATGCGAACTTACCCCCAGCCCAACAAGTACTGGGCTCCCCAACTGATTCGCCATGTGTCCTAACTCTTTCAGCGGCGCGTCATCCTTGCCTGCCCAAAACGTAATGGTGGCCCCTTGCCGGACCAGTTTCAGCTTCCACGTCCCGGCACCTTGCACCGGAAAATCGACTGTGTTTGTGCTGTCGCCCTTCGTAGTGCGGAACTGAACCGTGGGTGTGCCGTCGCCGTGAACCGCCAGATCAAGGTAGGCAGAGTCGGTATCGAGGCTCTTGCGCAGCATGATGACGGCCTTGCGATGCCCCACTCCTTCCGTCACGAATTGTGTTGTGGCCGAAACGGCAAAGTTCCCCGACATCTCCCGCCAGACGTAATGAAATTGATCCGCAGTCCCCCAGATGTCCGTGCCGGAACCGGTGATCTTGTATTGGCGCGTGGAACTATCAAACTCTGCATCCCCTTTCAGGGGAGGAGCGCCCACATCGCCGGAATTGGTGAAGCTGCCAAGCTTTCCCGTTTGAGCGAAAGCCGAAGTGGCTAGAAGGCTGGCGAGCAGAAGTTTATGCACGCTAAGGATTGTATCCGAATCCCCCGGTACAATATTAGGCCGTGATCGTAAAACATTTCGAGCGTTTCTTGAAAAGCCGGCGGCTTCCGAAACGGCAATGGATCACGGACCAGGATCGCCTCCATTTCGAGACCCAGGGCTACATGGTGATTCGAAATGTAATTCCGGTGAGCATGACCGCTAATGCCGTTTGTGAAATTGCCGCGTTCATCGGTGCCGATCTTTCAGAGAGCGCGACCTGGTATCGAAGCGTGCCGCAACTTGACGGCGTAGTTCCTCTGCATCATGCCCAACCGTTATGGGATATCCGGACGCACCCAAATTTATACGAGGTGTTCACAGAGTTTTTTGGAAATCATCACCTGATGGTGGATATTAATCGGTGCATCTTCCGCCCGCCAGTGCATCCCGATTTCCCGGGTAGAAGCTATGGATCCATCCATTGGGACACCGATCCGCGGGTGCCCGGTCCAAGTTCGTTGCAGACAGTCATCCTGTTGACCGATACCGGTCGCGATGAGGGTGGCTTTCAATGCCTGCCCGGGGTGTACCAGAACCTGGACGGGTGGCTTCAGGAGTACGCAGCGCAGGGCGACTTCGATTTCTTCAATCCGGGGTTGAATGATTGGGAGACCACCCAAGTGGAAGGCAAGGCAGGCGATATCATCCTGTGGTCAACAAAACTTCCACACGGATCGGCAACGAATCTATCGGCGCGCCCCAGGGTGGCAACATTCGTCACGATGCAGCCGCCCCGCAATAGTCTGCAATATCGGGAGTCTATGAAGACGTGGTGGCTGACGAAACAGGCTCCCGATCAGTGGCGAGGGTTGCCCGGACAAATAAATCCTGAACCCGGTGAGCCCGCGGTGCTTTCGGAATTGGGGAAAAAGCTGATCGGCGTATTGCCCTGGTAGCGGAGGACGCTGACTAACGTTCTACGGAATCGTGTAGCAGGCGCGCCATGGTTAGCACAATGCGTTTAAGCCCTAGATCGCGTCCCTCAGGGCTGAACCATTCGCCAGGCGTATGAGCACCACCGCCTTGCCCGCCCGCCCCAATCGAAATTGCTTGCATTCCAAGCGACAGCGGAATGTTCGCATCCGTGGACGCGCATTCTTGCCTTGTGCGCAGCCCCAGATGCGCGTCCACTTGGCGAAGCGCGGCTAAGAGCGGTGCATCGGAAGCCAGCCGGCCCGCCGGGCGCGAGCCAATCTCCTTGATCTTCGCCGCCACTTTGCCTAGGGGCGCACGCGCGTTTTCTTGTTCCTGCGAACGCTCCACGGCTTCAGTCAGCGCTTGCACTAGATTGTCCATTGGCCCGTTCTGTTCAGAGCGGATATCCACTTTGGCGCGGGCATAAGTCGCGATTGCGTTCACACCGCTGCCGCCCTCAATCAGCCCTACATTGAGCGTTGTCCGCGCGGGCAGCCGGGTTTCAGTAAACGCAGCAAGGGCGCGCGTCAAAGCATGAATGGGGTTGCCGGTGCCAAAGTCGCTCCAACTGTGGCCGCCCGGCCCGTTGAAGCTCACTTCATAACGGCGGCTGCCCAGCGCTTCGGTAGTTACGTGGTCGGTTGAGGCGCCATCCAGAATCAGCATCGCTTCCACCGGAACGGTTTTGCAGATATGCCGCATGCCGCTCAAATTTCCCTCGCCTTCTTCGCCCACGTTCGCGATAAAAAGCACGCGGTCCCATGGTGACGATCCGCGTACTTGCAACTTCAGCGCGCGCGCAATCGCAAGCAGAGCAGCCAGGCCGCAGCCGTTATCGGAGACGCCCGGCCCGCGCAGTTTACCCTCGGAATCCACCGCAATTTCTTCTTTCGATTTCGGCGCGAGTACCGTATCCAAATGCGCGGTCACGGCAACATACGGCCCCTCGGCCAAGGGTGAGAGGCTGGCCAGCACATTGCCCACGCGGTCCAGTGACGCGGTGCAGCCATAAGAGCGAAATTGCGCCAGAAACCATGCCGCCCTCTGCTGCTCAAGAAATGTTGGTGCAGGCACTCGGCAGAGCTGCTGGTGTATGTCGTTAATCCACAATTTTTCGCGCGTGAACCACTTCAGAACTTCCCGCAGCTCGCGGCCTTCCGCCAGATCGTGCAAGGTCGGCAGGGCGGCAGAAGACATCACATTTTAGTGTAAACTGCGCCGCGCGGGCACGCTATAAAACGGCAGTCTCGTGCAATCGTTTTCCGGTCCGGAAGCGGTCCAGGGAAAGCTCGCTCGCATCCACCACACCGGTGTTGCCGGTCGTAATTAGATCGGCCAGAATTTGACCAGTAGCCGGCGAATGCATCACCCCGTGTCCGCTGAAACCGTTCGCGCAGTAAAAGCCCTCAACGCCAGGAACGCTGCCCAAAATTGCGTGGTGATCTGGCGATACTTCGTAGAGTCCTGCCCAAGCCCGCCGCGGATCGATGCCCACTTCAGCGAAGAGCGGCACGCGGTCTGCCGCATGGTTCAAAAGCTTTTCAATGAAGCCGGGTGCCACGCCCGTGCGATAACCTGGCGTCTCCGCGGGGTCATTCCAGGCCAGCAAAAAGCCCAGCGATTCCGGGCGAAAGTGGAAGCCTGTCGACATGTCCACCACCATCGGCAACGCATGGCTCAGGCGGTTGAACGGTTCGGTGGGAACTAAAGCCCGGCGTAGTGGTGTGACAGGAAGATCAACGCCTGCCAGTGCGGCCACCTGCGCAGCCCAAGCCCCCGCGGCATTCACAACAACCGGTGTTTCGAGCATTCCATCGGCTGTCTCAACGCCGGTGACCTTACCGCCCTTTGTGTGAATCACGGTTGCCTCCGCGTTTTTGTTTACGCGCATGCCTTCCAAAAAAAACTGCAGCGTGCTGTGCGGGTCCACAAAGCCGTCGGTGGAGCAGAAACTGCCGCCCACTACATCGTCCATGCGCATTTCGGGAACGGCGGCCCGAATCTCTGCCGTGGAAAGTTCACGCGCTTCACGCAAGCCTAGATCATGTTGCAAAGTTAGGTTCGCTTGCAGATAGGCCAGATGCGCTTCAGTGGTCGCGGCGAAAAGATATCCCTGCGCCCGGTAGCCAGTCTGTTCCGCGTGCTCCCGAAAGAAACGGATGGAATGCATCGACATCCGAATGTTCGGCTCAGTTGCAAATTGGGCCCTCACGCCGCCCATGCTCTTGCCCGTCGAGCCCTTTCCGCTATGCGATTCGCGCTCCAGCAACAATACATCGTGCACGCCCGCGCGCTTTAAATGATATGCGATGCTGGCACCCACAATGCCGGCACCAATGATGACAACATCAGGCAACGATCTGCTTCACCACATTGCCCGCCACATCGGTCAAGCGGAAATTGCGCCCGCTATACGGGAACGTGAGCCGCGTATGATCAAGCCCCATCAGGTGCAGCACGGTGGCATGCAGATCATGCACATGGCACTTGTTTTCCACGGCCTGGTACCCGAATTCATCAGTCGCGCCATATACCGTGCCGCCTTTCACGCCGCCGCCCGCCAGCAAGTAAGTGAAGCCTTCGTTATTGTGGTTGCGCCCGTTCTGCACGTTAATGCGGCCTGCTACTTCCGTCCAGGGCCTGCGCCCGAATTCGCCGCCGATGATCACCAGCGTTTCCTTCAACATGCCCGAAGCTTTCAGGTCCTGCAGAAGCGCCGCAATCGGCTGGTCTGCCTGTTGCGCCAGCTTGCGATGCACCAGAATGTCATGGTGCGAATCCCATGGCTTATCGTTACCGAAATACACCTGCACCACGCGGACGCCGCGCTCCACCAGACGCCGTGCCACCAGGCAGCCGCGCGCAAAATCGCCATCGCGCGTGGCAGATTTGATCTTCATTTCACTCGTGTCTTTACCCGCCTTCACGCCATAGCGGGCTCGCACTGCTTCCGGCTCTTTCGCGACATCGAACGCGTCCATTGCCTCGGCCTGCATCCGGTATGCGACTTCCATGGATTGGATGCGGCCTTCCAGTTGAGCATCCGGACCGCGGCGGTCCAGATCCATGCGGTTCAGTTTCTCCCAGAGGTCGACACGGGCTTTTTGCTCGCCAGCCGAACCGCCGCTCTGCGACCGCAGATGTTGAATCATCTTCTCCGGATCGGCTTCGTCGTTAGGAACATAAGTGCCTTGGTAAAGCGAAGGAAGAAACGCGGAACTCCAAAGCTGCGGGCCCACATCCGGCACGCCCGCACACAGTGAAATGAAGCCAGGAAGATTGCGGTTTTCTGAACCCAGCCCATACGTCATCCACGAACCCATCGAAGGGAAGCCCGGAATAATCCGGCCTGAATTCATCTGCAAAATCGCTTGCGGATGCGCCGGCAGATCCGTATGCATGGAGCGGATCACGCAAACGTCGTCGATATGCTGAGCGGTCTTTGCGAACAGCTCGCTTACCTCCAGCCCGCTTTGCCCATAGCGCTGAAACGTAAAGGGCGATTGCATCAACGTGCCGCGCTCAGCTTTCGCCTTCGGATAGTTGCCGGGAATTTCCTGGCCATGATATTTCGCCAGGGACGGCTTGGGGTCGAACGTATCCACCTGGGACGGGCCGCCATTCAGAAACAAGAAGATAACCTGCTTCGCCTTGGCCGGAAAGTGCGGAGCCTTCGGCTCTAAACTTGGTGTGCCAGATTGCGTGCCCGCAGTCCCGGCCTCCGATTGAAAATGCTCGCCCAGCATTTGTGCCAAGCCCACCATGCCGAAGCCCGTACCTAATTTTTCTAAAGCATCGCGTCTGGTCATGTAATCCTGTTTCCCTAGTTCACGAACAGCAGTTCATTTGAGCTTAGTAACACCTGCGCATATGGCCTAAACGAGTTTGGCTTCGAGGCCAGGAAAGTGGCACCCACGCGGATCTCTTCCGCAGTTGCTTCCCGCGCAAATACAATGCGATAGGTTCGCTTCACCCGCTCTTCCGGCGTTCCCGCTGTGCCCACCTGCTTGGCTAACGCACCGGCTCTCGCTTCCACAAATGAACTGTTCAAAAAGAACAATTGCTGCAGCGGGGTTGCGGTGGAAATACGCTTTTCCGCCGTGAGATTAGGGTTCGGAAAATCAAACAGCGCTAGCGTGCCATCCAATTTCCGGCGGCTGACAAATCCATACACCGATCGCTTGTGGTTTCTTTCCTCGCCCAGCAGGGCAGGGGACCCGCCTGCTGCTGTATCCAGTTCCCCCGAAACGGCCAACAACTCATCCCGCATGGCTTCCGCATCCAGACGTTGCCGATTAGCGCGCCACAGCAGACGGTTATCCGGGTCCACCCCAAAGTTTGCTGTGTTGTTATCGCTTGCAAGCTGGTATGTCGAAGACAGCATAATCTCCCGATGCAACTTCTTTAAAGACCATCCGTTTTCCACCAGTGAGGTGGCCAGATAATCAAGCAGCGCCGGATGGCTAGGTGTCTCGCCCATGCGTCCGAAGTTTGAAACCGTGCGTACCAGACCTTCACCAAAATGGTGCTGCCAGACGCGGTTTACAATCACACGAGCGGTCAGCGGATTTGTTGGGCTGGCAATTGCATCCGCCAGTTCTAACCTGCCGCTTCCTTCTTTAAACGGCACAGGGTCGCCCTTGCTTAGGATTGAGAGAAACGCGCGTGGCGCTTCTTCCCCCAGATTTTCCGGAACGCCGTTAATCTGCACTCTCTCATTACGCGGCGTCGGCAGATCTTTGATCACATGCGCGAAAGCATATTGCGCGGGCAGCGCGGCTTTCAATTCCTTCAGCTCCGCGCGCATATCGCCCAGATAAATCTTCCAGTGGCCTTCTAGAAACCGGTCCACTGTGCCGTCAGAGGTCAAGTAGCCCCGGTTCGGCCCATACCAAAGAATTCCGTCTTCTTCCTGTTTAAATTCCCTACCGTAAAAATCGTTGAAGAACAGATCGCGCCACAAATAAAAACGGTCTGGAGGCAAAGCGAACGTCTCGGTCTTCGTCGTGGCGTCGTTCTTCACCGCATTGCGGGCATTCTTCTCATCCACCACCTTGCGCTCTTGTAAGACAGCCAAGGCTTCATGGCGGAAGTTCGCAAGATCGAACGATTCTTCTTTCCAGCCATGCAGATACTTGTTGTCTTCCGGCCCAGTCTTCAGATACTTCGCCCAGCGCTCCAAAGTTTCAGAATCTAAATGGTCCGCCACCGCAACCTGCTTCGCATTCAACTTCGCATCAGAGGTCAACTTGCGAACCGCGCGAATGTAGTGCGGCGCTTCCGAAGCCAGCATCTCAGCCAGCTCATCGGCCTGCTGATGAAGGAACTGCTCGATCCGTGCCTTGACCTCATTCACCCGCTTTTCCTGATCTTTGTAACGCTTCACTTCATCATCGGGAGCGAGTTCCACCTGAGCACGCTTGGTGCTGCTGAATACGCCTTGCAGCGCGTAATAATCTTTCGTCGGAATGGGGTCGAACTTGTGGTTGTGGCACTGTGCGCACGCGCCGGTCAACCCGAGAAAGCCACGGGTCGTCACGTCCACTTTGTCGTCAGTCAATTCTGGGCTCAATCCATAAAAACCCAAGCCCACCGCTAGCGATTTATCCTTGCCGCCTTCCATTTGATCGCCCGCGATCTGCGCTTTCACAAAACGGTCATACGGCATATCGGTGTTAAACGCCTGTATCACCCAATCGCGATAGCGGAACGAATTCGGATAAGGCAGTTCCACATCGCTATCCAGACGGTCATCCGCATAACGGGCTACATCCAGCCAGTAACGCGCCCACCGCTCCCCATAATGCGGCGAAGCAAGCAAGCGGTCAACCAGCTTGGCATAGGCTTCGGGTGCAGTATCTTTCTCGAACGCTTCTGTCTCTGCAAAGGTAGGCGGAAGACCAGTCAAATCCAAATACGCGCGGCGAATCAGATCTCGCTTGGCGGCTGCGCTATTCGGTTTCAGATTTTTAGCGTCCAGTTGTTCCAGCACGAAGCGGTCAATGGCACCACTGGCCCAAGCCGAATTGCGGACCATCGGTAGCGCAGGCTTCACGGGTGTTTGGAAAGCCCAAAAAGCGCGCTGCTCCGGCGTGATTACATATTTCGTGCCTTTGGGTACCGCCGCAGCCGCCGCACTTGATTCAGGCCACACCGCGCCCGCTTTCACCCAGCCGGAAAGCAGTGCAATCTCTCCATCGGAAAGCTTAGCGGCGCCCATCGGCATTTTCATCCGCTCATCGGCATGTTCCACCGCACGAATCATCAAGCTCTCGTCCGGCTTCCCAGGCACCAGCGCCGGCCCGGATTTACCGCCTCGTAACAGTGCCTCGCGCGAGGTCATCGTCAATCCCCCCAGCGCCGAACTGGAGTGGCAGGCGAAGCAGCGGTTTGCCAGCAAAGGGCGAATTTTCAATTCAAATTGTTCGTTCGCCTCCGCGCTCGAAGCCGCAGCATGCAGAGCCGCACCGGACACAAGAAATAAAGAGCTAGATAGCAGAAATCGAAGTGGAAGAAGGTGACCCATATGCTGACGGAAGCGCGGGCGAAATCCTCTGAATTATATCAGCTAAATCGTTTACTTAGCGTCAACGGCACATAATGGCGGAGTGCTGTCTGAACGTGACATTTTGCGCCCCTTGCGCCGGCGGGCTCTCCCAACCAAATGCGGCATCGCACTCGGGATCGGTGACGATTGCGCCATCTACCGGCCCCGCCCGCGCGAGGAATTAGTGTTCACCACGGATTTCCTAATCGAAGATGTGCACTTTCGCTTCGCCACGCACACGCCTGCACAGGTGGGCCACAACGCCCTAGCCCGCGGCCTAAGCGATATAGCGGCCATGGGCGCAACGCCACGCTTTTGTCTTCTCTCGCTCGCCATTCCCAAACACGCGGACAGCCGGTGGGTAAAAGCGTTTTACCGGGGGCTG
>JAABUK010003326.1_pt1 | contig 27385 bp, 20 predicted proteins | sample 5559141 | NCBI WGS metagenome assembly JAABUK01 (sample SAMN10711869, study PRJNA513367) | rock metagenome | isolation source: Antarctica rocks | place: Antarctica: Victoria Land, Pudding Butte nord | collected 2016-01-03
AACAAGGGCATTTCCTACTTTGAAAAACGTGCGATTGAACATCAGCGTAATTACGCGCGCCAGTTTCTGACGCACGTCAACCCTTACACCAAAATGCGCTGGGCGGATGACCCGACAATCGCCGTCGTCGAAATCACCAACGAAGACACGCTGTTGGGCGAAGCGTGGAACGGCACTTTGCTCAAGTTCACGCCCTATTATCTCGACCAGTTGACCTCGCGCTGGAACGCTTTCCTGAAGCAGAAATACAACACGACGCAAGCTTTGAAAACGGCTTGGATGGGAACCGGATTGGGCGCCAACGTGGTGCAAAACGCGCGCTTCGCCAACGGCCTGGATGGTTGGACCAAGGAGATGCAGCAAGGCGATTACAGCGTCGCGCCCGAAGACATCGCAGGACAATCGAGTACTGGAAACGTGCCGCAAGGCCGCGCGCTGCACTTCGACATTCGCAGCAACGGCAGCGTCGATTGGAAGCAGCAGTTTCACCAAAGCGGCCTGACTTTCCAGAACGGCGAAACCTACACCGTCAGTTTCTGGGCCAAAGCCGACAAGACGCGGCCACTGGGCGCTTCCATCGGTCTCGATCAGGCACCGTGGGGAGAAGTTGGGCCGGGCGGCAGCTTTTCGGTTTCGCCGCAGTGGACGAAATACACGTTCGTCGTTACCACGCAGAATCCGGTTCCTGCGCACAGCCGACTTTCATTCTCAATCGGCGGCGCGACCGGACAATTGTGGATCGCCGATGTCGCGGTGCAGCGCGGCGTCTCGACCGAAATCGGCAACCAGTCGATTGAAGCCGCAAGCGTGCAATTGGCGATGATCGACAACTCGGCGCGTGGGCGCGACATGACCGCGTTTCTAATGGATGTCGAAGCTCGCTATTCGCTGGGCATGCGCGATTACATCAAGAAAGATTTGGGCGCCAAATCGCTGGTGACGTGTTCGCAGGCTTGGCTGGGCGGTCTGGGCGGCGTCGTCCGCGAATCGCGCATGGATTGGGTTGACATGCACTCGTACTGGCAGCATCCCGAGTTTCCGGGCGCGGCCTGGAGCGCGAGCGATTGGCGCATCGCCAATACGCCGATGGTGCGCGACATGAGCGGCGGCACGTTGCCGTTTTTGGCGCAGCATCGCGTGGCCGGCAAGCCGTTCACAGTGACCGAGTACAATCATCCCGCGCCCAACGATTACGCGTCGGAAACCCTGCCGTTCATGGCCGCCCTTGGCGCCGTGCAGGACTGGGACGGATTGTTCCTGTTCGATTATCACGCCGATCAGGGCAACTGGGACATCGACCATCTCAACAACTTTTTCAGCGTCGCCAACGACCCCAACAAAATGGTGACAATGCCCGCCGCAGCCCTGATGTTTTTGGGCAATCAGGTTCCGTCGGCAATGGCAACGAGCGAACTGACCGTGCCGCGCGATTCGGTTGTTTCACTTTTGACGACGCACAAGCCCAGCAACTTTTGGGACAGCGACATGGGCGGTTTGTGGGGCGCCAGCGGCTGGACGCTGCGCGACATGATGCAAAGCCGCGTCGCTGTGCGCCTGGTCGATGGCAGCGGCCCGGTGCGCTTAAATCGAGTACTCGATGCCGCGCAAAAGCACGTTTTGAACTGGAAAACCGATGTTCCCGCCAGCGCGCTGTTTTCGGTTGATGCGCCTAAAGCGAAAAGTCTGGTCGGTTTTCTGGGCGGACGCACCACGCGCCTGGATGATTTTGAGGTGACGATGGCACCAACGACGCGCAGCTTCGCCACCCTAATGTTGAACGCGAAAGACAATCAGCCATTGCAAACTTCGGCGTCATTGCTGCTGACAGCCTTGAACAACGTCGAAAACCAGAACATGGGCTGGAACGCCGAGCGCACTTCGGTCGGCACCAAATGGGGCAACGGCCCGATGATGGCCGAAGGCGTTCCCGCCACAATCGCGTTGCGCACGCAAGCCACCAAAGCGACGGTTTACGCTCTGGATGCACGAGGAGCGCGCACATCTATCGTGCCCTCGCAGTTGAAGAATGGAACTTTGAGTTTTGCTATCGGCGCGCAATACAAAGCGCTATGGTATGAAATCGCCGCCGTTGTTCCAGCAAGCGTGCAAAAGCGCGTCGCGCAACTAAAACCTTGAAAATGAGTGCAACCCGCAAAGCCCGGCGTGCTTCTATCGCGGGGCTTTGCGGCGCTTTCGAGTACTCGATTTGCGGAAACAACCAACCGCGCGCGTGAGCAAGCGGGCTTGTGTCACTTTGCAACCTCAGCCCGCTTGCTTCTGCGCGGTTGGTTCAATGTTTACAGTTAAATCGACTTCTTCCGCCGTTGGTTCATCGCCATGCAACGTCTTTAACCGTTTTGTGCTACGCTTTTTAGAGTCGTATCAAGCCACATCAGTTTTCAACATTCGTTGGTAGAAAAGGATTTTCGCTTCATGTCGCAATCTCTTGGAATGGGTCAGGGAATGGAGCAGTCGCTCAATCCCAAAATGATCGCGTTTTACGCCTTGTTGCAGCAACCCTCAGTTGAACTGGAACAAGCGATCGACGGCGAATTGCAGGAAAATCCGGCGCTCGATTTGACGGCGGAGCGCGTTTGTCCGGCCTGCGGCGCCACGATGATTACCGCGATGTGCCGCGAATGCGGTTATCAGTTGAGCAAAGAAGACGAGATCGCCGAAATCCAGAAAGACAAGCTGGCCGACTTGGCCCTGGAAGCCGCGCCGACTGAAAAACCCGCCTATTCCGCCGACGACGAAATTGATGATGTCGTGGCGCGCCTGGTTTCTCCCGAAACTCTGGGCGACCACTTGCGCTGGGCGTGGCGCCTCAACTGTTCCAAAGAGCACCGCGAAATCGGCGACACCTTGATCGGCTGCATCAACGACGACGGCTACTTGGACACCGATCTGGAAACGCTGTCCGAAGGCTTGTGCATTCCAATTGAGAAATTGGAAGAAGTGCTCAAAGAGATTCAGTTGCTCGATCCGGTCGGTGTTGGCGCGCGCACCTTGCGCGAATGTTTGCGCTTGCAACTGGTGCATTGGGACGAACGCGAGCGCGCAGGCGATCACGCCAAAACCGCCTTGACACTGATTGATGAATATTGGGAAGCGATGGCTCGCCATTCCTATGAAGACATCGCGCGCAAGATGAAGCTGCCGCTGGATGACGTGCAGGACGCCGCCGACTTTATCCGCACACGCTTGACGCCTTATCCCGGACGGCAGTATCGACCAAGCTGGCAATCGCAAGGTTCGCAGGGCGCAGGCCGCGTGCGTCCCGATGTGACGATTTCCAAAGTCGAAGGCAAAGACGGCGTTTATGAAGTGACGGTGAGCGAATCGCGCAGTCTGGGGCTTCGCGTCAACGCGGTTTACCGCCAATTGTGGGACGCCATGCGCCGCGATCCTTCAGGATATTCCAGCAAAGACCGCGAGCACGTTCAGATTTATCTGACGCGCGCCCGCGAGTTCATCGACAACCTGAACCAGCGCCGCAAAACGCTAAAGCTTATTATCGAAGCTGTCGCCGCCGAGCAGGGCAAGTTCCTGGAAGAAGGCACGCACTCTTTGAAACCGTTGACGCGTTTGTCGGTGGCGCATCAATTGGGCTTGCACGAAAGCACGGTTGGGCGCGCCGTAACGGGCAAACACGCGATGATTCCCGCAGGCGAAGTGATTCCCTGCGAAATGTTTTTCGATTCGAGTTTGAGCGTGAAAGAAGTGATCAAGGATTTGCTGGCCGAAGAGAATTCGCGCAAGCCGTTTTCCGACGAACAAATCAGCGGCGAGTTGTCCAAGCGAGGCATCGAAATAGCGAGGCGCACGGTCACAAAATACCGCGAGGCGCTCAAAGTTCCGCCCGCCGCTCAACGACGACGCTACGATTGAACCTTTTGATGTGTTCAGATGAAACAATCGTTTATTCGAGCGGAACTTGCGCGCCACAATCGAGTACTCGAATGACAAATTCTCAAATGTCCGCCTGGCTGGAAGCAATGCCCGAAGCCGCTCGACTTCTCGATTCTCAAGGTCAGCTCGTCGGCCAAAACATTCGCGCCCAAGGTCACAGCCCCGAAGGCAAGCACATCACGACGCACGATCTGGGCGACGGCTGGCAACTGGAAACGTGGCCGCCGATAGATGTCGCCAACCCCGATGTGCGCTCGCTGGCCAACGGTTTGGCGCACACACTGCGCAACCCGCTTTCTTCCATTCTCACAGCCGCTGATCTGGTGAAAGACGATCCGAAATTGAACGAAGAAAGCCAGATGTTGCTGGGCATCATCGCCAAAGAATCGCGCCAGCTCAATCGCATTCTGACGGACTTCTTAAATTATGTGCGACCGCGTTCGACGGCGCCCACGGCGTTCGATCTGGCCAAGGCGATCCGCGACTCGGTGGCGGCTTTGCGCCAGGAAAACCTGTTGCCGGACACGGTCAAGGTGCAGGACGATTTGCCGCCAGCCCTGCTCTCGGTAGGTGACGAACACGCCATCCGCCAATCGTTGCACCACGTTGTGAAGAACGCTGTCGAAGCGATGAATGGGCAAGGAACACTGCGCTTGTATGGCGAAACATTCGATTCGCACGGACTTGTTCACGTCGAAGACAGCGGGCCGGGATTCTCGAACGAAAGCCTGCAACGCGCCTTTGAACCTTTCTATTCTTATACGCCCGAATGCGCCGGCCTGGGCTTGTCGGTCGCCCTGGCAGCCGTCCAACGCGCCGGTGGGCGCATAACGGTGGAAAACATTCCTCACGACGATGATGAAAACTCCATCGAGTACTCGAAGGCAGCAGCAGCTTCTGTAGCAGCAGCTTCTGCTGGCAAGCCCATCAAAGGAGCGCGCGTTTGCATCGAACTCAACTTGCCCGGAGGAGAAAGCGCGCCGTCGCACGATGATGAACTGCAGCGAGATGAAGTCACAACAGTTTGATCTATTCGGTGTTCAGCCAAAACGCTTGCGTGTGCAGAAAACTTTAGTTTCGGGGGCGACATTCAGGTGTCGCAAAGGATAAGATAGAAGCAGCGAAAACGCAGAGAAGACGAGGAAACACGCGAGACATGGCCCATATCCTGTTGGTGGACGACCAAAGTTCAATTCGCCTGACGCTGACGGCTTTGCTCAAGCAGGCCGGACACACACTGGCACAAGCTGCAACCGGCGAAGACGCCCTGCAAAAAGTCGCCAAAGACGATTTCGACATTGTCATTACCGATCTCAATCTGGGCGATTGCAGCGGTCTGGAAGTTCTTAAAGCCACCAAAATCAATAATCCGCAAACCGAAGTCATCGTTCTCACCGGCTATGGCAGCGTCGAATCGGCGGTTATGGCGATGAAAAACGGCGCCATCGATTATCTGACCAAGCCGATTGACAGCGAAGAACTCAAGCTGGCCATTGCGCGCGCGACCGAACGCCAGAAGCTCAAAAGCGAAGTGACGCGCCTGCGCGCCGAAGTCGAGCAAAAGTTCACGCCGGGCAGCATCGTGGCGACCAGCGATTCGATGAAACGAGTACTCGAAATGGTCGCGCGCGTCGCGCCAACCGATGCCGCCGTTCTCATCCAAGGCGAAAGCGGAACCGGAAAAGAACTGATCGCGCGCGCCATTCACCAAAACTCGCGGCGCAAAGACCAACCTTTCATTCCCATCAACTGCGGCGCTTTGCCGGAAAACCTGCTGGAAAGCGAATTGTTCGGACACGTCAAAGGCGCGTTCACGGGTGCGGTTCAAAACAAGAAAGGCTTGTTTGAAGAAGCCGACGGCGGCACTTTGTTCTTGGACGAAGTCGGAGAAACCACGCCAACGACGCAAGTAAAATTGTTGCGCGTGTTGCAGGATTTTGAAGTACGGCGCGTCGGTTCCAACGTTGGCGTGAAAGTGGACGTGCGCATTATCGCGGCCACCAATCAACGATTGCAAGAACGCATTCAGGAAGGCGGCTTCCGCGAAGATTTGTATTATCGACTGCAAGTCATTCTGATGCAGTTGCCGCCGTTGCGCGAACGCCGCGAAGAAATTTTGCCGCTGGTCGAGCATTACATTCAACTCAACATGCAGAAGATGAATAAGCCGATCAAAGGCTTGAGTGAAGACTCCAAAAAAGCGCTGATCGAGTACTCGTGGCCGGGCAATGTGCGCGAACTGGCGAACGTCGTCGAGCGCGCCATGATTTTGTGCCGCGACGAATGGGTGCAACCCGAAGATTTCGCGCTGACGACTGGCGGCTCGCTCCTCGCAGACGCTTTGCGCGAGCGCAACGACCAATCGGAGTTTGAAGCTTCGCCGTTGTCCGGCTCGTTGCGCGACATGGAGCGCCAGTTCATCAACGACTCGCTGCAACGCCACAACGGTGAAACGCAAGCTGCTGCCCTCGAACTGGGATTAACGCCGACGCTGTTGTCGAAGAAAATCAAAGAGCATCAGTTGGAACACTGATCGAGTACTCGATTGGCAAATAAAAAGGATGAAGTAGGAAACCTGAAACGCGAAGGCGCTTCGCACTACTGCTGCAACTCCTTCACGTTTCAGGTTTCCTACTTCATCCTTTTCTTCTCTTTGGCCAAACTTGTCAGGGCGGCATTCGCTTTGCATAGCGTCCGCCTACGCACATAATCGCATTCTCCGATTAAGTCCTTCTTTGTGCGCAGGTTGACGATCATGGCGGATGTTCTTTTGGTAGATGACAATGGAAGCGTACTGTTAACTCTGGCTATTGCCTTGCGTCGTCGCGGTCATGCCGTCACGATGTCCAGCGAAGGCACGCAAGCGTTGGCTTACCTGCGTCAACATCGCTTCGACTTCCTCATTTCCGACGTGCGAATGCCCGGCATGAGCGGCATTCAACTGGCCGCGTGCGTCAAGCAATTGCCCAACCCGCCGCACATCATTCTCACTTCAGCCTACTCCACACTTGAGGCGCGCGAAGGACTGGCCGAAGCCTTTCTGCGCAAACCCATCGACATCGCTCAACTCGACACGATTTTGTCGCAGTTGGCGCATGAGAAATCGCACCAACACTCCAGCCACGAGCCGCAACACGCCGAACGTGTTCGTCAATGGGGATAAGTCCAACACTCCATTCCGTTTTCAGTTACAATGATCGCATAGGATGTTTAACCGGCGCGAATGCAACCGTGCCGGTTTTGGCGCGTCCGCAACATCATTACCGACAGGTTTATCAGAATTGGTGACGATATGAGTACAGAAACCCAGGACATCGAATTTCTCGCCACACAAGAATACAAATACGGCTTTCAAACCGACATCGAAAGCGACAACTTCGCGCGCGGCCTGACCGAAGAAACGGTGCGCCTGATCTCGGAAAAGAAAGGCGAGCCGCAATGGTTGCTCGACTGGCGCTTGAAGGCGTTTCGCCACTGGCAGACCTTGACCGAACCGCACTGGCTCAACGCCAAATATCCGTACATCGACTACCAGGACATCATCTATTACGCGGCGCCCAAAGCGAAACCGAAGCTGTCTTCGTTGGATGAAGTCGATCCACAACTGTTGGAAACCTTCAACAAGCTGGGCATTTCGCTGCAAGAGCAAAAGCGTCTGGCGGGTGTCGAAGACGAAGCGACCGGCGTCACGCCCGCCGAAGCCGAGGGAGTCGAGTACTCGAAGGAAGACACTTTGCCTCAAGTCGCAGTCGATGCGGTTTTCGACAGCGTTTCAGTGGCGACGACTTTCAAGAAGCATCTGGCTTCGCTCGGCATTATCTTTGGCTCGTTTAGCGATGCGGTGCGCGAACATCCTGAACTGGTGAAAAAGTATCTCGGTTCCGTCGTGCCGCACACCGACAACTTTTATGCGGCCTTGAACAGCGCGGTTTTCTCGGACGGCTCGTTTTGCTACATCCCCAAAGGCGTGCGCTGCCCGATGGAATTATCGACTTATTTCCGCATCAACACGCAGGACAGCGGACAGTTTGAGCGCACGTTGATTGTCGCGGAAGAAGGTTCTTACGTCAGCTATCTCGAAGGTTGCACGGCGCCGCGCTTCGATACCAATCAGTTGCACGCGGCAGTTGTTGAAATCGTGGCGATGGACGATGCAACTGTCAAGTATTCGACGGTGCAGAACTGGTATCCGGGCGATAAGGACGGCAAAGGCGGCATTTATAATTTCGTCACCAAGCGCGGCAAAGCGATGAACCGCGCCAAGATTTCGTGGACGCAAGTCGAAACCGGCAGCGCTATCACCTGGAAATATCCCGGCGTCATTTTGCAGGGCGATAACAGCGTCGGCGAGTTTTATTCGGTCGCCGTCACCAACAATCATCAGCAGGCCGATACCGGCACCAAGATGATTCACATCGGCAAGAACACGCGCTCTACAATCGTCTCGAAGGGCATTTCCGCTGGCGTCAGCGACAACTCGTATCGTGGGCTGGTCAGCGTCTTGAAAGGCGCGGACGGCGCGCGCAACTTCTCGCAATGCGATAGTTTGCTGATTGGCGACAAGTGCGGCGCGCACACTTTCCCCTATATCCAAGTGCGCAATCCGACGGCGAAAATCGAGCACGAAGCTTCGACGAGCAAAGTTGGCGAAGACCAGATTTTCTATTGCAATCAGCGCGGTATTTCGAACGAAGACGCGGTTTCTATGATCGTGAATGGCTTTTGCAAAGAAGTCTTCCGCGAGTTGCCGATGGAGTTCGCGGTCGAAGCGCAAAAGCTGCTGGGCATCAGTCTGGAAGGCAGCGTCGGTTAAATCGAGTACTCGAAGAGATCGTAGGGGCGGGGTTTCCCGCCCGAAACATACGCGGTAACGACGTCACAAAGGGCAAGGAAGCCCCGCCCCTACGAATACAGGAAAACAGATAATGCTTCTCGAAATTAAAGATTTGCAGGCGCAGGTCGGCGAAAAGCCGATTCTCAACGGCATCAACCTGCAAGTGAAGGCAGGCGAAGTTCACGCGATCATGGGGCCGAACGGCAGCGGCAAAAGCACGTTGGCGCAAGTGCTGGCAGGCCGCGATGAGTATGAAGTGACGGGCGGCGAAGTGCGCTACAACGACGAAGATTTGCTCGAACTTTCGCCGGACGAGCGCGCGCAAGCGGGCATCTTCATGGCGTTTCAATATCCGGTCGAGATTCCGGGCGTCAACAACACGTATTTTCTGAAAGCTGCACTGAATTCGGTGCGCAAAAGTCGCGGCGAAGAAGAACTCGATGCGATGGAGTTTTTGCAGTTGGTCAAGAAGAAGATGGGCATCGTCGAAATCAAGCAGGATCTGCTGAATCGTCCGGTCAATTCGGGCTTCAGCGGCGGCGAGAAGAAGCGCTCCGAAGTTTTTCAGATGGCGCTTTTGGAACCCAAACTGGCGATTTTGGACGAAACCGATTCCGGCCTGGACATTGACGCGTTGAAGATCGTAGCGAACGGCGTCAATGCGCTGCGCGACGGCACGCGTTCGTTCATCATCGTGACGCACTATCAGCGCTTGCTCGATTATATCGTGCCCGATTTCGTGCATGTTTTATACAACGGTCGCATTGTAAAAAGCGGCGGCAAAGAGTTGGCGCACGAACTGGAAGCCAAAGGCTACGATTGGGTCATTCAAGAGTTTGGCGCGCCGCAGAATGGCATTTCGGCCAACGTTTCATCGAACGGTTCAAGCCCGCGCGTGGGAGCCAATTCCTGATGGAAAAGCAAGTCACTCTGGCGAATGAAAAAAGCGCCGCGACAGAACGTTTCGCTTCATTGTTGAACTCTGTCAGCGAAAGCAAATCTTGGCTGCAAAAGTTGCGCAGCGACGCCATGGAAAGTTTCCGCGCGCAAGGTTTTCCAACTTCAAAGAACGAAGAATGGAAGTTCACCGATGTGCGCGCGATTGCCGAACTGGACGCGCGTCCATCGAGTACTCGATTGGACATTAATGCCGAAGGTTACAGCATTCCCAACCTCGAAGGTCATCGTCTGGTTTTCGTGAATGGGATTTTTGACGCGTCGCAATCGCGCATTGGCGAGTTGCCGCAAGGCGTCACGCTGACGAACCTGGCGAATGCAATTGCGAGCGACAACGAAGTCGTGCAGGAACATTTGGGACGTTACGCGGCGACGACGCAGGACAGCCCGTTCACGCAATTGAACACCGCTTTGATGCAGGACGGCGTGTTTCTGCACGTCTCGCAAAATGTTCAAATCGAGCAGCCGATTCATGTTTTGTTTCTTGGCATTGGCGCTGATGAAACACCGTTATCGAGTACTCGAAACTTGTTGATTGTTGGCGCTGAAAGTCGCGTGCAAATCATCGAGCATTACGCGGGCGAAGGCGTTTATTTCACCAACACGGTGACCGAAGTTGTGGCCGGCAAAAACGCGAATGTCGATCATGTGAAGCTGCAGCTGGAAAGTACGGAAGCGTTTCACATCAGCACTTTGCAGGTAATGCAGGAACGCGATTGTCGTTTTGCGTCGCACAACATCGACATGGGCGGGCGCTTGGTGCGCAACAACGGCCAAGCTGTGATGGGCGGCGCGAACATCGAATGCACGTTGAACGGGCTTTATGTCGTCGGCGGAAATCAGCATGTCGATAACCACACGGCGATGGATCACGCGCAGCCGAACTGCAACTCGTATGAGATTTATGCGGGCGTTTTGGGCGGCAGTTCGCGCGGCGTTTTCAACGGCAAGATTTTCGTGCGCCGCGATGCGCAAAAAACCGACGCCAAACAAACCAATCGCAACTTGCTGCTCAGCGGCGACGCGATCATTAACACCAAGCCGCAGTTGGAGATTTTGGCGGACGACGTGAAATGCACGCACGGCTGCACCATCGGCCAATTGGACGAAGAAGCGTTGTTCTACCTGCGTTCGCGCGGCCTGAGCGAAACCACAGCGCGCAACCTGTTGATTTACGCCTTCGCCAACGATGTCATCAATGGCATCGAAGAAGAGCCGGTGCGCACCTTTATGGAAGCCAAACTGCTGCACCAATTGGAGCGCATCGGCGTCGATGAAAGCGCCGTCGCAGCGTAAATCGAGTACTTGATATGTCGACAGTTCAAGAACAATTGCCTTGTCCGGTTTGCGGAGAACGCACTTATTCGTGGGGCGTAATTTCGGCTCAAGGTTTGGGTTACGTTGCTGAGGATGCAGGATTTCTCACAAAAAACTTTAGACCGGGCACTCAAATCCCAGCGCGCCGATGCGACAAATGTGGCAACATTCAGATGTTTTCGAGAGAGTTCCTGCGCAACGACTAACTATCGAGTACTCGAAGGTAAAGCAATGAAAACGTTCACGGCGATTGTTGAAAAGTGCCCGCAAACCGGCTTGTTTGTTTGCCACATTCCGGGTTTTGTCGGCGCATATTCGCAAGGCGAAACTTTGGACGAGTTAGGGCGCAATCTGCAAGAAGTCATCGAGATGTTGCTGGAAGATGGCGAGCCACGATACTGGTAGATTCAGCCAATCACGGCAGGTAAAAAATGAGACAACGAATTACAAAGTTGATTTCCAGCCCAAATGCCATTTGGATTTTGATCGCTTTGCTTGCGGTAAACGCCCTTGTCGATTCGCTTGTAAATCGCAAAGTCCTGCCTTACAACACCGACTACTTTTTACTTCTCTTTTGGTTGATTCTACTCATTCTCACAATGTGGGCTTATCCGAGAAAAAATGACAACTCTTCAACTTGAACTCGAAGAACAGCGCACGCAAGAACCGGAAATCATCGAAAGCGATTTGCCGGAAGTTGCCGCGCCGGTTTTTGATGTCAATAAAATCCGCGAAGACTTCCCGATTTTGCGCGAAATCATTGACGGCAAGCCGCTGATTTATTTCGATAACGGCGCGACTGCGCAAAAGCCGCAGATTGTCATTGATCGTCTGGTCGAATATTACTCGCACGAAAACGCCAACATTCATCGCGGTGTTCATACGCTTTCGCAGCGCGCGACGTTTGAATATGAAAAGGCGCGCGCAACGGTTCGGGACTTTGTCGGAGCCGAACACGCGCATGAAATTATCTTCACGCGTGGCGGAACGGAAAGCATCAACTTGGTCGCTTCGAGTTGGGGACGCGCCAATTTGAAAGATGGCGACGAAGTTCTCATTACCGCCATGGAACATCACGCCAACATTGTTCCGTGGCAACTGATTTGTGAACAAACCGGCGCGAAGTTGAAGGTCATTCCCGTCTTCGATAACGGCGAATTAGATGCAATCGAGTACTCGAAGCTGCTGCAAAGTGGCCGCGTAAAAATCGTCGCATTCACGCATATTTCCAACACGTTGGGAACGATTAATCCGGTCAAAGAGATGATTCGCCAGGCGCACGAAGTCGGCGCAGTTGTTCTGGTGGATGGCGCTCAAGCTGCGCCGCATCTGCGCCCGAATGTGCGCGACTTGGACGCAGATTTCTATGTGTTTTCCGGCCACAAAGTTTATGGCCCGACGGGAATCGGCGTTCTGTATGGCAAAGAAAGTTTGCTGAACGCAATGCCGCCGTATCAAGGCGGCGGTGACATGATTGCCACGGTTTCGTTTGGACAGTCGACGTGGAACGAGTTGCCGTTCAAGTTCGAGGCGGGAACGCCGCACATCGCCGGAGCGATTGGTTTGGCGACGGCTTTGGATTACATCGTCGGTTTAGGAATGGACAACATCGCGCGCCACGAACACGATTTGCTGGAGTATGCGACAAGTCAAGTGAACGAGATTCCAGGCTTGCGCATCATCGGAACCGCACCGCATAAAGCGGGCATTTTGTCGCTGATGCACAACGAAGTTCATCCGCACGATCTGGGCGCCGCTTTGAATGAAGACGGCATCGCAGTTCGCACCGGACATCATTGCACCATGCCGCTGATGACGCGCTTCGGCATTCCCGGAACGTGCCGCGCTTCTTTCGCTCTTTACAACACGCGAGACGAAATCGATGTTTTCATTCGCTCGCTGCGCAAAATTATTACATTGTTTAGTTGATTCACTGCAGAGGACACTGAGAAGTATTCGTAGGGTCGCAGCTTGCTGCGTCCGCTGAGTTAAGCAATCGAGTACTCGAAACTTCGAGACGGATATGGCACAGGGACGCAGCAAGCTGCGTCCCTACGAATACTTCTTCGCGTCCTTCGCGGTGAATAATTTTATATGAGCACACAACAGGAAAATGCGGACGCTTTGGTCGAGGCGTTCGAGATGTTCGATTCGTGGGAAGATCGCTATCGTTTTCTCATTGACCTGGGACGCAAGTTGCCGCCGCTGCCCGACGATGCGCGCACCGAAGAAAACCGCGTTCACGGTTGTCAAAGCCAAGTCTGGCTGGTCGCCGATGCCAAAGACGACGACACGATTACCTTCGTCGCCGATAGCGATTCGACGTTGGTGAAAGGCTTGATCGCGGTCTTGCGCAAAATGTATTCGGGACAAAAGGCGCGCGACGTTTTAAGTTTCGACATCGAAGCGTTTTTAGAGCGTTTGGGCTTGAACCAGCATCTCAGCATGAGCCGCCGCAACGGTTTGTTCGGCATGGTCAAGAAAATCAAGACGATTGCGGCTCAACAAGTTCAGCAGGCGCCACAGCAAGTAACGAATTGAAGGACAACATCATGGCCGACATTATTCAACTCGACGGCAGCACGCCGCAGGAAATTATCGCCAATCTCGAACAATCGAGTACTGGAAACCAGTCGCCCTCGCATGACATCACCGAATCGAACAGCATCGGCGAACAACTGCTGCGCCAGCAAATTATCGAGCAAGTCGAAACGATTTACGACCCTGAAATTCCGGTCAATATCTACGAGTTGGGGCTTATTTACGAGTTGCAAATCGACGACGAAAACAACGTCATTTTGCGCATGACTTTAACTTCTCCGGCGTGTCCCGTCGCGGGAACGTTGCCCGGCGAAGTGCAAGCCAAAATCGCGCAGGTTCCCGGCGTCAACAATGTCATCGTCGAATTGGTGTGGGATCCGCCTTACAACATGTATATGATGAGCGACGCCGCGCGTTTGCAGTTGGGCTTGATGTAATCTTGATAGTTACGCCAACTTTGCTCGCAAAAACGGCGCAAATAAACGCTAATTTCTGAGAACCGGTTTGCAAAGTGCGTTTAACGAACCACGCGCGTGAGCAAGCGGACTTTGCTGCAACCTTGAGTAAGTCCGCTTGTTCACGCGCGCGGTTCGTTGGCGGTTTGCCGTCCACGCATTCCGATGCAAACTGATGCTTAGAGAAAGTCGCGTTTATTTGCGCCGTTTTTGCGAGCAAAGTTGGCGTAACTATCGACACTTCGAGTACTCGATTATGTCCTCCACTTCCCTGCCCGTTCTCGACGACATTATCACCGAAAAAAATGGTTTGGCCTGGCTCGATCACGACCGCTTGATGGATTGCATTCATTGCGGCCTGTGCCTGTCTCAATGCCCGACTTACGCCGAAAACGGGCTTGAGGCCGATTCGCCGCGCGGTCGCATTTATCTGATGCGCGCCTTGAAAGAAGGCCACGCGCAGCCAACGCCGGAGTTGGTCGAACATCTCGATTTATGTCTGGGTTGCCGCGCCTGCGAAACCGCGTGTCCGTCCGGCGTGCAGTATGGCGGACTTATCGAAGGCGCGCGCGCTTACTTGCGAGAAGAATATCCGCGCCCGTGGAAACAACGCGCGCTGGGACAAGTTATCGAAGCGGTCTTCCCGCATCCCGACCGCTTGGATTTGGCTTTGATGCCGGTTAAAATCGGGCGACGTTTGGGCGTCATTCCATTGCTGCACAAAATCGGTTGGATGAAGTTGCTGGGATACGTTGGTGAGATGGAAGCGATGCTGCCGCCCCTAGCACCGACACAAAAACGATTGGCGTTTCCCGACAAATGGAGCGCACAAGGCGAACAACAAGCGCGCGTCGGCATGATAACCGGCTGCGTTATGCCGGTCATGCTGTTGAATGTCAACATTGCGACGGCGAAAGTTCTCAGTCGCGCCGGATGCGAAGTGCAGGCGCCGAAAACGCAGGGCTGCTGCGGCGCTTTGCACGCGCATACGGGCGGAATGCTGCAAGCCAAAGAGTTCGCCAAACACAACATCGAAGCCTTTGAACAAGTCGAGAAAACAAGCGGCGAGTTGGATGCGATCATCATCAACGCGGCGGGTTGCGGCGCTTCGCTCAAGGAATATGGACATTGGTTTCATGGCGATGCGCAGTGGCAAAGCCGCGCCGAACGTTTCTCGGCCCAAGTCAAAGACGTTTCGGAGTGGCTCGATCAAGAACCACTCAAATCGCGTTTGCAAAGCCTGATGAACGACACATCGAGTACTCGATTGTCCATCAAGAAGTCGCAAAACGATGCGCCGGCAGACCACATCGCGCGCGAAACTTTGCCCAATACAGTTGGCGCCAACACCCTGAACAACAGCGAAATGCCGTGTGACGACGCCAATCTGGAACAAGCGCAAAACGCTGAAGGTGCGACTGTTGACGCTTCAATTCGTCAATCGTCAATCAAAGATCGTCAATCTCAAATGACTTACCACGATGCGTGTCATCTGGCGCACGGACAAGGCATTCGCGTTCAGCCGCGCGACTTGATGCTTTTGTGCGGCGAGACTTTGGCGCCGCTCGAAGAAAGCGAGATGTGCTGCGGCAGCGCAGGAATTTACAACATTACGCAGCCGCAAATGGCGATGCAACTGCTCGAACGCAAAATGAAGCACATCGAAAACACGGGCGCAAAAACCGTCGTAACGGGAAACCCCGGCTGCATGCTGCAACTGACGCTGGGCGCCAAAAAGTTCGGTGTCAAAGTCGAAATCAAACATCCGGTTGAAATACTGGAAAAAGTGACACGCCCAAGATCGAGTACTCGAAGTTGATGCGTCATCGAGTACTCGATAATGGAAAGTCGGCGCCCAAATTGCGCCGTTTCGCGCGGCAAAAACTTGAGGAGAAACAACGATATGGCAGCAATTACAAGAACAGCAAGCGGCACATGGACGGGCGATTTGAAGAGCGGCAGCGGAACTATTGACAGCACCAGCGGCGTTTTAAGTGCGACGCCGTTTACTTTCGCCACGCGCTTTGAAAACGCCAAAGGCACCAATCCCGAAGAGTTGATTGCGGCGGCGCACGCCGCGTGTTTCAGCATGGCGTTCGCCAATTATCTCAGCGGCAAAGGTCATGTACCGGAAGAAATTTCGACTCAGGCGACGATTTCGCTGGAAGACGGCAAAATCAACAAGATGCACTTGGTCACCAAAGGCCGCGTTTCCGGCGTCGACGAAGCACAGTTCAAGCAGCTGGCGATTGAAGCCGAAAAAGCGTGTCCCGTCTCGAACCTGCTGCGTGCGGGCCTTGAAATCACGCTCGATGCGTCGCTGGCATAAAGCGAAATTTGATGAAGAAACTCCCGATTATGAAGATGTAATCGGGAGTTCTCGTGCGTTCGAGTACTCGATATGAGGAAATTCACGCAAATTCATTCGGCTCAAGCTTGGAGATAAACTCATCAAAATTATCAGCTATCAGGCTCACGTTCTTGCTGGTCGCTTCGTCCTGCTCTTTTTCGTGATCCCAAAAGTAGATGGCACCTCTGTCTTCACTTGAAACAGAAATGCAAATCAGATTTCCTCCCGGATCACGCGCGATTGGCACCAGATTATCGAGCAGCCTTTTCTCCTTTACTTTGAATACGTTGTAGCAGCGTTCAAAATTATTGTACTTCCCGTCGTAAATTGCTAAAAACCAATCGATCATGGAGTCGCCATAGGATCCTCCTTTGAATCGGAAGCATTCAAGATTTGGCCTACCGCCATTGTACATAAGCAAAAATCTTCTGTATTCAACAGGGAATACAAAACCCCACTTTTGTTCTACACGTTCAACCTCAGTCTCTGTTAGAGAAGGTTTACAATCACGCATTTCAAAGTTCATGAATTCTCCCTCGCTAGCGCATTGTGGCGCGGCCTATTCTGGTTCTGCGCTGCCTTCCAAGACCAAACCGCGCGTTGATGGAAACTTTTCGTACCACAAACCCAAAACGTCGCGCAGATGCCGGGCGTAACGATAATGCGCGCCGGTGCCGGTTCGCAGTTCGGCTTCGTAGATGAACTTGTCTCCTGTTGTCGTGTGCTCAAACGGAAACTGCGTGCCCAGTAGAATCGAGTAAACGTAAGAGTTTTCACCTGCGCGCAACAGTTCCAGAGCGCGGCGCGATGCGTTTTGTCCAAAGGTGCTCAGTTCGCGCAACTTCGTGCCGAACTCGTCGGCAAATTGCGGCGGCAGTTGATCCAACGCGGCGTAGAAACCTTGTGGCACCAAAGGACACCATTTCGTTCCGGTGCGGTGACGATTCAAGTCGCGGATTTCGGCGAAAGCAACGGCTTCCCAGCCGAATCGAGTACTCGATCTTTGCAGCGCGCTTCCCAGCCAAGCATAACGATTGTCGTGAAACTGCAAACTTTTCGTGATGTCGTTTTCGGTAACATCGCGCGGCAAATCAACCGACAAAAAGGCGCGCGGCGGATGCTCCGCTTCGGCGTTGCCTTCCAAATGGTCGCATTTCGCTTGCGCCACTTGCTGCAACTTTTCCCATTCATGTTGCAAACCGTGACAAATCGAAGTCTTCTCAGTGGCGTGACGCGTCATGCGCGGCGCGGCGAGTTCGAGTTCATCGCGGATTTGCGCGCCCAACGTTTGCGCTTCGGGAAGTTCGTGCGACAAAAGATGCTGACACAAACCTGTCCAGGCGCGCGCCGATTGGATCATCATCATGTTGGTCGGCGCGCACACCGGCAGAAAATAGCGCGCACGATCAAACGCATAATTGTGGCGCATTCGCGCGACTTGCTTTTGCGCTTTGTCGGACTGATCATCAAGGAGACTTTGCGGAAGTCGCATCACGTCCGGCTCGCGCGACGCAATACTCTCCCAGATTTTCAAGGCCGCGTCGTAATAACTAAACGCGTCGCGCACATCGCTTTGCCATTCGATTTGATGATGTGGCGCGATGCCAAAATCTGCCGCGCGCAACTCTTCAACGGACGCGTAATTGATGTATCGAGTACTCGATTCCTGGCCACCAGCCGTTGGACAGAGTGACCAAACGTAATAAGCCAGCCACAGCGAAACGCCATCCATAAAAATGGCGGCGGGAACCATATCGGCAATGGATTGGTGGCCGTAATCGATCATCTTGAAGATGGAATCGACGGATTTATCCAGGTTGTTCGGGTCGATTTTCGCCACAATCGCTTCCAAACCTTCATCGGAACGCGAATAGCGCGCGCCGCTTGCCGCCAAAAGTTCGGGCGTCAGCGAAGGTCGACCGGCAAGGTCGGAAGCTGTTGTCGGTCGCAGCGCGACTTGAGTGACTTTCATGCGCGTCAGTTTAATGGAAACCGCCAAGACGCCAAGAAAAAAAGAGATCGAGTACTCGATAAGCAGCAAAAAGCTCCGCGTTTGGTAGCACGGAGCTTTTCTATGTTCGATAACCTCTTCCGGCGACTGTTCGCTCAGATTGCTGCCTTCGCATCCAGCGACTTCAGTCGCCGGCCTTGTAAAAACGACTTGGGTTATTTCGTAAAGACGTGGAGCTTGGCTTAGAAAATCTCGGCGAAGAAATCTTTCATCGCTTGCCAACTGCGACGGTCGGCTTTGGCGTTGTAAGCGGCGCCTTTGGAAATGTCGTTGCCGGCTTCGCGCTGCGTAAACGCGTGAACCGCGCCGCTATACGCAATAAATTGATAATCGACTTTGGCGGCTTCCATTTCGTCGCGGAACGTAATGACCGCTTCGGGCTTGACATTCGGATCAATCGCGCCATGCAAAACCAGAATCTTGCCTTTGATGTTTTTCGCCAAGCTTGGATCCGGCGTATCCAAATTGCCGTGAAAGCTGACGAAGCCTTTGAGATTGGCGCCGCTGCGCGCCAGTTCGAGCGCCGTTCCGCCGCCGAAACAATAGCCGATCATCGCCAGACGATTGCCATCTACCAACGGATTTCTGCGCAGTTCAAGAACGGCGGCGCGAGCACGTTGGCGCAGCAAAGGCCGGTCGGCGCGATATTTTCCGGCCTGCGCTCCGGCTTCTTCGCGGTTTTTCGGGCGGACGCCTTTGCCATAAATATCCAGCGCGAAAGCGACGTAACCCAACTGCGCCAGCATCCGCGCGCGACGCTTTTCATAATCGCTCAAGCCCATCCACTGATGCGCGATTAAAACGCCGGGGCGCTTGCCTTTGAACGCATCGTCATAGGCGACATAGCCTTGCAAGGTCGTCGCGCCATCACGGTAATCGACATTGCGCGTCACAACTTTGGCTTTGACACCCGGAACAACACTCATCAACATGACGGCACCCCACAGAAATGAAAGTTTCATAACAAGATTTCGAGCAATATAAAGTCCGCCTGCCGGGTTCAAAACAACCTTTCAAATGGCGACGAGCACTCGATTCGTTGCATAATGAAAGGCAACTTCTGTGATCAATCCTTTGGCTCTTTTTGCACAAATCATCTATGTCGTCATCGCGCCGATTTTCCTGTTGATGGGCGTCGGCTTCCTCGTTCAAAAGCGTTTGGGTTTCGACATTCGCACCTTGACGCGCTTGAACTTCTGGGTTTTCGTACCGGCGTTTTTGTTCGTTCGAGTACTCGAATCCAGCCTTTCCACGCACGACATCGCTCTGGTCGTGCTGCATTTCATGATTTCAGGCGCGATTTTATTCGTCCTGACGTGGCAAATCGCGCGGCTTATTGGCGCCAGTAAAGGTTTGCAGCGCGCCATGACGAGTTCGGTGATCTTCTATAACGCGGGAAATTACGGCGTTCCTGCCGCGCAGCTGGCGTTTGGCGCGGCGGGCGTGGCAATTGAGTCCATCATCATGATGATGCAGAACACAACCAATTTCACGATTGGCCTGGGCTTGCACGCGGGCGCGAAAAGCGGCGTCGGAAAACGCGACACATTGCGCGCGGTTTGGAGATTGCCGATGCTGCAAACGCTGACGGTCGCGCTATTGTGGCGCTGGAGTGGACAACCGTTGCCGCTGCCGCTCCAAACCGCTGTGCATTACTTATCGGACGGCTTGGTACCAATTGCACTGATTACATTGGGCGCGCAGATGGCGACCTTGAAGTCGTTCCGCCTGGATTTACCGATTGGGTTGACATTGGTTTTGCGCTTGATTGTCGCGCCGTTTCTCGCCTTCGGACTGGCGCGCCTGATGCAAATGCCGCTCGCCTTGACGCAATCACTCGTTGTCGCCGCCAGTTTTCCGGTCGCCGTCAATTCAGCTTTGCTGGCCATCGAGTACGACAACGAACCGAATTATTCGAGCGCCGTCGTCTTCTATTCGACCTTGCTTTCGGTTATCACGGTTTCCGGCACAATTTTCCTAATGAGATTAATGAATTGAGCAATCGAGTACTCGATCCTTGTCGTAGGGACGTCAGCTTGCTGCGTCCGTTATGAGCTGCGTCCGTTATGAGCTGCGTCCGTTATGAGCTGCGTCCGTTACAAAAGGCGAACGCAGCAAGCTGACGTCCCTACAATTACGTTTTTGGTGACGCTAAACCGGCTTTGGGGCGACAACCTTTGAATGGCGTGTCGCGCAGAACCTGCAACACATTTTCGGCTTCAGCGCTTGGCACTTCGAGAAACGTCGAGCGATCCAAAATGTCAATCGTGCCAATGGCGCGACCGCTGATGCCGCACTGATTGGCGATAAGCCCGACCAATTCGCCGACGCGCAAGCCGTCTTGTCGTCCCAAACCCAACTGCAAGCGCGTCATGCCGCTTTCGGGCTGTTCGCCGCCGCCAGACAATTCTTCGCCGCTGTCATCGCTCGTCGCGTGCTGCATTTGCCACAACATCTGCAATGCGGCAGCCGCAATTTCCGTTGTGTCGAACTCTTCGCTCAACTCTTCGACAACTGACAACTGCGCTTCGTGTTCGTCGCTTTCCAAAGCATTTCGTAACTGACCCGCAAAGTTTTCGCGGCGGCGCGCGGCGATGTCGGCGGGCGTCGGAATGCGCGCCGGTTTGATCTTGGCGCCGATCATTTGCTCGATGAAGCGGAGCTTGTGGCGTTCGCGCGCTTCGACCAGAGTAATGGCATCGCCGGTTCGTCCGGCGCGCGCCGTGCGCCCGATGCGATGAATGTATTGCTCGACATCCCACGGCAGGTTGTAGTTGATGACGTGTGTGACGGAATCAATATCCAGCCCGCGCGCCGCCACATCGGTGGCCACCAACAAGTCGGCCTGACCGTCGCGGAAACGGCGCAGAACGCGCTCGCGGTCGGCCTGGCTCATTTCGCCGTTCAAGGCTTCGGCGTTGTAGCCGCGCAATCGCAAGGCTTCGGACAAATCGTTGGTTTCCTGGCGCGTGTGGCAAAACACAATCGTCGGGCCAGGCGTTTCCATATCGAGTACTCGACCCAGCGCTTCCAGCTTTTTGCCACGAGGAACTTCGTAATAAGTCTGCTCAATCGCCTCGACCGTGCGGCGCTTGGCGTCGATGGCGACGTGTTCGGGATTGCGCAAAAAGCGATTGGTCAAGGCTGCAATGCGCGGCGGCATTGTGGCCGAAAAGAACGCCAATTGACGATTTTCGGGCAGCATCGCCAGGATCGTTTCCATGTCTTCGAGGAAACCCAGCGCCAGCATTTCGTCGGCTTCGTCCAGCGTGCAAAAGGTGACGTTATCTAAGGACAACGAACCGCGCCGCAGGTGATCGAGTACTCGACCGGGCGTGCCGACGACGATGTGCGCGCCCTGTTGCAGCGCGCGAAACTGGCGATCAATCGGCTGTCCGCCGTAAACCGGCACAACACGAGCGCCCGTATGTTTCGCCAAATCGTAAATGCCGCCCGCGACCTGGATCGCCAGTTCGCGCGTCGGCGCCAAAACCAGAGCCTGCGTTTCTTTCCGATTTGTATCAATCTTCTGGATCATCGGCAAGGCGAAGGCGGCGGTTTTTCCGGTTCCGGTTTGCGCCTGCCCGATGATGTCGCGGCCTGCGAGCAACAAGGGAATCGAGCGCGCCTGAATCGGCGTCGGCGTCTCGAAACCCAGCGCCGAAATCGCGCGCGTGATGCTTTCGTCCAATCCCAGTTCGTCGAAAGCGGGCGTGTCTTCGTCGTCGTCCGAATGGTCGTTCGGTTTGTCGCTTGGCGCCTCGACTTTCGGGGTTGTCACTTGCGTTGGTTTTTCTTTGCGCGCTTTGATTCTCGGCGTTTTAGCGTCCGGCGCTTCAGCATTTTTCGTCGGCGCGTCGTTTGTCGCTTTGCCAGTTTTCTTGCGTGGCTTTTCAGGTTGCGCTTCAATTTCGGGAGTTTGCGGCGTAACAACTTCCGCGTTCATCGTCGATGGCGCAACGGGTTCTTCGGTTGCAACTTCGTTCGCCGCAGCTTCATCAGTTGCGACGTGGTTCGTTTCTTCGCTCTTCGCTTCGACATTCTCAATCTGCGGCGCAGCGTTTTCGACAGATAAAGTTTCAGGAGATGCAATTTCTGCGTGCGATGTTTGAGAAGTCGCAGCTTCTTCGCGTTCGGTCACTTCGCGCTGAAGAGCCAGACGCCGAGTTTTGCGGTTTTCGGCTTGAGGACTTTTCGGCTTGCGGGTTTTAATTTTCGGGGCGCCGTTCGCCACTTGAGCGTTCGCGGTTTGTGGATTGGCGGCTTTGGCTTTTTGTCCACGATCTTTGGGTCGAGATGTAGGCGGTTTTGATGTAGACGGTTTTTTGGTTGCGGTTTTTTTCGATGTGGCAGCAGAATTCGGTTTCTTTGGCATCATGTCTGTGTAGTATGGCTGCGATTGGGATGGCTTGCTTCAAACACCTAAAAATGCAGGGTTACAATTGCGTGGCTCGTTCGGCGATCCAGCGCGCGGCGGCTGCGCCTTCCAATTTCAACGTGCGATTGCCGTCACGCACATACAACTCACGGTTGTCGGCATAGATTGGTGTCGCGCCGCGCAATGGCGCAACTTCGATGCGCATCAACGTCGTGCCGCCAATCGGTTCGGTTTCGATGCGGACGCCGCGCAAAGGACGCACCGCCAGACTTGTTTCAAATTTCTGGCGCATTTTCAAAACCAACTTGTCGATGTTGGGCGTGTCGTGTTGCGACAAATCGAAACCTAAACCAACAGGTTCGCCCGCGTCCGAAACGCCGACGAAAAGAACGCCGCCGTCGCCGTTGAGAAAACCGGCGACAGCTTCCACAATTTTCGATTCGCAGTGCGCGAACTGGCGCTTGAACTCGCAGTTGTCGCCTTCGCCGCGCCCGATTTCACGCAGCCACGGATGAGAACTCCAGTAACGATAAGGCTTGGCGCGCAGCATTTGGGCGCGCTCGAGCCAGTCTTCATATTGTTCGAGTACTCGATGTGTGACGCCTTGCGCGTCGGCCAGCTTGCGATAACGACGGCAATACCACAACTCGATTTCGCGGATGTCGTCCGCGCTCAAAGCGTAAAGTTCGTAAACCAAAGCGTCGATTTCGCGCTGCTCGTGCAAATGATACGCATAACGCGGCTCGCTTTTCTGCTCCTCGATAATCTGCGAAACCAACGTTTCGAGTTGTTGCGTTTGAGCGTCGTTCAACGTTGGAATCGGCGTTTCCAAAACTGCGTCGCCTTCTGCTTGAACCGTGTGGCATAAATAAATCTTGATGAGGAAACGCGCTAACAAAGAATTCATTACACCAGCAAGAATCAGTGGACTGAAATCTTTCGCAAAAACGCCATTGCTTTTTGAATCAAACGGTTCTGGCGGCATAATGCGAAACGTCGGCGCATAATTTCCCGTTCTCGAAAACGTCAAACCTTCTTTGAAATAAAACTGTGGATTGCGAATCACTGCCGCTCGCGTTGTTTCGTCGTTCGCTTTAATTGTGTTCGCTTCGCCTTTGCGTCGTTTCACGTCGGCGATGGTTGCGGTTCGCAGGCGCGTGACGGCGGCTTGCGACCAATCAATAAATAACCGGTCGGCACAAAGTAATTCGGCAGCCAGCCGCCTTGCGCGTCGCTTTCGCCACCTTTGTCATACGGCACGAAATGGCGGCCTGCGTAGTTTTGCGGATCAATGCCGTCGCGCTTTTCCTCGTCGCTCAGGTTCGCGATTTCGTCGTCGCGCAGCAAAAAGCTTTCATCGAGTACTCGATATGTGCCGCGCACTTCTGCGCGCTGCCGCAAATAATAGTGATTATCAGCAGTTGCCAAACCTTGTTTTACATCGGCAATCGCGCCCAGTTTCTTGAAGCTCGCGTCGCTCATCAGTGTGTAAAGCTGCGGCGAACCGATGAAAAACGAAGCGTTGTCGTAGCTTTCGATGAGTTTTTGCGCGAAGGTGTAGCGCGCGTAATCGAGGGTTTGCGCGTCCGGCCCGTGCGACGCGACGGCTTCGAGGTTGGCTTCGAGACTGTTCCAATCGTTTTTTGCAAGCGGCGCGAGGTCGGCAGCGATGAGCGTGTGCGCGTCGTCGGGCGCGCCTTTTTGCGTGGTGAGAATGCCGGTGTCGACGGTGGCATCGAAAATCCAGCGCGGCAAATCAATGAAATGCGCCACGCGCGTATTCGCAGCCAATCGCTTGCGCAACGGCTTGTGACTTTTCAAAGTGCGCCACGTATTCGACACGATGAAACACAAACAGCCGCCGGGCTTCAACAGTTGCAAGCCGCGCGCAATGAACAAACCATACGGGTCTTTGGCCTGCGAACCGTCGGACGCGCGGTTGAAAAAGTTCCAGCGCACATTTTCAGCGATCTCGGAACCATACGGCGGATTGGCGAGCACAATATCGAAACCGGAAGAACTCAAGGATGAATTATGAAACGTGAAACTTGAAGATCGAGTACTCGAAACGTCGTTTTCAGGTTTCAGGTTTCCGCCTTCATCTCTGGCGAGAAACACTTCGCCGAAACGAGCCAGCCAATCAAACGGCTCACCGTTGTCGTTTGCGGTGATGGGCGCGGCGGCGCGCAACCAATCGGAAATCTCTTTGCGAATCGCTTCGATTTCTGCGGCTTTCTCGCGTTTGCCACCTTCGTGATAATTCGAGTACTCGATCTTCAACCTTTCACATTCCACAATGCGCTGTCGATACAAATTGGGGTTTTGCGCGGACGGATCGGGCGCGGTCAGGCTGTTGCCGATTTCGATTTTAAAGTCGAGGTTGGGCAACGGTTCGGGAATGTCGCCGCCGCCCGCATCGAACTCGACGACAAGCGAAAGCCACAAGCGCAACCGCGCGATGTGAACCGCGAAACTGTCCAAATCGACGCCGTACAAGTTCTTCTGAATGATGTCGAGCTTGCGCCGATAATCGTCGCGTGCATTGGCGCGGTCGGCTCGCGTGTCGAGGTTTTTGTTCAACACAAACAGTTCGTGCAACATTCCCAGTAAATATGCGCCCGAACCGCACGCCGGATCGACGACGCGCAAGGTTTCCAGCTTGTGCAGCAAATCGGTCGAAGTTTGAATGCTGATGCCACTTGTGTCGCCGCGTTCAATCAATGGCGCGTACTCGTCGCCCAAAAACCGCTTGAGCGATTCGCGGCACATAAAGGTGACGACGACGCGCGGCGTATAAAACGAGCCTTTGGCGCTGCGGTCGCGCTGGAGAATGAGTTTCTCGAACACTTTGCCCAACATTTCGGGATCGACTGCGACTTGCACATCGAGCGGCGTACTTTCCTCGACCGTGAAATTGTAGCGCGCGAAAAGCTCGAAAATGACGGCGTGAATCGCCTCGTCACTCACTTTCAAACCGCCGGGATCGGTGTGCCCGTCTTCGTCGGTATCGAACAAACCGCCGTTGAGATACGGAACTTTCCCAACGAAATCAGTAATTGTGGCATTGCGCGTGTTGAGTGCGGCGAACAGCGGCTGCAATCGCGTCGAGTAAAATGTGTTCGGCTCGCTGTTGCCATTTTCCACCTGCATCGAGTACTCGAACCACAAATGTTCGAGATAATTGTGGCCTTGTGGAGAAGTTGAAGGCGGCGTCATCCAGCCTTTCTTTTGCACAAACGCGATGAACAACAAGCGATTGAACAGCTTTTGCGTCCATGCGTTGCGCGCTTTTTTGTCCGCATCGTCGTTCGCAAAACCCGCGACCGAAGTTTCGACTTTGCGAAAATGCGCTTCGTATTCGTCGAAAAACTTCTGCGTAACAACGCTGACATCGAAGGCGCTGCGCCAGGTTTTGCGCCATTCGTCGGCATCGTTTTCAAAACTGTCACGCCATTTCAGTTGCGGGAAATTGTGTTCGCACAATGTACGAACGTGCGCGTCGCCGCGTTTCCAGCCAAAGGTTTCGAGCAACGCATTTCCACTTTCGCGCTTCTCGAAATGCGCAAATGTGAACTGCTCGAAGTTTTTGTTGGCGCAAACGAAAATCAAATCATCAGGCTGGAACGACGCGCGATTGGCGCTGGTTTTCACCAACTTGCGCAAAATTTCGCGCAAGGCTGAAGCGTAAAACTTTTCGCTGTCGAAGCGCACGAAAAACACGCCCCACGGCTGATCTTCGGTCATCGCGCGCAGTTGTTTGATTTCGCCGCCTTCCAGTTTGTTGGCGCTATCTTCGGAAATCTGCAATTCGTCGTGATTGTAGGAAAACGAAAGTTGTTCCAAATCGGCATCGAGAAAAAGTGGCCAGTCAAGTTCGTCGCGCAGATAATCGGTCAACGAGTCGAAGTCTCTGATGTTTTGGATAGTTCGCGGGTGAAGTGGCATAAGTTCTCTTTGTGACGGCGCGTCTGGTTGGATTGGCCACGCAGCGCGTGACTTTTCAAGACAGCGAGGTGCGATTCAATAGACTTCTTGCACAAGTCGGAACTTTCGCGTGCTGTAGGGACATGGCGAGCCACGTCCCTACGACGGAGCCACTTTTGACTTTTGCAAGAAGTCTAATTATGAACGCAGAGCGTTCGGTTTTCAAAGCCTCAAAAAATCTCCATCCAGCATTTAAGCAAAGCCTTGTGCGACGGCGGCGCGCCCAGTGATTTTTCGTGCGTGTTCTTCAATTGGGTTTCGATGGTTTTGCGGATCTGGGAAAGTGTCGCTTTCTCGCCCGAACTGCGACGCGGCGTGTCGGGCGCGCAGCGAATGAATTCGGCGATTTGCGACGGCGCATCGAGTACTCGATTGTTCGCCAAGTCGAATAAAAGCCACAAAACCGCTCCGCCATCGTGCGTCCATTGTTCGCCTTCGTCTCGGGACAAGTCGCGCGTCGGCAAAACGTAGCAGAAGAAAACGGCGCGGCTGCCCGCTGTCGGATGCGCTTTGCCGGAAAACAAGCGGCCCGGCAAAGCATCGAGCTTGCGCGGCAGTTCTTCCTCAGCGGTCTGCAAGGCTTGCCATTCCAGCGAAAGGGCTTCGAGCGGCGATTGGTCACCTTCCAGAACGTGCGTGAAGTCGC